>Ga0070740_10004049_pt1 | contig 14804 bp, 13 predicted proteins | sample Coa_R2_FD_67286 | JGI IMG/M metagenome (GOLD analysis project Ga0070740, IMG submission 67286) | Surface soil microbial communities from Centralia Pennsylvania, which are recovering from an underground coalmine fire - Coalmine... | ecosystem: Environmental > Terrestrial > Soil > Unclassified ... | reverse complement strand
TCAGAGCGATTCAGGATATTCAGTTCCGACACGGCAACTTCGATTTCACCTGTTTTAAGATTTGGATTGATCGTGCCGTCTGGTCGCTTTCTTACTTTTCCCACTACCTGGACAACAAATTCGCTGCGAACGGATTCCGCATTGGCGAATGCATTTTTCTGTTCCGGCGCGACAACCACTTGCACAATACCTTCGCGATCGCGTAAATCAATGAATATGACACCGCCATGATCCCGACGGCGATGCACCCATCCTGCCAATTTGATTTCCTGACCTAATAAATCAGCTGTTGCCTGACCGCAATAATGACTACGCATGAAGTACTACCACCTTATCTATATTTATTAATTTATGTCCAGCATGTTTGAAAAACGATGTTTATTTCTGTTTGATCGTGCCAGTTCCCGGCTGTACAACCCCTAATGAGATCACGAATTTTAACGCCTGATCCACACTGATATCTAGTTCTTTTACCCTGCTTCGCGGCGCCATCATCAGAAATCCGGAAGTCGGATTGGGCGTGGTGGGAATAAAGTAACTTACCATTTGTTCGCCGCCCAGATTTCCTTCTATATCCTTGCCCACTTCACCCGTCTGAAATGCCACGCTCCACACACCTTCACATGGGTACTCGACCAGAAGCACCTTGCGAAACGACTGACCGCCAGGTTTAAACAGCGTCTCCGTGACCTGCTTGACGCCTGTGTAAACTGACCGCACCAGCGGTATGCGCACCATGATCGCGTCACCCAGCGCAACCAGCCGCCGGCCGATAAAGTTGGCCACAAACAGCCCGGTAAAGAAAATCACCAGCAAGGTCAGGATAACCCCCACACCAGGTACATGAAATCCGAACAGGACATCCGGCTGCAAACTATGTGGTAATAGCAATAGGGACTTGTCGAGCAAATCAACCAGGAATTTGATCACCAGCAGCGTTATGATAACTGGAAGCCAAACCAACAGGCCGGAAATAAAATATTTGCGTATTGCTGCTATCATGATGCTGATCCTGTATTGGTGGATGACGCACTGGAACCGGATGATCCTCCCGATGACGTATCATTTGTCTTGGCATCAGCAGAATTGTTATCCGTTCCTTTGCTACTGCTATCGGAACCATCCACTTTTTCTGTCCCTGATTTAGGCTTGCCTTTTGAACTATAGTCTGTCTTGTACCAGCCCGTGCCCTTGAGCTGGAAACCAGCTGCAGAAACCAGCCTGGTTAACGCTGGCTTGTGGCATTCCGGACAGTCAGTCAGCGGTTTATCGGACATTTTTTGAATAGCCTCAAGCTGATGACCACATGCTGTACATTGATATTCATAAATCGGCATACACTACCTCAGTCACGTAAAGAACCTGAATTTTTATCAAGATAATGATTTATAATAATTTTTTTGAAGCTTTCCCGCCTGCAAGATACAAGCAGGCCTATCTCGGGTTATCGTCAAAGTCTCATTATTTTAATAAGATACGACAATAATAGTACAGATAAAATTAATATCATAAATATTCTCTTAAAAATTGAGCAAGGTAACTGTCATGCTTTCCGTTCATGCGGATTCTTATTATTCCCCCATTAAATATTCTCAACCGATTGGCATACATCCTATCACCTTATCTTGAATATCCCGGTAAAAAGATCCGGGCTATAATCGTTCATCTCATCCCATTAGAAAAAAAACAGGATCTCGCATGAAAGCAAAATCCATTCTGATAACCGGCTGCTCAAGCGGCATTGGACTATGCGCAGCCACCATTCTGAAAGACCGCGGTTATCGTGTCTTTGCGACCGCAAGAAAAGAATCTGACGTCGCGAGGCTCAAGTCCCAGGGGTTTGAAAGTATTAAGCTCGACATATCGGATTCCGCATCCATAAAAAGCGCGGTGGATAGTATCCTGCAGTTAACAAATGGAACACTGGATGCACTTTTCAATAATGCCGGTTATCTGCAGGCAGGCGCCATCGAAGATCTGACTCGCAACATGGAACGGGCACAATTTGAAACAAATGTTTTTGGCCCCATGGAACTGACACGCACTGTGCTGCCAGTCATGCGCAAACAGGGACATGGCCGCATCATACAGAACAGTTCCATATTGGGTATTATCACGATGCCGTATTATGGCGCTTACAATGCATCCAAATTCGCACTGGAAGGCTTCAGCAATACATTGCGTCAGGAGTTATATGGCTCCAATATTCATATAGCCATCATCAATCCTGGTCCGATAGTCACTCATTTGCGTGAAAACGCAGAACAACAGTATCAACAAACCATCAAACAGATTCCATCCAGCCCCTTTCAGAAAGTTTACGAACAAATGGAGCAGGTTTATTTCAAGCGCAAGGAAAAAACAAGGATTGCCAAAGGACCAGAAGCTGTTGTCAAACCATTGATACATGCTCTCGAAAGTGCACGTCCCCAAGCTCATTATTATGTGGGCGCACCTGCAAGCGTATTCGCATTTTTGAGGAGAATTCTCCCGGATTGTGCGTTAGACTGGGTCATCAGAAAAATACGCTAAAGATCAGCAAGGAAATAATAACATGGCAACAATACTTGTTCTTTATTACAGCCGCTATGGCTCTGTCAAACAAATGGCGCACTATATTGCCCGCGGCATAGAATCAGTTCCTGGTATGGAAGCAAGAATCCGCACTGTTCCGCCAGTATCGCCAACGACGGAAGCTGTTGATCCCGGCATTCCCGATTCGGGAGCACCCTACGCCACATTGGATGATCTGAAAGAATGCGCGGGACTCGCGCTCGGCAGCCCCACCCGGTTTGGCAACATGGCTGCGCCAATGAAATATTTTCTTGATCAGGCCAGCAGCCTCTGGTTATCCGGAAGCCTGGTCAACAAACCAGCTGCCGTGTTCAGCTCGACCTCGTCACTGCACGGCGGGCAGGAAAGCACGTTACTCAGCATGATGCTGCCACTGTTTCATCTCGGATTTATATTACTTGGAATCCCGTACACTGAACCGGATCTCAATACGACACTCTCAGGCGGCACCCCTTATGGCGCCACGCACTTTGCTGGCAGTGGAGGAAAAAGCCCCGTTTCGGAAGAAGAACAACGCCTGTGCATGGCGCTAGGCAAAAGACTGGCGGAAACAGCCATGAAGCTGGAGCGCTAACGAAGCCATAATCAAGACTTTTCTTGCCGCGGCGGAAAACATGGGTTTGTTATCGTGACTGTCCAGCTTCATCATGCGACTTCTGGTTTCATCATTGCTGTATAGGTTAGATAATTCATTGATGAATTATAGCTTGATTTGTTATCTTCATCTGACTATAGATATCAGATTGGATGTTAAATGAAAATGAATATGCACATCGTCATGTTTCATCGTTGGCTCGAGGCCAGGGATAGCATCCTTGCAGACGAAGCTGCATTCTGCGATCGGGCGGCACACCCTTGTGCCACACGGTCTACGCGGATACCACCGCTGGCCTCGATCTTCCCAGCACGTGGTCATGTTCTCATTTAGAAAATCATATCGATACGAATGAACCAAATTGAATGTTTGTTACAGGATTGCCTCCATCAAGTGAGTGCAACCGGCAATGAATAACTACATATTCAATGTCACCAATGGTTATTCGACACGACAGGTAGAGAAAGCAGCAGTCGCGGGTTCTGTATGAAAAAATTAAAATGGATTCATCATATGAAAAATAACTCATCCCATGGATTTCATCTCATTGAAATTTTAACCACGGTCGCCATTCTTGGAATCATAATCACACTGAGCTTTCCTCTTTATTCGCAATATCTGATTACTACACGCAGAATGGAGGCTGCAACGACGCTCGGAAAACTCGCGATCGCGCTGGAACTGTACCATACTGAACACAATTCATATCATGCCGCCACGCTTGCTGCGCTGAAATTTCCAGAAATGATTGCCGGCAACAACTATAAATTAAGTATCGAATCCGCCTCTGTGCACAGTTATATGGTCATGGCTACACCTGTTGGAAATCAGGCGAGGAAAGATCCTGCCTGCTCTGCGCTGATCTTGTACGCAGACGGAAAAATGGATATCAGCGGCACTGGGAATGTAAAGGATTGCTGGTAAAGCCGTTATGTCATTTCGTCATCACAACGCAATGCCTGACCCCTGCCATCCTTGATCACGCCATTCTGGTCCGGGTAGACAAGACGTGTACGTCCCGTTTTATTGAGCACAATCGCCCACACAGCTGATTCATTGTGACAATGCCAAAATGTACCATTATCACTGTTTGCTGTATCAGCAGGCAGAAAAAGCAGATAGCGGCGATAGGATGGAAATGAACGCCAGAACAGGCTCCCATGTGACGGCGAAACACTAAATCTCAGTATTTGTTCTTCATCATGGACAACACCATCCTGATTGCTATCGATGAATACCAATAATCCATCTGTCCATGTTCCTGAACAGGATTTAGCGTCACTGCTTGCACAGAGCGCCACCGGCAGTTTTCTCAGGCGCGATTCAAATCTCGCCAGATTAACAGCGTCCAATAATTCTTTCCGCCAGATTTCATCACGCGCTTGATAGAGAATATTTTTAAGCGCAGGCAGTGCCATCGCCGTCAGTATGGCGATAATGAAAACCGCGATCATCGTTTCGATGAGTGAAATTCCATTGGGTTTCATGATAAGTGAACAACCGTTTGAATGAATAGCAAGCACACGCGGATGAGAGATGTGTTGAACAGAAATGAGATACAAAACCGAGATGCCTCCCCGCCTGCGCGGAGAGGCATCGCTGCCTACTCTTTGGGCCGCATATGCGGGAAGAGAATGACATCGCGAATGGAGGGAGAATCCGTGAACAGCATCACCAGCCTGTCTATACCTATTCCCTCACCTGCCGTAGGAGGCAGCCCATGCTCAAGCGCTGTAATGTAATCCGAATCATAGGGCATGGCTTCCTCATCACCAGCAGCTTTATCTGCCATTTGCTGGCGAAAGCGCTCCGCCTGATCTTCTGGATCATTTAATTCAGAAAAGCCGTTCGCTATCTCACGGCCAGCGATAAATAATTCAAATCGATCGGTAATAAATGGATTTTTGTCGTTGCGTCGCGCTAATGGCGATACTTCCGCGGGATACTCTGTGATAAAGGTGGGCTGTTTTAATTGATGCTCGACAGTCTTGTCAAATATCTCCACCTGCATTTTTCCGAGACCAAAACTTTCCTGAAATGGTATTTCCAGTTTAGCGGCCGTATTTTTTGCTGCATCCAGTGTATTAATGTCTTCTTCTTTCAGATGAGGATTAAATTTCAGAATGGATTCCCTGAGCGACAATCTTGCGAACGGTTTACTAAAGTCAAATTCGATATTCTGATATGAGAATTGAAGACCGCCTGTTACTTCAATGGCGATTTTGCGGAACATGTCTTCCGTCAGATTCATCAGGTCGTGATAATCCGCATAAGCCTGATAAAACTCCAGCATGGTGAATTCCGGATTATGCTGCGTGGACAATCCTTCATTTCGGAAATTACGATTGATTTCAAATACACGTTCAAAGCCGCCGACCACCAGGCGTTTTAAATATAACTCTGGTGCAATACGTAAAAACAGCGGCAAATCCAGCGCATGGTGATGCGTGACAAACGGCTTGGCCGCCGCGCCGCCGGCAAGCACTTGCATCATCGGTGTTTCCACTTCCAGAAAGTGTTTTTCCTGTAAAAATACGCGAATGGTGTTGGTTATCCGGGAACGAATCAAGAAGGTACGACGCGTTTCATCATTCGCGATCAAATCCAGATAGCGCTGACGATAACGTGTTTCCTGGTCGGTCAATCCATGAAACTTGTCCGGCAAGGGACGAATTGCCTTGGTAAGCAAGTGAATTTTTTTTGCTTTCACTGAAATCTCGCCGGTTTTGGTTTTAAACACGACACCTTCAACGCCAATAATATCGCCCAGATCCCATTGCTTGAATTCTTCATAGACTTCAGGCGTAACATCATCCTGGCGAATATAAAGCTGTATACGTCCTGACATATCCAGTATATGCACAAAACTGGCTTTACCCATCATGCGCCTGGTCATAATGCGGCCGGCTACCTTGACATGAACAGGGTGAGCCTCCAGCTCAGGCTCTTCCATTTTGCCATACTGCTGCAGCAGATCTGCAGCCAGGATATCCCGGCGAAAATCCGTTGGATAGGCGTGGCCCTTCACGCGCCATTCCGCAAGCTTGATACGGCGCTGTTCAATTAAATCATGCGTACTCATCTGTTCATTGTCTTGTTTCTGATCTGACATAGTCTTCATCCGCCATCTTTACAATATTGCACTAGAGACCAGCCAATAAACTGGCTTCAATAAACTTATCCAGGTCGCCATCCAGTACCGCCTGGGTATTACCGACCTCCACGCCTGTGCGCAAATCCTTGATTCGTGACATATCGAGTACATAGGAACGAATCTGGCTGCCCCAGGTGATATCTTTCTTGTTAGCTTCCAAAGCAGCCTGCTTGTCACGCTGCTTCTGGATTTCCATTTCATACAACCTTGCCCGCAGCTGTTTCATCGCCTGAGCCCTGTTCTTGTGCTGCGAACGATCAGACTGGCATTGCACGACGATATTGGTCGGAACATGTGTGATACGGACAGCGGAATCAGTACGGTTAACATGCTGACCGCCGGCACCACTGGCTCGATAGGTATCGACCCGTAAGTCAGCAGGGTTAATTTCTATCTGCACATTGTCATCTATTTCCGGTGAAATGAACACGGAAGCAAATGAGGTATGACGCTTATTGTTGGAATCAAACGGCGATTTGCGGACCAGTCTGTGCACTCCACTTTCCGTGCGCAGCCAGCCATAAGCATAAGACCCCTCGAATTTTACGGTAGCACTTTTAATGCCAGCCACTTCACCAGGAGATACTTCTATCAATTCAGTCTTGAACCCGTGGCGTTCACCCCAGCGCAGATACATGCGTAACAGCATGTTTGCCCAGTCTTGTGCTTCCGTACCGCCAGATCCGGACTGGATATCCATATAGGCATGATTTGCGTCCATTTCTCCTGAGAACATCCGGCGGAATTCGAGTTCTTCAATCCGCTTGGTCAGTCTTTCCGCATCCTTGGCAATGGCATCAAGGGTATCCGTATCATTCTCGGCAGCAGCAAGTTCGTACAATTCTTCTGTTTCACGCAGGGAATTCTGCAAGGATTCCATCATATCCACGACTTCCTCCAGCTGGGCACGTTCCTTACCCAATGCCTGGGTTTTTTCCTGCTGTTTCCAGATTTCCGGTGATTCCAGCTCCTGCCTGATTGCAGCTAAGCGCTCTTTCTTTTGATCGACCTCAAAGATACCCCCAGATACCTTCCAGACGGGTTTGTAACTCTTTAAGGTAGTTTCGCATGGATGTAATTTCTATCATGACCAAGGCCTTTTATACTGCTCCACTCTGCTAGTGGAAAATTAATTAGTCTCGCGCGACAATTTAACAAGATTTTGACCAAGAATAAAGGAACGACTGAACCATGTCATTGCCGCTCTTGTTCTTCATGCAGACTGATGGCAAAAACCAGAGCATCCTCGTTGCCAGACACGGTGGGATAATAACCTTTCCGTTCTCCGATCTGATGAAACTTCATCTGTCTGTATAAAGAGATAGCCCGCCTGTTTGAGCGCCGCACTTCAAGGTAAGCAATACCTATCCCGTGTTTGCGCACATGGTTTAAAGCATGTTCAAGCAGCGCCCGTCCCCAGCCTTTACCCTGAAACTCCCGCGCCACACACAGGTTCAGGATATGACACTCTTCGGAGGTAACTGAAATGATGATAAAACCGATTATTTTTTTATCTGCTTCCACGACCCATCCAGTATATCCCGCCTGAAAACAGGCCTTGAACGTTTGCTCATTCCATGGCGCAATATGGACGGCATTCTCTATCGCCAGTATTTGATTGATATCTGATTGATATAATGTTCTCAGCATGACAAAAGTATCTATCAAGTTTGAACACGCGTCCATCAGTTTGAATACCAAGATGACTGGCTCATCCCCTGCCGGACTGTTATAGTAGCGGCATTGATATATGAGTTAAACACCGATGCCATACCGTCTTACAAAAATTTACACGCGCAAAGGCGACGAAGGCTATACTACCCTGGGAGATAAACCCGTCTCCAAGGATGACTTGCTGATCGAAGCGCTCGGAACAATCGATGAATTAAACTCCGTCATTGGGTTGATCATTTCCCAGAAGATTAATGACAAAAACATTGAAACTCGCCTAACCAAAATCCAGAATGATTTGTTCGATCTGGGCGGTGAGCTGCATTTGCCTGAGCGCATCACTATCACCCCCGAAAAAGTCGCCGAACTGGAACATGCACTGGATACGTGGAATAAAACCCTTCCGCCACTCAAGGAATTTTTACTTCCGCGCGGCAATCCGAAATCAGCCGCCGCTCACGTAGCTCGAACCGTATGCCGGCGCGCTGAACGCTGCATGGTCAGGCTGCATAGACAAGTGACCCTGAACAACCCCGTCATGCTTTGTTATTTAAACCGTCTGTCCGATTTATTGTTCGTGATTGCACGCATGCTGGCCCGGGAAAGTGAAGAACAGGAATTGCTATGGGATCACAGTAAATAAAAACTGTTACTTCATTTTGTTGAAAAATTCCTGTTTTTGTGACGTTCAGACACGACTTCTGAGGTCGTTACCACAGGCTCATAGATAACAACGGGTAAAAATAAGGTAATCGTCTGGAACGTTGATCCATTCTTTTTCACATAAACCGGTGAAGGTACAGGATTAACCATGATCACTTCCTGCGTCCGCCACTGCTGACGGTTAAGCCTGAAGTTGTCATACAGACATTTTGACATTTCTTCCGCCGTTTCTGTCGATGTGTCAAATATTTTCGCCCGGCCGTTAATATAATTGGCGTCATATAGATAATATTTGCCGTCACGAAAATAAATTCCGATGGAATGCTTGTATATCGTATGGCTCATGACTGTGACAGACGTATTTTCTTTAACATGATTATCGAGCAATTTGGCAAAGGATTTGTTGGAAAAGTAAGTACACCAATATAATTTGTCGGGTGTTTCCATGATTGAATCGACATCACGCTGCTGGATTCGCCTGCCGTAACCATACTGATTGATGTTCTGGGCAAATTCTACCTGGGCAAGAAATTTTTGCACATCGATGTCTTCATCCAGTTCTTTCAGTTTATCCGTCGGCTGGTTTATGATTTTCTCTATCACAGCATAAAATTGCTCTTCATTATAATCCGCCATTTTCTGCTGCCACACGACATTCAGTCCGTGACAATAACCTTTATCATCCCATAACGGCCGTTTGAGTTCCTTTAGATAAAGGTTAATGTGTTTTAACAACATGCCCTGGGATAAAACAGGAGGATGGACTGTTGCGACAGCCTGATTGTCATTAGAGCCCTGCGGATCTCTTCCCTGCATAACATTCTCCATGAATGAAGCGTGAACGCTTGTGAACCCCCGCCAAAAACAACCGGCGTATGTTTGAATGACACGCCGATATTCACTGGCGTGTCATTCAAGTATTGCACAAAATGCGTCTATCTGTCAGATACGGAACGGCAGGGTGCCATCCTATTGCATTAACCAGTCACCTTATCGTGCTTTTTCTTTGGCATATACAAGTCAGTGATGGTGCCTTCAAAAACTTCCGCAGCAAGCATGACCGTTTCAGAAAGCGTCGGATGCGGATGGATAGTCAATGCAAGGTCTTCAACGTCACAGCCCATTTCAATGGCTAACGCGACTTCAGCAATTAACTCGCCTGCGTTGGGGCCCACGATACCCGCACCAATTACACGATGAGTAGTCTCATCAATAATCAGCTTGGTCAAGCCTTCACTGCGTCCAATACTCAGTGAACGGCCGCTGGCAGCCCATGGGAATACCCCTTTTCCGTATTTAATTCCTTTCGCCTTTGCTTCATTTTCGGTGACACCCACCCATGCAACCTCAGGGTCGGTATAAGCAACACTCGCTATGCATCTCGCATCAAAGAAATGCTTGAGTCCCGCGATCACTTCAGCCGCAATACGGCCTTCCGGCATGGCTTTGTGTGCCAGCATGGGATTACCGACGACATCTCCAATTGCAAAAATATGCGGTACATTGGTTCGCATTTGCTTGTCGACCGGAATAAATCCGCGCTCATCAACCTTGATACCAGCCTTGGCTGCATCAATCTGATCACCATTCGGACGTCTGCCAACTGCACAGAGAATTCGATCAAATTTTTCCGGCTTTTGCGGTGCGCCTTCACCCTCAAATGTCACATACAAGCCATCTTTTTTTGCTTCCACCTTGGTGACTTTCGACTTGAGATAGATATTTTTGTAACGTCCCTTGATACGTTTATAAAGCGGCATCACCACATCATTATCCGCACCAGGAATTATCTGATCCATCAATTCAACCACAGTGATTTCGGCTCCGAGTGTGTGATAAACCGTCGCCATTTCGAGGCCGATAATACCACCGCCAATCACCAGCATTTTACAGTCTGTTTCACCGAGTTCCAGCGCACCGGTGGAATCAATAATACGCGGGTCATCAGGCAGGAATGGCAGTTTTACCGGACGAGAACCCACTGCAATAATCGCCTGTTCAAATTTCACAATTTCCTTTTTGCCATCTTTCATGGTCACTTCAATTTCGTGATCCGAAACAAATCTGGCAACGCCGGTAACAATGTCAACCTTGCGGACTTTTGTCAGGGTTTTGACACCGCCCGTCAATTTGGTGACGACACTGTTCTTCCATTCGAGTAATTTTTTTGTATCGATTTTTGGCTTGCCAAACTGTATGCCATGCTCAGCCATTTCAGCTGCGTCATCGATCACCTTGGCGGCATGTAATAATGCTTTTGACGGAATGCAGCCCACATTGAGGCAAACACCGCCCACTGTTTCATAGCGTTCAATCATGACGACTTTCTTGCCCAGATCGGCAGCGCGGAATGCTGCTGTATATCCACCTGGGCCACTGCCTATCACCACAACTTCTGTTTGGATACTCATGTTTTTTGATCCTTATAACAACAAATTTCTAATGTCAGACAACATATTGCTTAAATGCACAATAAAGCGCGCGCCATCAGCGCCATCAATGACCCGATGATCATAAGAGAATGATAACGGCAGCATGAGACGAGGAACAAATCCACCATCCTGATAAACGGGTTTATAAGATGATTTGGACACACCCAAAATTGCCACTTCCGGGGAGTTGATAATAGGGGTAAATGCTGTTCCGCCAATACCACCCAAACTGGAAATGGAAAAACAGCCGCCTTGCATGTCACCAGGCGTCAGCTGCTTGTTTCTTGCTTTTTCACTTACCTGTGCCAATTCCCTGGCAAGATCAACCAGCCCCTTTTTGTCAACATCACGAATCACCGGCACTACCAGACCATCCGGCGTATCGACCGCCACACCCAGATGGAAATACTTTTTCATCACCAGGTTTTCTCCCGAGGCGTCCAGAGATGCATTCACATGCGGGAAAGCCTTCAGGGATGCAACAACCGCTTTCATGATGAATACAAGCGGGGTCAGTTTGATTTTTTGCTTATCCATCTCGGCTTTTTGCGCCTGCCGGAACTCTTCCAGGGAAGTGATGTCAGCTTCGCCAAACTGGGTGACATGCGGAATCATCATCCAGTTACGCTGGAGATTTTTACCTGAAATCTTTTTGATGCGTGATAGTCCCTGTGTTTCTATTGGACCAAACCTGGAAAAATCAATTACCGGCGCCGCAGGCAGCGACATGGGCAAAACGCCGCTTTGTAATTGTGACAGCTGGCTTTTAACATAGGATTGGACATCTTCTTTCAAAATTCGCTGCTTGGGACCCGTACCAGCTATCAGAGTCAAATTCACCCCCAGTTCACGTGCCATGCGGCGCACACCAGGACCAGCATGTACATCGCCGGTCGATTGAACTGTACCAGTCAATACCTGGGCAACCGGCACTGCGGCTGGACCAGCTTCGGGCTTCGATGCTTCATGAGTGACGCTTGCCGCTTTCTCTGGCTGTCCAGATGGCTGAGCCGCTGCGGCAGGTCCGGGTACCTGCTCTTGTGTCCGGGCTTTTGCCGGTTCGGCTTCTGCTGCCCCGGCTTCCACTGTAACAAGAATCGAACCACTGGAAACTTTATCACCTACCTTGACTTTTACTTCCTTGACTATACCACTGTCAGCCGCCGGGACTTCCATCGTTGCCTTATCTGATTCAAGCGTAACAATAGAAGTTTCTGAATCAATTTTATCACCCGGTTTCACTAAGACTTCGATCACGGTGACATCCGCTGCACCGCCCAAATCAGGTGTTGTAATATTTTTCAATGCCAAAGTCATGTCCTCCTAAAAGTCCAAGTAAGCGTAGAAGTTGGTCTCTTGTTGTGCCAGCTTTCGCTGGCATGACAACGTTTTGTAATGCTAAACAGTTACAGGATTCGGTTTCTTGGGGTCAATACCATATTTCTTCATTGCGGCAGTAACCTGACTTGCGGGTAATTCACCATCTTTCACCAAGGCATAGATTGCAGCAACAGCGATATAATAACGATCGACTTCAAAGAACCGGCGTAACTTTTCCCGAGTATCACTACGCCCAAACCCATCCGTACCTAATGTAACATAGGTTCGCTGAAGATAGGGCCTGATTAATTCCGCATAAGCACGCACATAATCCGTTGCAGCAATAACCGGACCTTTATGATCTTTCAGATTGCGTTCCACATATGATAAAGCCGGTTTTTTATCTGCTGACAGCATGTTAGCACGTTCAACTTCGACACCGTCACGGTGTAATTCGCCGAAACTGGTTACACTCCAGACATCGGCGCCAATTTCAAAGTCTTTCCTGAGTAATTCAGCTGCAGCAATGACTTCATTCAGAATCGTGCCGCTGCCAAACAACTGGACCTTGTGCTTGGCCTTCCCAGCATCACTGAATAAATACATGCCCTTAATGATACCTTCTTCCACACCCTTGGGCATAGCTGGCTGCGTGTAACGTTCATTCATGGCCATGACGTAATAAAAGACATCTTTCTCTTCAGCATACATTTCCTGCATACCATGCTGAATGATGACCGCCATCTCGTAGCCGAATGCCGGATCATAAGCACGACAGTTAGGCACAGTAGAGGCTGATAACAGGCTTGTCCCATCCTGATGCTGCAATCCTTCTCCCTCCAATGTCGTCCGGCCAGCGGTAGCGCCGATCAAAAAGCCGCGTGCGCGCATATCACCAGCAGCCCAGATCAAATCACCGACACGCTGGAACCCAAACATGGAGTAATAAGTAAAAAATGGCACCATGGGGAACCGATTCGTAGCATAGGATGTTGCCGCAGCAATCCACGAACACATGCATCCGGCTTCAGTGATACCTTCCTCCAGCACCTGACCATTTTTGGCTTCATGATAATAAAGAAACTGCTCCTTATCTTCTGGCGTATAAAGCTGTCCCACCGGAGAATAAATGCCAACCTGACGGAATAATGCTTCCAGACCAAATGTGCGTACTTCATCAGAGAAAATCGGGACGAGGCGCGGACCAACTGTCTTATCCTTGAGTAAAACATTAAGTATTCGCCCTAATACCATGGTTGTAGACATGGTTCTGTCCGCCGATCCCTGCAGTATGGCATCAAACGCTGACAACGCGGGAACAGCCAATGGCTGCGAAACAACCTGGCGTGCAGGAAGATAGCCGCCCAGCTTTTCGCGTTGCCCATGGAGATACTGCATCTCCGCACTGTCATTTTTGGGCTTGATGAAACTGAGGCTGGTGAGTTCTTTATCGGTCAGCGGCAATTTGAAACGGTCACGAAATACTTTCAATTCCTCTTCACTCATATCCAGAGAGTTATGAGCGATATTTCTGCCTTCGGCTGTAGTGGTTCCGAGTCCGAACCCTTTCACGCCTTGAGTCAGGATGACTGTCGGCTTGTCTTTATGCTGTATAGCAGCTGCATAAGCAGCATATATCTTTACTGGATCATGTGCACCGCGATGTAATCTGCCGAGATCTTCATCTGACAAATCCGCAACCAGGGCTTTTAATTCGTCTGTATTGAATAAAAATTCCCGTGTGTATGCACCGCCGCGCACATAAGCGGTTTGCAAATCGCCGTCGACGCATTCAGTCAAACGCTTCAACAAAGCGCCTGATTTATCTTTTGCGAACAGGTTATCCCAACGACTATCCCATAGTACCTTGATAACATTCCATCCAGCACCGCGGAAAATCCCTTCCAGCTCCTGAACAATTTTTCCATTGCCGCGAACCAGCCCATCAAGACGCTGCAGATTGCAATTCACCACATAAATAAGGTTATTGAGATTTTCACGGCCCGCCAATGCCAGGCCTGCTATGGATTCAGGCTCATCCATTTCACCATCGCCGCAAAATACCCAAACCCGGCGGTCGCCGGCAGGCAGCAATCCACGATTATCCAGATATTTCAAAAATCTTGCCTGATAAACACCCTGTAATAATCCTAATCCCAACGAGACTGTCGCAAACTGCCAGAACTTTGGCATCAGCCAAGGATGCGGATAGGATGATAATCCCTCGTCATCCACTTCCTGGCGAAAATTGGTTAAATGTTTTTCAGTCAGACGTCCTTCAAGGTACGCTCGGGCATAATTGCCTTCTGAAGAATGCCCCTGGAAATAGACCAGGTCTCCTGGGTTGTCCTTCGTCGCACCCCTGAAGAAATGGTTCATGCCCACTTCATAGAGT
>Ga0070740_10004048_pt1 | contig 14804 bp, 17 predicted proteins | sample Coa_R2_FD_67286 | JGI IMG/M metagenome (GOLD analysis project Ga0070740, IMG submission 67286) | Surface soil microbial communities from Centralia Pennsylvania, which are recovering from an underground coalmine fire - Coalmine... | ecosystem: Environmental > Terrestrial > Soil > Unclassified ... | reverse complement strand
GCTCTTATAGCCACAGCTATTATTGTAGTAGTATTGCGTCCACGGGCCCCTAAATCAAAGCATCGTCACTCAAGGTGACCAGAAACACAGGCAACTCTTAGAAGATTAGAGAGAAAATACTAGGGACAGAACTACCCCTATTACAATACAATACATCCCAAACGGCCATAATTTTTTTGTCTCAAAATACTTCACTAAAAACTTCACCGACAAAAAAGCAAATATTCCGGCAAATACTGAACCAGCAAGCATTGGGCCAATCACCGTCCTGCTCGTGCCAAATGAGACTTCAGACAATTTCAATACTGATGCAGCGCCGATAATAGGCGTTGCCAGAAGAAAAGAAAACCGGGCTGCATCCTCATGAGACAATCCGCTCAAAAGTCCACCGGTCAGACTTGCACCGGTCCGGGAAAATCCCGGAATCAACGCAATCGATTGCAATAAACCAATGATAACTGCTTGTAACCAATTCAGTTTTGCAATCCGCGTATCACTCTCCTTTTCTGAATGCGCCTCCTTTTTCCTCCGTTGTAATTTTTCTGCTGCAAGCAGCATAACACCATTAAGGATGAGAGTAAACGCCACCAGTTGCGGCGCTGCAAAAAGATTTTGCAATGGATCTTCCAGAAGCAGTCCAAGAACGCCTGCCGGAATGGTAGCAACGATTAATAACCAGGCAAGCCTGGCATCTGTATCAGACCTTCTTATCTCCCGCTCTCTGAGTGAACGGAATAAACCGAGAATAATCCGCTTCCAGTCTTTCCAGAAAAAAAGAAACAATACTAGCGCTGTTGCTGTATGCGTAAAGACAAGAAACGTCAGAAAAAATGGCGCCTGCTGATTGATATGCCACCCCAAAATTTTTGGTAGCACCACACTATGGCCGAGACTGGAAATCGGGAAAAGTTCTGTCACTCCCTGGACAATACCAAAAATGATTGCCTGTAAATATGTCATAGTTATACAGATCTGATTAATCGTTCCAATAATTTCAGAATCTCCTCCAGCAATCCTAACAACTGCTGGATCAGATTACCCCCAGTATTCGTACCAGGACTGTGTGGTTGCGGTAAGGCTTGACCTGGCGTGAGTGAAACGACTGGTTGCGACAGCAGAATACCAGAAGGAACACCACTAAATAATGTCGGTGTTGCCGCAAGTGTGGGACACGACCCAAGACAAGCGCCGGATGGGACAAGCGCGTTAGAAATAACTGGACTTACCTGCGGTACTGTTGGCACTGTTGCGCCACTACCATTGCAATCTGCTTTGACTGTTGAGATAAATGCTGACCAGAATGCATCACTGCTAAATTCATTCCAGGGATTGTTAGAATCAGTCAACATAATGTATCCGGCATTATTTTTCTGAAACAAGGAAAAAATAGCTGGCAGCGCTGAGGCATCCGGCACACTATAAAGCTCCTCCATAAATTTTGACGAGGGATACTTATGAATCCAGCTTGGTGGCGTCCATTGCTGATACTTACTGTAAGAACCCTCAAAAATGCCAAGAATATCCGCAGTAGTGACATATGCTTCCGGCTCGACGTCACCGGCATTGTCTTTATCAATTGCTCCCGGTGTTTGTTGATGGACGTAATTTGTCAAATCCTGATAGTATGAAATTTTGCCCGTATCAGCCTGCCAGGTATCATCAAACATGATATCTGTCACTCCGTAAAGTTTTTTCCACTGATCTACTTCTGCTTTAACAGATGCTTCAGCGTCATTGCCAAACGCTGTATCGACATACCCCATGACGCGAATACCAGCTGCTTTTGCCTGATTGATTGCCGAGGCCCAGGAAGGGTCAGCTGTTGATCCGCCTGGTCCGCTATTCACATTGGCAACCATAATTTTAACAGCACCAGCTGCCGCTATTGTTTTATCCATTGCTGTACCGGGGCCATAATACGCCGGGATTTCAATACCAATACAACTTGCTCCTGCTGCTTGTTGTTGCAGTGGGTGTGATTGGCGGGTAAAAAATACCACGACAGGCAGAGCAAGTAAAAGAAAAAAGGCAATAAGAATCGTATAGAGATTAAATCTTTTCGTCAGCATAAGCGACTATTTCAACTATAATACATCCGTTTCATGCTTGTCCAGTAAAGGCGCAGCAGCCTGCTGTACAAAAAAGCCCTCACTGAAACGTAAGGGCTTTTAAAATACGACAATCGACCAGTTAGCGGTCGTTTCTGTCTCTCCTTTGATTCTGGCTATTGCCACCGCCAAAGTTTCTTGGACCACGCTCTTCACGCTCGCGCGCTTCATTAACGATGATTTTCCGGTCATCAAGCATTGCGCCGTTTGCCTTAGCAATTGCTTGCTGCGCTTCTTCTTCGCTTGCAAATTCTACAAACCCGAATCCACGCTTTTTGCCTGTATAACGATCACTAATCGTTTGGGCTGAAACTACGTTACCGAATTGGGAAAAGAAATTGCGGAGCGAATCATCAGTGGTATTCCAGGAAAGATTACCTACAAATAACTTTTTTGCCATTTTCTACCTCCTTTCTGTACAAATTTGAATTGATTGCCGCAGGAGTAGAAAAACTCGCAGAGACACTTTGAATTGACCTACCACACACTGCCAGAACCAAATCTATACTGTATTATACCATAACCGAAGAACGTTTGTTCTCAGAGGGCTAGAAGGAGCTGCTAACGGCAAATAATGAAAATGATTTGACTGTTGTAGCAACAGTTCCCTCTTGTGTATTTATCACCACTGGCGTGACAAGAGTAGTCCAGCGTTTCCTAGTCGGGTTATAGGCAATGATATGCAAACCTTTTAGATTCACATTGGTGAGATAGGTATCGGTATACGGAAGAATAATCGTAACCGGATTGGTAAACGATAGAATCGGATAGCCGTTAAAAGCAGAAAGCGCCTGAAAATCATAGATATTGCTCACTACGTTGAATCCCTCAGTCCAGGGTATGGGAATTTTTTGTGATGTGAGATCTTCTGGGGGCAATGCTGAGATAACAACATGCACATCATCATTTGTTGCCGTATTCATAATAAGTGTTTTTGCTTTCCAGGCATCCCTACTCCCGATTATGGTATGTAATTGCCCGGCATAATGAGGTCCCGAATCAACACAATATGCCCATCCGCCAATACAGTTAGGGTTTGCTCCAGCTCCAGAGACTGAAGATGATGCTGTCGTTGAAGAAGTTGAAGCATTGGCCGCCAGTGGAGAAGGAGTCGGGGATGGAAATAACTGCGAAAACATCTGTCCGAATGTCGTTCCCGCTGGCGTAGGATTTCCAGTAGCATCTACGAGATTATAATATTGATTACCGTTTGCTGCGAGATATTGTGCTGCACCAAAAACGCCATCATTGTATAACTCTTGCAGTGCTGTCTGGACAAATTGCTGCTGAAATGCCGGAGTGACCCGGCTATCAGGACTCGGAGGGTTAGGATCGTAATTCCACTCAGAAATAAAAATTGGCGGTACTGCATCACCATTCCCCTCAATTGCCGCTTTCGTATTCGTGATGTGTGCTGCCCAGTTACTGATATTGGTAATGCAAGTGGCAGCGGAATCACTGCTGCTGCAGGTGTACTCATGCCAGGAAATAAAATCAGGTTTGGGTAGAGCATTATGGACAAAATATGAGATATAGGAAGGATTTGTCTGATAATTTACCGGTCCGCCAAATTTTACCGTCGGAAATTGCGAGTGCAATGTCGGGAAATACGTATTCCACGCTGTTGTATATTGCGCTGCGGTAACCCCAGCCAAATCACGTTCATTTCCAAACTCTGCATACACAGTTTCGTTGCCAAAGATAGAAACCGCTTGCGTCAAAACCTGTTGTGCCGCTCCCAACGGATCCGGCTGTGTATATTTCAAAATAATCATCGGCGTCACACCCATGTCATGAATATCCTGCATCGCCTGCACCTCCCAGCTGCTCGGTCCTCCAGTGCTGCGGATCGGCATACGAATAAGCTGGACATGCATGGCAAGGAGTGTATCGCGTGTGGCCTGCGATGTCAGGAACTGGTCGCTCGCGTCATTCAAAAATAAATTTGTACCAAAAAGAAGTGAGGAGCCCGATGAAGAAGCATATACCTGAGCGGCAGTTACAAAAAACGGGAAAACGGCCAAGAGTAAACAAGCGAAACAAACAACCCCGTACCTATACCATGATGGAACCATATATTTACCATAGAACACAAAAAACAAAATAGCAATAATGAAATTGAAAAAGCAGTATAATAAAAACCATGAAAAAGATAGTTGTCGCCATGCTATTGCTTATGAGTATCTTAGGCACCTGGATTTTTTTTGCAAAGAGAAATCAGGTAATTCCTAGGAGGCAGCCTGCACAAGCACTCCCATCCCTCTCCCCAACTCCACAAAATCCCCTTTCCATAGCATTTATGCGTCAGCAAACCTACCCGGGAAGTAAAATTACGATTGAACAAACACTTCCTGACGGGACAAATTATCATCAATATCTTACCTCCTATCAATCGCAAGGGCTTACAATTTATGCTTTACTCACTATACCAACGGGCGAAAAACCCAAAAATGGCTGGCCTGTCATTGTCTTTAATCATGGGTACATTGACCCGCAAACCTACCAGACATTTCCCTCAAGTGGCCAATACGCCTCCTATTATCCGGTATTTGCTACTCATGGCTACATTGTTTTCAAACCTGATTACCGCGGTAATGGTGCTTCAGAAGGGCAACCGGAAGGTGCATATTACTCTCCTGCCTATACCATTGATGATTTGAATGCTATTGCATCCATTAAGAGACTTCAATTGCCTGCAGACCTCACCCCAACCCTCTCCTTACAGGAGAGGGAGCATATTGTGAATCCGGAAAAAATCGGCGTGTGGGGTCATTCGATGGGCGGCAATATTACGTTGCGGGATCTCGTTGTTAACCCTCATGACATTAAAGCTGCAGTAATTTGGGGAGGCGTGGTTGGCTCGTATACTGAACTTGCGCACTGGCATGATCCCTATTTCCATCCATCAGCCGAGCAACTCCGTTTGAGAAATAAATACCGCTCAACCTTGCAGAAAAAATACGGTACACCTGAAACAAACCCTGCTTTTTGGAATTCTATTGACCCCACGTTTTTTGTTTCTGCCATCACTGCGCCAGTGCAGCTTGATGTTGGCGGAATGGACGAAGAAGTTCCGCCGACTATGTCGGAAAACTTATATACCAAACTCAAAACTGCCGGTAAAACCGCACAATTGTATATCTATCCTGGCGCTGATCATAATATCAGCCAAAGTTTTGATCTGGCAATGCAGGCAAGTCTGGAATTTTTTGATAAGTATCTGAAATAACTGAGCAACATATCCCATCTTACACTCTATGCCTCATTAAAGAAGATTCCGGCAACTGTCACAAGTACTATAAACACAATGCTGGTAAAAAGTGCTGTCTCTATTGCCTGTCGCATTGCCTCCCTTTTACGTATATGTTTTGTATACTCTTCATACGTAATAATAAATGCAATTGCCGAAGCAAATGGACTGAATACAAGACTGAGGAAGAAAAAAAGGAATGGTGTTTGCATAATTCTACCAACAGGTAGAAGCTATCATCCCATACGCGGGCAAAATCGGTGAGCCTCATCACCACATATCCTTTAGCATAGTATACCAAATTTCCAAGGATGCTTGTTCCATGACTTTCGTCATTTCGGCTCTTGACAAATGCTCCTGATTTTATCTAAGCTGGATTTATGCCCGTAAAAAAGAAAAAGACAGGTTCAAAGAAAGCTACGTATAGATCCTCGACCAGACAGGCAGCGCCGAAAACGACTGTTACGTACCGCAGAATTATGTTTATTTTCGGGGCGTTTGTTGTCCTCCTCTTTGCCGTTGTCCTTCTGGGTAAACAGCCGCTCTCCCGTTCTGTCGCCGGACTCAGCATTGCCCGCAACATGTTTAATCAGGCAACTGTCTCCTGGCAGCCGGTTCCCGGCGCTGTTGCGTACAATATTTATTATGGACAGGCCGGCTCGTCACTTTCGAATGCAGTACGTACTATCCCGGCACATATTACTACGTACACCCTTTCGTACTTGAAAAAGGGTACAACCTATCACTATAGAGTAACAGCATTAAATAGGGATGATAAAGAATTCTGGTTTTCTCCTGTCTTGTACCTCAATAATGTCACGGGTATGTGATTTTTGTTATTACTTTACTGTAACCATTTTTTGCAAAACCACAAATGTTATTGAACTAATCTCAATAATTAGCATATACTTATTGTATGATTCTCTCCGTCCGGACAGAAAAGCATAAACAGATTTTTGATATTACTGATCCCGTTGCCCAAACGCTTGCGAATCAAGACCGGGCGACTACTGCTTGTCTTCTCTTTGTCAAACATACGACGTGCACGCTCACCACAGCTGATTTAGATCCTGGCACTGATTTGGATATGCTGGACGCATTCGACAGACTTATCCCCCATCTTACATATCGTCATCCGCACAATCCGGCGCATGTACCTGATCATATCCTCTCATCACTCATTGGTCCATCACTTATGATTCCAACTGCACATGGGCAACTCGTGCTTGGCACCTGGCAGCGGATCGTCCTTGTCGAACTTGACGGCCCGCGAGAACGGGAAATTAGCATAAACTTTTTATAGATTATTTCCCTTCTTGTTGCTTTACATTTTCTCTCTCCCCTGTTATAATTGAAATTACCTAAGACAGCAGGCAGACAAATAAGTCCTGCCGAGGAGCAAAAAGAATTTAGAATTGCATTAAGAAGCCTGGGAATTTATTTAAATACTTTTAAAGTATGCAATTTATGCTAAATTCTGCATTTTTAACACGCTCCTTAAGGAGTGTTTTTTTATGCAAAATACAAAATTAACAAAGATCAGTGCTAATCGAAAGAAAAAAGAAGTTATTGTGGGTGAAATCGCAGAAAAAGTTATCAAAGCAAAAGGTATGGTTTTTACTAATTACCAGGGTCTCACCCACCAACAGCTTGAAACCCTGAAACGTACTGTCAAAAAACTTGAAGCAGAATACGTCGCGACCAAAAATACACTTCTTATGCGCGCACTTTCAGACAAAATCGACACTGAAACTAACAAAGATAAATTCACGCAACCCACAGCAACACTTTTCCTCTATAACGATATCATCGAACCGCTCAAACAATTAGCAAAAACTATTAAAGAATTAAAACTGCCGCTTATCAAATTTGGTATTATTGAAGGCAAAATTATTAGTGACGCTGATGTGAATAAACTTGCGACTCTGCCGCCCCTGCCAGTACTTCGCGCACAGCTTTTGGGACAAATGCAAGCGCCAATTTCGGGGCTCCACCGTGCCCTACGCTGGAATCTGCAATCACTCGTTATGACACTCAATGCGATAAAAGAAAAGAAAGCATAAAATTGTTTCGAATTTACCGACTGAAAGGAGGTGTGTATGGCAAAACTTACCAAAGATGAATTAATACAAGCAATTGAAGAGATGTCTGTTCTCGAACTGGCTGAGTTAGTCAAAGCGCTCGAAGAAAAATTCGGTGTTTCAGCAGCAGCGACTATGGTCGCAGCAGCTCCAGCCGCAGGCGCAGCAGCAGGTGGTTCAGAAGAACCAAAAGAAGAGCAAACTGTCTTCAATGTGGTTTTGACCAGTGCTGGTGGCAACAAAATTGCTGTCATTAAGGCGCTTCGTGAACTAGTACCGACACTCGGACTTAAAGAAGCTAAAGATAAAGTTGACACTGCACCACAGGAGATCCTGTCTCAAGTCAACAAAAAGACAGCGCAAGAAGCAGCTGACAAACTCAAAGCTGCAGGCGCAACTGTTGAGTTGAAATAATGCTTGTCAGTATGTATGGACATGACTAAAAAACGCTAAGCAACTACGTTTAGCGTTTTTTTATATGATATCTTCTCATGAGGTACTAAGAAGCAAAGCAGTACTAGAAACAAAAGATAACGCACTAACTCCTCATATTTACACTGAACTCCGGGAGGTAGTTCTCAATCCCGCTCTTACATCCCTTTTGCAGACCTTCGGGTACAACCCTTCCCGGGAAAAGGACTGTTGTCTGGAAAATGTCATTGCAATGAGAAGGCAGTTCACCAATACCTATTGGAATTTCAGAAACAACGCAGAACGTTCTCCTACTAACCAGTTATCTTTTTCAAAAGACAAAACAGCAAAAATCCTTCATACAGCAGAAGCATTGGGTATGGTTGAGGAAAAACTGCCGCAAAAGAGCCGCTATGGTGCAATTATTATTTTAGGCGCAGTAGGACAGGCTTTAGCGCGAACACAATTTGCAAAGAGCCGCAGCGTAGACGCACCAGTGATTGCGGCTCTCACCGCTGAAAATCCTTTACCTTTAGAGAAGAAACATATATGGGAAGAGTATGCTCCTGATGCAAAAACAGAATTTGATCTTATGGATGCATCACTGCGTCAGGTATAGCAGCCTGCCGCTGTAAGTGTCGAATTTTTTGATAGACGTTTTGTTCCTTATTTTATGCAGCATAAACAATGGAGAATCAAACATTATGAAGGAAGAACTACTAATCCTCAGCGTACTGAGCCTGATCTATTCGTCCTGTCTGCTCCGAGCACGCAACCTGACACCCGTCCAAATACTCCTGATACGTTTGCCTTTCTCGCAAAGCTGCTTCCCGAAGAGGCACGTGATGTACTCGTTGTAACCTGCAGCATTTTCCGTTACCAGGACCTTGATGCCAAACGTATACTCACATTGTCCCGCGGCACAAACGTTGAAACAATTGGATTTGATACCAGACAAACTCACTATCATCATCCCCAACACTATCTGCAGGAAATAAATTCACTTCTTAACTCTGCTGCATCTTTTTATCAGGGTTTTCATTCTCCCCGTACTCCCTATTTTGGTTCTTGACAACTATGTCACAGATTGTTACAGTATTTATAGGAAATAGCTATATTGATTAGTAATCATATAGTTACCTCTTTATGGCAAGCAATAAAAATACCAACGGTAAAGTCTCAATCGATAATCTTCCTGATCTCCTTACTGTCGGTGAAGTCGCTGAAATTCTGCGCGTCTCACCACTTACCATCAAACGCTGGGGCAAACGCGGCAAACTTCCGGCAATCCGTATCAACTCCCGCGGCGACCGCCGTTACAAAAAAGAAGCAGTCCTCTGGCTTTTGGGAATTCAACAAAAAGGCGAGTAAAAATTCCAATTATTGTTCAGGTAACCTCTGAGAACCGCGACATGTTACAAAATCCGGCCAAATTGACGCTTTTTGTATCCTATGCTACGATAACTTTGATGAAATTATTATTGCCCAAACAACCCATATTTACTATCTCACAATTTCAGCGTCTTTCAAATATATTCGATAACGCCGGACAGGTAGTATTTGGTATAGCAGTGGTATCACCAATTATCAGTAAAACACAAATTAATCCTTTTATTTTTATATTTAGTGGTATCTTTGTCATCCTCTGTGGGTTATTCAGCATTTGGTTAACGAAAAGAGGTGATCAGGATGACATTTGATATTGTGTTCATGCTGTTTATGATCGGGCTGCTATTAGGAATGATTTTGGTCGCTATCTTAGCATATCCAGGTCCCAAAAAACCTAAACATTCAAAATAAAAATAGCATATCTTATACCGCTCGCCAGTACTCCGCCTGATGTTCTCCTCTGATCTTCTCAATATCCGGCTCCCAGAAATGCTCTTTAATGAACGCAAACGTCTCTTTCGGATCCTGTGTATTCACAATAATATGTGTCCCCACTTCAAATCCGCCGAGAATTTTTATCCGCGGAATAATGCGAAGATACCATTGATTTCCAGGATAAATATAAAAATTAAACGGAAATTCATGACCATGACGAATATCCAGTATTTGAATTAGCCGGGACAGGCAAAAGCCTAAATCCGAAATTTGGTCAGCGGTAATTGCGCCAAAACCCTTGCCGTTTTTTTTCGGCGCAATCCATACCTCATCCGGCCATTCCGAGGTATCAGGACAAAATATAAAGAAATGATCGGTACATAAAACATCATTGCGGGGAATCTGAGGAGAACCTATCGTTTTACTTTGTGTTTTTTGAATCAGGAATAAGGAATTATGAATTAAGGATTCTTTCTTATGTTTTTCCCATGATTCCTGATTCCTCATTCCTGATTCTATTCTATAAATTGAAGTATCCAGCGGCGAAATCTCCATGTTTACCTCTTTTGGCACCACTACCAATTGTGTGTGGGGATGCGGTAAACTTTCTCCTCCGCCAATGCCACGATTATGAAAGATATACACTTGTCCTGCATCTTTATGGACATTGTACCGTTGTCTGTACGTCTGTAGAATCAACTCGACTTGAGAGAAAGGCAACTCGTCAAAATTTTTATGATGATCAGGAGAATGAATAATTAATTCATGGATCCGGGCAAAGGGAAAATGGTTTTTCAAGACTCTGATATGCCAATTGCTATCACCGGTTTTACCACCGACACGATAGACTTCTTGCTCACGTTTCTCCTGTCCGACGCAAAATGGACAGAGTTGCACTGAGCCTTGCCCGATATTCGGCCGTTTTGCCCGTCGTGGTGCAGAGACTACCCACTGTTTTGAAACCATATTTTTAAGAAACCGAAAATCTGCCATTGCTTTTATTGTAAAGAGTAGCGAATAATGTTGCAACGTATCTGCGTCGTACCTCAATAACCCGCAACAATTTTCACCAAGATTTAAGGAAAATAATTTTATCCACAAATACAATATACATTGATACTATTGATCATATAAGTTTTTCAGTTTTACCCTGTTATTTTTATCCATATAACCATACTTCATCCTCTATTTTCTCTTATCTACTCTCCCGTTTTAGAGAAAATCACCTATTACAAGCCTAAAAATACCTCAAATCACTCTTATTTTCTTCTTAAGCAAATTTTTTGGACGAAGATGGAAAATTTTTATCGCTGTGAAAAGTTTGGGTAAATTATTTTTACAAGTAAAATTTTCAGATTTTTATTTTGTGACAACCTCTTTAAAAATATACCTTTTTTTATTATTACAATTACAGGACTTAGGAGATTTTTAGTGGAAAAGTTTTTCTGGATCTCTCCCAATAATTCCCGAATTCTAAAAACTTTTCACAATCATCTATTTATTATAATTGAAATAATCTGTCCCTTCTATTCGAATATATTCGGATCATTCCTATTCGAGGTAATTCGTATTCAGTTATCCACCTCTTATCCACATATCACCTATAGTTTTCTGCTATTTTTGTCTATAAGAATTAATTTTACACTTATAAGGATGTGGTTATTTTCTTTTACAGAATACCAGGTGAGTATGTTTACCTGATTGAGGAAGAAGCCTGATCTTTCTAGCGGACAGCTTGTATTGCTGCTCTGAGGAAATCGCGGCCCCATTCGTAGACATTTTTCTCCTCCAGCATCTCTGCCATTTTATGAATCCTCTGATTTTTTTCATTTTTGCTCATCTCCAGTCCTTTTTTAATCGCCTGAGCCACTTCTTCAATATCATAGGGATTGACTATCAGCGCTGCTGTTAAATCGATCGCTGATCCGGCAAATTGTGATAAAACCAGCATGCCCGGATCTGAAGAAAGAGATGATGCAATGACAAATTCCTTTGAAACCAGATTCATTCCATCATCCAGGGGTGTCACCACACACACATCTGCCTTGTGGTAAAAATTCACAATATCTTCCCTGGTAAATACCTGATGAATCAAATGAATCGGCTTCCAGTTATTTTTCGCATATTTCGTGTTGATCATTGCTGCCAACTCTTTTGACTCCTTTTGTACTTTTTTATACGAGGCGATCATCTCACGCGATGGAGCAATAATACCAAGATAAACAACCTTACCAATGTATTGTGGATTTTTCTCAAAAAAACGATTCAATGCAAGCAGTCGATGTCTGATACCTTTTGTATAGTCGAGTCGATCAACCCCAAAGATAACTTTGTAGTTGTCGAAAAATGTATCGAGCGGATGGCTTGTACCCTTGGGCTCTGTGAATCCTAGCATTTCACGGATTACTTTGCCAAGCGAAGTCTCCTGCTCCTCTTTATGCACGAGGGACTTTACTACATCAGTATCAATCCCTAATGGAAGATGGGTTACTGTCGTTACCTGTTTGTTGAAGTAGACTTTCCCGGTTTCCTGATCAATTCTTGCTTCCAGTTCCCGCTCGACAGTATTAAGAAAATTCCTTGCCTGATACCCGCGATGGAATGCGAGAAAATCACACGAGAGCATGCTCGTCAAAATTTCTTTTTTATAGGGTAAAATACGAAATACTTCCCAGGTCGGCCAGGGAATATGCCAGAACATCCCCACTGTCGTATCTTTTTGTTTCCCTAAAAAAGCGGGTACCAATGCCAGCTGATAATCATGGATCCAGACAAATCTTTTTTTGCCGCTCAATTCTTCTTTGATCGCGTTTGCAAATTGCTGGTTAACTTTTTTGTAGCCCTTAAACCAGTCATCATTGAATCGCGGCTCTTCAAATGCAACGTGACAAAGCGGCCAAAGCGTTTGGTTGGAAAAACCATAATAATAGTCCTCCATATCTTTCTCATTGAAAAACAATCGCCGAAGCTGGTATTGATAGCCATCTTCACCAACGAGCATTTTGTTATGTTTATCTAACACAAGTTTTTCTTCTTCATTTTTGGCGCGGGCAATATACGTTGCATTGGTAGCACGGGCAATCGGATCAAGGGCAACAGCTACTCCTCCTGCCGGGATTTCTGAAATGACACCATCTTTTTTCTTAAGAGTAACCCGCGGTTCACCATCTGCCACAATAATCAGTTTTGTATCCTGCGCCGCAAAAAAGGTTTTGAGATCATTGAGTGTTATCATAGGAGTAGAAATCTTAACGAGTGAATCGTTGTATCATACCATTGATCTGGTGTTTTGGCAATCAGAAACCTTCTCTGTATTGTACAGTATACATCCACCCCCAGTAAAAATGACAACCCTTATCAATAATTTTTATACTAGTTTGATTTATTGGTATAGATATATACATATTAATCTATGTATCGATATATTCTTTAGATATCTATTTATATAGTACTCTATCATCATATCATTTACTCAGAGCATCCCTTGCACGAAGTTGCTGATATGCTTTTTCGTAACCTTCAACCATTTTTTCTATTGTAAATCTCTCCTCAACATTTTTTCGACAATCGCGACGGTTGAGTCTCTCAACTTCTTTAATTTTGGCAGCCATTTCTTCCACGCTGTCAACTAAAAATCCTGTTTTCCCCTCAATCACAATTTCCGGCGCTGATCCCCGGCGAAAACTAATAACCGGCGTACCCACTGCTTGTGCTTCTGCCATCACCAAACCAAATGGTTCCTCCCATTGAATGGGATTGAGAAACGCCATGGCTCCCCCAAGAACCCGAGCTTTTTCTGCTTGAGAAACCTCACCTAGCATAATAACCTGTTTATTGTCGCAGAGCGGAAGTACTTCATGCTCATAATAGGAGAGCATTTCCGGCACATTTTTGTCAACAGCGCCCATCACATAGAGTTTTATCCCCGTCTGCCTGGCAGCTAAGATCGCTTCTTTCGTACCTTTACTGGCTTTTATTTTACCTAACCACACAAGATAGTCACCTTTTTTATCAGAAAAAGGAAACTGCCGAAGATCCAACCCATTGTATACAGTTCGCACATAGTGCATGTCCAGTGGCCGCCGCTGCGAGTCGGATATAGAGACATACGGCAATTGTTTATAGCGGCAAAGTACCTCGTAACGGTCTTTATAGTAAGAAGGCGTGGGCAATTTAAAGTGGAGCGTAAAGAGGACAGGCGTTGACAGCATGGCACTTAAGGGCAGACTAACGTAATCCTGCGCTTTATTCAAATGCATGTGGAGAATATCAAATTTCTCTGCCTGTTGAAACGCTTCAATAATGTGCAAAAGCGTGTAGCATACATTTGACCAATCAATCCCCTGTTGGATTAAAGGCGCAAAAACAGTTGGGGCAAGACGAGCATTGACCTGAGCAGTCTTCGGACCAAATAAGGTAACCTCATGTCCTTTTGCCGATAAACCGTTGACAAGATTATATACCACTTCTTCTGTACCGCCATACCCGGCCGGCGGAATATTTTGCCAGATGGGACCTATGACTCCAATTTTCATCTTCTTTATTTGTACCTTTTTATAAAGCATTAATCAATTATTTTTTTCTTTTTCAATCTCTCTTTCAAGAGGAGCCGCACAAATTCTATAAGGGCCGCCTGTCTGCGCCAGCGCCAGGGTTGCTTGATGAGACGATATAACCATTCAAATCCAAGGACGCGCACCAGAAATGGCGCACGCTGCACATGTCCGCTGATATAATCAAATGCGCCGCCAACTCCCATTGCACAACGCACCGGCAGTCTATCCAGATTTTCATAGATCCACTCCTCTTGCCTGGGAAACCCAAAGGCAACAAAGAGCATGTCGATACCAGCGGATTTTGTACTATACGCCTCCTTCGGCCATTCTTCTCCCACAAAAGCCACATTGATCCAGGGATATTTTTTCTTCAAGCACTTGACCGTCTTCTCTGCTACGCCGTGCCGTCCACCAAGAAAGCCCATAGATATAGGCTGATCTTTCGTTTTTTGACAGATAAAATCAATAAAATCTACCCCGGGAATTCTCTGATGCAGCCAGTGTCCCAAAACAAGACTTCCCAGGAAAACACCTGTTCCATCCGGCAACGATACCGCTGCTGAAATTAGATTGG
>Ga0070740_10004045_pt1 | contig 14812 bp, 8 predicted proteins | sample Coa_R2_FD_67286 | JGI IMG/M metagenome (GOLD analysis project Ga0070740, IMG submission 67286) | Surface soil microbial communities from Centralia Pennsylvania, which are recovering from an underground coalmine fire - Coalmine... | ecosystem: Environmental > Terrestrial > Soil > Unclassified ... | reverse complement strand
TGCGTCACCACCCCCGGAGCCACCTTCAGCATTCCCATCACGCTGAACATCTACAACGCCGGAGACCCGACGCCCGGCTCGCTCATCGCGACAAAGACGCAGACGTTTTCGATTCCTTACCGTCCGTCGAGCGACAACACCAATTGCACCGGCGGGCGTTGGTACGACGGCACGACCTGCTTCAACGGCCTGGCCCACAACATCACCTTCGATCTGACTTCGCTGGGGGTCACGCTGCCGAACTCGGTAGTCTTCGGCGTGACTTACAACACGACGAACTACGGCCCGAATCCCATCGGCACGTCCGCCGCGTGTTTCAGCGGTTCCGGCGGTTGTCCTTATGATTCGCTGAACGTGGCGCTCTCGCCCGCGGCCACGGTAGGCAGCAAGCCGTTCGCGGATACCCTCTACTGGAACGACGCCTTCGCCTCGAACTACTGCGACAACGGTGCGGCGGGAGTCGGTCTGTTCCGCCTCGATTCGCCTACGAACGCGTGCTGGTTCAACACGGGGCCGGGAGACGGCCTGATCCCGGCTGTCCAATTTACGGTGACGCCGACGGCACCCGACTTGGCGATCACGAAGACGGCAGACCGCAACCCCGCGCCCGTCGAGTTCAATTTCAACTACGACATCACGGTCACGAACGCGGGCACGCCGGCATCGAACGTGGTGGTCACCGATCCGCTGCCTTCGCAGGTGACGCTGACCGCGGCGACGACTTCGCAAGGCACGTGTAGCTATGATTCCGGCACCAAGACCGTGACGTGCAACCTCGGCACTGTCAATGCGGGAGCGCCGGTCAACATTCGTCTGACGGTCAAGCCTCACTCGGAGGGCACGCTCGACAACACGGCCACCGTCACGACGACCGACACGGACTCGAACCCGAACAACAACTCGGCGTCCGTCAACGGCCTGCCGGCGCAGAAGTTCGTTGACCTCGCCGTCCAGAAGTCTGCCTCGGCCAACCCGGTCTTCGCCGGGCAGAACGTGACCTACACGATTGCCGTCAGGAACACGAACACGCCCGTGAACGCGACCGGGGTCGCGCTTACCGACGTGCTTCCGGCCTCGATGACGTTCGTCTCGGCGACCACGTCGCAAGGCTCGCTCGTCACCCCGCCGGTCGGTTCCAACGGCACGGTGACGGCGAACCTCGGCTCGCTCGCGCCGAACGCGACCGCCACCGTGACCATCACGGCCAAGACGACGGCGGCTGGCAGCGTGACCAACTCCGCGAGCGCGACGAGCAACGAGAACGAGTTCAACCCGGCCAACAACACTGATGGCGCGTCCGTCGTCGTCAAGTCCGCCGCGTTGCAGAAGGTGCTTCTGGCGTCGCAGGTCTTGACGGGCGGATGTCAGAACACGACGGGCAACGTTTACCTGACCGGCCCCGCGGGGCCGGGGGGCGTGACTGTCAATCTTTCGAGCACGGTCACGGGCGCGTCCGTGCCCGCGTCGGTGTTCATCCCCGAAGGCCAGTCGGTCAGCCCGGCCTTCAACGTGACCACAAGCCCGGTCGCGGCCAAGCAGGTTGGCACCATCAACGCGACGCTCGGTCAGACCACCGTGAGCCGCGGCATCACCATCAACAGGGGCAGCGGCGTCTGCGGCCCTTGATGGCCGTCTGAGGTGTTCCGCTTGTGCGGGGGAGCGCGCGGACGAATGCGGCGCGCTCCCCTCGTTTTGCGTCGGCTCTGAACGGCGCGCGGGGAACGAGGGATTTTTCGGCGGCGTTTTTTCCCGCCGCCGCGTTCCTCCTGCTGGCATACTATTTGTTACTTCTCACCGCGTGAGTTCACGCATTCAATTCGGCGAATGAGGCGGGCGTCGCCCGAAGTGTAGAAGTTATTTTCGTTGTTCTAGTTATCATAGAAATACTCCCGCACCCCGGTTGTAGTTAAATGCCCGCGTCATCCGAGTTTTTGGAGTGTCGGTTCAGTTTTTCGGACGAAAGACTTTCCGGCGCGCGCAGCCGACTGTCTCGCGCGAAGTGTCCCACGCGCGAGGCTCTTGAACGTGACCTCACGACCGTCAACCCGGCGGTCATTCAACCAAACAAGTTCGGCCATCATCTTTCGGGAGGCGCGTGGCGCGAAGTCCCGCCCCGAATAATCGCAACAACTTTCTGACTCAGGAAAAAGGAAGGACTATGTCGAAACATACTCTATGCAAGTCTGCCCGCACGCTCGCCCTGCTGCTCTTCTGTGTGGCGCTCGGCGCGGCCTCTGCGGCGGCTCAGTCAACGGTCACGGGGGCCATCGGCGTCGTCGCAAAAGACCCGCAGGGCGCGGTCATCCCCGGCGCGACCGTCACCGCGCACAACGAAGAGACCAACGCCGAATCAACGGCGACGACCGACAGCGAAGGCCGCGCGCGCGTCACGGAACTGCAACCCGGCCACTACACTTTGAACGTCAGCGCCAACGGGTTCGCGACCTTCACGCAGCAGAACGTCATCGTCGAGGTCGGGCGCGTCACCTCCGTTGACGCGCCGCTGTCGGTCGGCACGGCGAAGGAGACCGTGCAGGTCACGGCGGAAGCGCCCGTCATCAACACGACGCAGCAGGACTTCTCGACGAACCTCAACCAAGTCTCGATCAACAACCTCCCGACCAACGGTCGCCGCTGGTCGAACCTCGCCATCCTCACGCCCGCGACGGTTCCCGACGGCACGTTCGGACTCATCTCGTTCCGCGGCATCAGCGGACTTCTCAACAACAACACGATTGACGGCGGCGACAACAACCAGGCGTTCTTCTCCGAGGAGCGCGGGCGCACGCGCATCGGCTACGTCATCAGCCAGTCGGCCATCCGCGAGTTCCAGGTCAACACCTCGAACTACTCCGCCGAGTACGGTCGCTCCGCCGGCGGCGTGATCAACGCCGTCACGCAGAGCGGCACCAACGAGTTCCACGGACAGGGCTTCATCTTCGACCGCAACAACAAACTGGGCGCGCGCAACCCGCGCAGCTTCGTCAACCAGACGATCAACGGCGTCTCGACCCCGGTCGCTTACAAGGCCCCGGACGTGCGCTACCAGTTCGGCGGCGCGGTCGGCGGCCCCGTCGTCAAAGACAAGCTCTTCTTCTTCTTCAGCTACGACCAGCAGAAGCGCAACTTCCCCGGCGTCTCGATCTTCACCTCGCCCACTTACCTGAACACCGTCAACACCTCGCTGCTCACGGCTTCGGCCAGGGGGCTGACGACCGCGCAGATCAACTCGGCTGTGAGTTTTCTCAACAGCCTGACGGGGCCGACGCCGCGCCGCGGCGACCAGAAACTCTTCCTGCCGAAGATTGACTGGAACATCAACCGGAAAAATATCTTCTCGGCGACCTACAACCGCCTGCGCTGGGTCTCGCCCGCGGGTGTCCAGACGGCGGCGACCGTCACCCGCGACATCAACGGCTACGGCAACGACTTCGTGAGATCGGACTCGCTCAACCTGCGGCTCACCTCGACGCTGTCGAGCAGGCTGATCAACGAGGGCCGCTTCCAGTGGGCGAAGGAACTCGACTCGCAGTTCGCGCAGCCCGCGCTGCCCGGCGAGCCGACGACGGCCAACGGCTTCTCGCCGCAGGTCGCGCTCACCAACGGCCTCACCTTCGGCAAGTCAACCGGCCTCGACCGCCGCGCGCTGCCCGACGAGCGCCGCTTGCAGTTCGCCGACACGATGACCTACACCGTCGGCAACCAGACCCTCAAGTGGGGCACGGACATCAACCGCATCCGCGAGATTTACGACGAGCTGTTCACCGAGGCAGGCTCTTACAGCTACTCGAACATCAACGACTTCATCGTTGACTACACCAACTTCACGACGAACGGCGCGCTGCGGGCGGCGAACAAGGTCTGCGCCACGAGCACGCGACTGGCGGGCAAGTGCTACACGAGCAACTACCAGCAGGGCTTCGGCCCGGCCCGCTTCCAGTTCTCGACGACCGACTACGCCTTCTTCCTTCAGGACGACATCCACGCGACGCCGCGCCTGACCTTGAACATGGGCCTGCGCTACGAGTACGAGCAACTCCCGCAGCCCTTCGCCAGCCTGATTAACCCGGCGCTGCCGCAGACGGCGAACCGCCCCGCCGACAAGAACAACTGGGGGCCGCGCGTCGGCTTCGCCTACGACCTGAAGGGCGACGGCAAGTCGGTCATCCGCGCCGGCTACGGCATCTACTACGGGCGCATCAACGGCTCGGCGATCATCCAGGCGCTCATCAACACGGACGTTCCCGGCTTCAGCCAGATCGTCGCCTCTGTGAACCCCGCGTCCAGCCCGGCGACGGCGGCGGGCAACCCGACGGCCCCGATCTTCCCGAACATCCTCACGAGCGCGCCGCTCGGCACGGCGACGGTCAACTACTTCGCCTCGAACTTCCAGAACCCGATGATCCACCAGGCCGACGTGGTCTTCGAGCGCCAGATCGCGCGCAACACCGCCTTCTCGGCCAGCTACCTCTTCAGCCGCGGCAAGCACCTGCCGAACTTCGTTGACGTGAACCTGAACCCGCCGACGGTGACGAGAACCGTCCACATCGTTGACGGCCCCTTCGCCGGTCAGGACTGGACGTTCCCCTACTACCTCGGCAACGCGCGACCGAACCCGGCCTTCGGCCAGATTCAGGAGATTCGCAGCAACATCTCCTCGTGGTACAACGCGCTCGTCCTTCAGGTGAACCGCCGCCTGACGAACGGCCTCCAGTTCCAGTCGAGCTACACGCTATCGAAGTCGCGCGACGAGGGCCAGAACTCGCAGACCTTCACGCCGACCTTCTCGGCTCCGTTCGACCCCTTCAACCAGCAGGGCGAGACCGGCTACTCGTCCTTCGACCGCCGCCACAAGTTCGTCGCGAGCGTCGTCTATAACACGAACTTCGCCAGCCTCAAGGACAGCACCGTGGGCCGCGCGATCTTCAATGGCTGGACTATCGCGCCGGTCGTCAACATGTTCTCCGGCGCGCGCTTCACGGGCAACACCTCCGGGTCGAGCGTCAGCTCCGTCTTCGGCTTCAGCCAGGCGGGCGGCGTCAACGGCTCGAACGGCTCGCTCCGCTTCGCGCTCCTGCCCAACAACTTCTTCAAGATGCCGGCGACGAAGTACGTTGACCTCCGCATCTCGCGCCGCTTCGCCATCACGGAGAAGACGCACCTCGAACTGCTGGCCGAAGGCTTCAACATCTTCAACCACACTCAGGTGACGAGCGTGAACACGACGATCTACAACATCTGCGCCGGGACGGGCGCGGCGGGCACGTGCCCGTTCGGCTCGAACGCGGTGTTTGCGACCTTCAACCCGTCGTTCGGGCAGGTCACGGGCGCGGACGGTTTCTTCTTCCGCGAGAGGCAGATTCAGTTGGGCGCGCGCTTCGAATTCTAAGAGGCGGACGCCTTCAAAGTCTCCCCTTTTTGGGCGGGCGCGCTCCTGCGAAGGGCGCGCCCTTTTTTTACCCCGACTCGCGGCGCGTTTTCCCTTGCGCGCGCGCCCCGAATGTAGTATTTAACATCCCGTTTTCACCGCCGTAAGACGGCTGAAAGCGTCATCCCTTAAGGTTGCAGTTTGGTTCACAATCTAACCGTCAATTAATCAATCAGGTTCAGCCAAGGTTTCCGAGAATCGTGGGAAGGACGAAGCCCCGCTTTCGGATCACCGCAACAGACTTCTAAGAAAAGGAAGAATCATGTCGAACACCACCCTACGCAAGCCGGCCTGCGCGCTCGCCTTGCTGCTCTTCTGCCTCGCCTTCGGCCTCGGCCCGGCCTTCGGCCAGTCAACGACCCAGGGCGCAATCGGCGGCGTCGTCAAAGACCCGCAGGGCGCCATCGTTCAGAACGCGAACGTCGCCGTCAAGAACGAGGAGACGAACAAGGCGATGTCGGGCACGACCGACAGCGAAGGCCGCTTCCGCATCCCGCAGCTCGACCCCGGCAACTACACCGTGACGGTCAACGCGACGGGCTTCGCCGCCTTCACGCAGCAGAAGGTCGTCGTCGAGGTCGGGCGCATCACGCCGCTCGACGTTAACCTCTCGGTCGGCGGCGCGACCGAGACCGTGCAGGTGACCGGCGAAGCGCCCGTCATCAACACGCAGCAGCAGGACGTTTCGACGAACATCAACCAGACCTCGATCAACGAGCTGCCCACCAACGGCCAGCGCTGGTCGAACTACGCGCTACTCACGCCCGGCTCGACCCCCGACGGCACGTTCGGCCTGATCTCCTTCCGCGGCGTTTCGGGCCTCCTCAACAACAACACGGTTGACGGCGGCGACAACAACCAGGCGTTCTTCTCCGAGGAGCGCGGGCGCACGCGCATCAACTACACGATCAGCCAGTCGTCCATCCGCGAGTTCCAGGTCAACACGTCGGACTACTCCGCCGAGTACGGGCGCGCGGCGGGCGGCGTCGTCAACGCCGTCACCAAGAGCGGCACCAACGAGTTCCACGGCCAGGCGTTTCTCTACTACCGCAACAACCGCTTCGGCGCGCGCAACCCGCTGGCGACGATCTCGTCCTTCAACCCGGCGACGGGCCAGATCGCCATCCTGCCCTTGAAGCCCACGGACGTGCGTAAGCAGTTCGGCGGCAACATCGGCGGGCGCATCATCAAGGACAAGCTCTTCTTCTTCTTCGACTACGACGGGCTGCGCCGCAACTTCCCCGGCGACGCGATCTTCACCCGATCCAACTACCTGACGACGGTGAACGCCTGCACGTCGGCGACCGCAGCGGGCTGCTCCGCCACGCTCTTCAGCCAGTCGCTGAAGAACCCTTCGCGCCACCTGACCGACGCCCAGATCAATTCGGTTCTGACCTTCCTGACCAACGAGACGGGCGAAGTCCCGCGCACCGGCAGCCAGAACATCTTCCTGCCGAAGATTGATTGGAACGTCAACTCGAAGAACACGTTCACGGCGAGCTACAACCGCCTGCGCTGGGTCTCGCCCAACGGCATCCAGACGCAGCCGACCAACAACTTCGCGCGCAGCAGCTTCGGCAACGACTTCGTCAACATCGACTCGCTGAACCTGCGCCTGACCACGACGATCAAGCCGACGCTCCTGAACGAGTTCCGCTTCCAGTACGGTCGCGACAACGAGTTCGAGTTCAGCACGCCGCCGCTTCCGGGCGAGCCGACGACCTCGCTCAACGGTCGCTCGCCGGACGTGTTCCTCACCAACGGCATCGAGTTCGGCGTCCCGACCTTCCTCGAGCGCCCGGCCTTCCCCGACGAGAAGCGCTGGCAGTTCGCCGACACGATGACGCTCACGCACGGCACGCACACCTTCAAGTGGGGCGTTGACTTCAACCACGTCAACGACCTTCAGGATAACCTGCGCATCGAGTACGGCTCTTACTCGTACAGCAACATCAACGACTTCATCATCGACTATCTCAACTTCCAGTCGCCCATCTCCATCCCCTGCTCGACCAGCACGAGGACTGCCGGGCGCTGCTACACCAGCAACTACCAGCAGGCGTTCGGCCCGACGCGCTTCTCGTTCAGGACGAATGACTACAACCTCTTCTTCCAGGACGACTACCGCGTCACCCCGCGCCTGACCCTGAACCTGGGCCTGCGCTACGAGTACGAGCAGATGCCCAAGCCGTTCCTGGGGAACCCCTTGCTCCCGCAGACGAACCAGATGCCGAACGACAAGAACAACTTCGGCCCGCGCGTCGGCTTCGCTTACGCGCTGACCTCGGACAACAAGACTTCGTTCCGCGGCGGCTACGGACTCTACTACGGGCGCATCATCAACTCGACGATCCTGAACGCGCTCATCAACACGGGCAACCCCGGCGGCCAGATTACGAGTTCGGTCTCGCAAGCGAGCGGCCCCATCTTCCCGAACATCCTTTCGTCGGCCCCGGCGGGCACGGCTGCCGTGCAGTACTTCCGCATCGGCTACCAGGCCCCGATGATCCACGAGGCCGACCTCGTCATCGAGCGCCAGATCGCGCGCAACACGGTCGTCTCCGGCTCGTTCCTCTTCAGCTTCGGCAAGCACCTGCCGTACTTCGTGGACACGAACCTCAACCCGGCGACCTCGACGCGCACCTACGCCATCGCCGACGGGCCGTTCGCCGGCCAGTCCTACATCGTCCCCTACTTCTCCGGCGCGCGCCCGAACCCGAACTTCGGCGCGATCACCGAGATTCGGGACACGGTTGACTCGAAGTACTTCGGATTCGTCGTGCAGGCCAACCGCCGCCTGACCGACGGATTGCAGTTCCAGACGAGCTACACGATCTCCAGCGCGCGCGACAACGGCCAGACCTCGACCACGTTCACCACGACGAACCTGCCCTTCAACGCTTTCGACCAGTCGGGCGAGTGGGGGCCTTCGACCTTCGACGTGCGCCACAAGTTCGTCACCAGCGTCGTCTATGCCCCGAAGCTCTTCAGCGACGGCGACAGCAAGGTCGGTCGCACGATCTTTAACGGCTGGTCCATCGCGCCGATCTTCGCCCTCTACACGGGCGAGCCTGTGACGGCTGTCCAGAGCGGCAGCGCGGGAACCACGGGCGCCGCCGGCTTCGGCTCGAACCAGGCAGGCGGCGTCAACGGGTCGGGCGGCGCGACGCGCTTCGCGCTCACCGGGCGCGACGCGTTCCGCATGCCGAAGATCGTCAACACCGACCTGCGCATCTCGCGCCGGTTCCACATCAAGGAGTCCAGCAACATCGAAGTCCTGGCCGAGGGCTTCAACATCTTCAACCGCACGCAGGTCACGGTCGTCAACACGACCATCTACACGAACAACGCGACCACCAACACCCTGACCTTCAACCCCGCCTTCCTTTCGACGACGGCGGCGGGCGGCACGCTCTGGCGCGAGCGCCAGATTCAGTTCGCCGTCCGCTTCGAGTTTTAAGGCGAAGGCGAACTCCTGCTCTTTCGCGGGCGCGCTCTCAAAAGGGCGCGCCCGATTTTTTGCCCCCGACTGCTTTGTCCGAAGACAGGCCGCCCCTGCGTACTAAAACTGACTCGCGAGCGCGCGGCGTCGGGCGGCGACGCCGCGCGATCATCGTTCCATCTTCATTGCCCGCAACGCCTTTCGCCGCGACGCGCGTCGCTGGCATGAGCGTTGCCATTCATTCCCTCGCGGAGAGCGTGGACAGCCGCGTCGTGTCACATTCAAATTAAGAGGAGGCTGAAGGTCATGGCTGGAATGAACCGGGACGAGATGGAAGGCAAATACGATCAGGCGAAGGGTTCTTTGAAGCAGGGACTCGGCAAGCTGACGGGCGACGACGAGTTGCGCTCGGAAGGCGCTGCGGACAAGCTCAAGGGCGATGTCAAGGAAGGCTGGGGCGGGACGAAGCGCAAGGTCGGCGACATGCTCGAAGACGCAGGCGACGCCGTCAACAAGTAAGCTTCAAACCAACTTCAAACGGAAGGGCCGTCGCAAACTCACGCGAGTTTGCGACGGCCCTTCCCTTTCTTCTTTCAGAACTCAACACGACCCCGCGATGCGGTAAGCGTTACCGAATCGCGCGGACTCTTCGCCTACTCCTGCCGCACGTGTTCCGCGCCGAGGTCTGCGAGCAGCTCTTCGAGCTTGTCCGCCTCCTCGTCGGTCTTCGCCTCGACGCCGATCAGAATCCCGCCCGCCCGCAGGCTTGCGTCGTAAACCTTCGCCCGATGCTCTGGAATACCAGCGCCGACGAGCGCGCCGATCAGACCGCCCGCCGCGCCGCCCGCGCCCGCGCCCGCGAGAGCCGCCGCCAGCGGCCCGGCGACGACGAGTCCGATTCCCGGCAGGATGATGTTCGTGCCGACCGCGGCGATTGCCGCCAGCACCGCGCCGACCGCGCCGCCCACGGCAGCGCCGTAGCCCAGCCCGTCAGCCGCGCGCGTGCCGGTCTCGATTGCGAACTCCTTGGACTTCGTCGCGTCGGACATCAGCACGCTGATCTCTTCGCGCGTGTAGCCGCGCTTGAGGATCGCGTCAACCCCCGCCTCCGCCGCCACGCGCGTCTTGAAAACCCCGGTCACAAGTTTTGCCATAAAGTTGCTCCTTAACTTTCTCGCCTCTTCGACGCGCGAGCGCCGCCTCTCAAATTCTCGAAAGCTTCGGCGCACGCGAAGAGACTTCTCCCGACTCCACGCGGCAAGCACCGTGCCGACCTCGGACTCACGCGCGACGCCTTCGGCCTCCGCGAATCGACGCGAGATAGAACCAACTCCCGGCAGACGTTTTCTAAAACCCCGACGCGCCGCGTACCAAAGCGGAACGAGCGGGCGGGCGGGCTGTTCTGTTCGGCGTCATCGCGCCTCGCCCAGTCTGCCCTCACCTTCGGTCTGCGGCGGCGTCGCGCCGCTGGTATAATGCGTGCCTTCGCACGCGCCGTCTTTCAAACTTGGTCTCGGAGAAATGAACTTGATCGAAGCCGTAATTTTCGACGTTGACGGAACGCTCGTTGACTCGGTTGACCTGCACGCGCGCGCCTGGCAGGAGGCGTTCGCGCACTTCGGCAAACAGTTTCCCTTCGGGCGCGTGCGCTCGCAGATCGGCAAGGGCGGCGACCAACTGATGCCCGTCTTCCTCTCGAAGGAGGAACTCGAAGAGTTCGGCCAGCAACTCGAAAAGTACCGCGGCGAACTCTTCAAGCGCGAGTACATGCCGCGCGTGCGTGCCTTCCCAAAGGTGCGCGAACTCTTCGAGCGCATCCGCCGCGACGGCAAGCACATCGCGCTCGCCTCGTCCGCGAAGGGCGACGAGTTGGAGACCTACAAAAAGATTGCCGGCATCACAGACCTCGTCGAAGAAGAAACGTCGAAGGACGACGCCGACAAGTCGAAGCCGCACCCGGACATCTTCGAGGCCGCGCTCGCCCGACTCGGCGGCCCGCCGACCTCTGACGTGATCGTCGTCGGCGACACGCCCTACGACGCGGAGGCCGCGGGCAAGGCCGGACTCCGCACAGTCGGATTCCTCTCCGGCGGCTTTCCCGAAGCGGACTTGCGCGCGGCGGGCTGCGTCGCAATCTACGACGGCGCGGCAGACCTGCTCGCGCGCTACGACTCTTCGCCGCTCGCGGCGCGTTCGTCCGGCGCGGTCGGAGGGGAATGAGAATCCTCCAGGTCAGCTCGGCGCGCTCGTTCGGCGGCGGCGAAAGACACCTCGCAGACCTCGCGCGCGGACTTGAGAAACGCGGGCACGAAATCTTCGCCGCGCTCGCGCGCGACTCGCCGCTCCTTCGCGAACTCGACTTCCTCCCGCAGTCAAACCTGCTCACCTTCGCGCCGCGCAACGCGCTCGACATCTCCGCCGCGCTGAAACTCGCGGGTGTCGCGCGCGAGAAAAAGATGGACGTGATGCACGCGCACGTCGCGCGCGACTACGTGCCCGCCGCCTTCGCCGCGCGGCGCGCGCCCTCGGCGCGGCTCGTCCTCACGCGCCACGTCCTCTTTCCCTTGAGCCGCGTTCACCGCCGCTCGCTCTCGAACGTCTCGCGCGTCATCGCCGTCTCCGAAGGGGTCGCGCGCGCGCTCCGCGGGCAACACATCTTCGACGAGAAGAAGATTCGCGTCGTCACCAACGGCGTTGATGTTGAGCGCTTCGCCGAGGCGCGGCGCGAGTTCGAGCGCGCGCGACGCGAAGACGGACGCGACGCGGCCCGCGGGAAGTTTCGCGTCGGCATCGTCGGCGAGTTGAGCGAGGTCAAGGGTCAGGAAGTTTTTGTGCGCGCGGCGTCGGTTGTTCGTGAGAAGCTCGGCGACGGCGTCGAGTTCGTCATCGCGGGCGAAGACGCCACGCGCACGGGCGAGTACCGCGCGCTCGTTGAGCGGGCTGTCGCCGAACTCGGCTTGAAAAACAGCCTGCGGCTGACGGGCCGCTGCGACGACGTTGCGCGCCTGCTCGCGACGCTCGACGTTTTCGTCTCCGCCTCGCGCACGGAATCTTTCGGCATGGCGATGGCCGAGGCCCTGGCGTGCGGCGTGCCCGTCGTCGCGACCGCGACCGAAGGCGCGAGAGAAATCGTCGAAGACAAACTCACCGGATTGATGGTACCAATCGGCGACTCTCCGGCGGTGGCCGCGGCGATCATCTCTTTGCTCGAAGACGACGGGCGGCGGCGCTCGTTCGGAGAGCGCGCGGCGGAGTCGGCCCGCGAGCGCTTCAGCCTCGAACGGATGGTCGGAGAGACCGAGCGTGTTTACGCCGAGGCGGTCGGAAGCCGAGTGTGATTTGAATGTTGACCGATGCGACGAAAGGGAAGTCAGGACGTGGGAGAGTTTCAAAAGTACAGGATCGAAGAGCGCGTCCGCTGGGGCGACGTTGACGCGGCGCGAATCATCTTCTACGGCGCGTACATACGCTTCTTCGAGATCGCGGAGACCGAGTTGTTCCGCGCCGTCGGCCTGCCCTACGGCGTGATGTTCGACGAGCTGGACATCTGGCTCCCGCGCGCGCACCTCGAATGCGACTTCCGCCGCGCCGCTCAGCTCGACGACCTGCTCGAAGTCTCGGCCTACGTCGGTCGCGTCGGCGCGAAGTCGCTCCGCCTCGACTTCGAGGTGCGGCGCAACGGCGAGGATGACCTCGTAGCCGAAGCACACTTCGTCCTCGTCGCCGTCCGCCGCAGCACCTTCGAGTCCGTCCCCGTCCCCGAAGAACTCAAGCGCCGGCTCGCGCCCTTCACCCGACTCGATTAGCAGGATGGCAGCATCTCACGGGCGGAAATCGCTGATCGCTGAAATACAGAAATTGCCTCATCTACTTTCTTCGTGCGGAATAAAAGTGAGGAAAATAAATCGTTGATTAGAATGGCAATTTAGTTCATTATTCCGCTGATCGCTGGCAGAATCTTTATCAGCGTCTATTATCTCATCGTCCCTTACAAGCTTTTGCTTGTATGCAGGCACCTTTATGGCACAACAAACTTCCAATACCAGAGAGGAATTAGAATCCTGGATTGATAAAACTAAAGACCATCTTTTATGCAATATAGTTCTTAATAGCATCATTAGAATATTACCGCGGTTTCTCAGGCTACAGGAAGACTCACTTTTTGCTAATGTGATTGTTTCAGTTCTTTTTGCCGTTTTCTTATACCTTCTCTCTTTCCTGATTAGTTTTTTGTTTGACACTTCTGTCCCTTTTGGGAATCCTATTGCCGCTTTAGTCAGCCTACTCACTGTTCTATCATTTAGTATTGTAAAGGGTCTTCACGATAGTATTCTTCCATCTGCTGCTGAAAAGAATTTTGCCAAAAAACTATTAGAGTTAGACACTATCCCTAATGAGAAACTAACTAGTGTGCGTGACTGGTGGGTTTCGTTTTTATCATTACCGCGTCAGATCATCTTCGTAAGCCTTTTAGGAATTCTAGGAGTACTTACTGTCCACTATTTCTCGCTGAAGACATCAATGACTATTCATTATGGAAGCTATGTTCTAATTCTTTTTTGTGGAGTAGCAATAAGCCAAGGCGGTTATTGTGCAATAACCATTCCTAGACTATCAAAGGCGATAACCAATGTACCCTTTCCAATGTTTTGGTTACGTCCGGCAGATTCACTTTGGATAAAGGAAGCTTCATCGGTATTTACTAAGCTGTCTCTGGCGAATGCATTTATCGCCAGTTGTATTATGGCGGGGTTATTTTGGCCTAAGCCTTGGAAGACATCTACAACGACGGTGGTAGCAAGTATTTGGCTGTTAATTACCCTGTCTGTAGTATTGTACTCATTCTTTTATCCTCAGTATTATCTTTCCAAGATTATCAAAGCTGAGAAGGATACCCAGATGTCTAATCTGCAAAAGAAAATAAAGAAAGGGCCTTTTGGAAGAGCAAGCGAGGAAGAAATTAAAAAGCTAAATGAACTCATTAAAGTTTATGAACAGTTAGCAAATAGTAGAGAAAGCGCGATTGATATGCAGGCACTACTTAGACTTTTCTTTTCGCTGGCAGTTCCAATTCTATCGTTTATTGGTATTAGCATACAGATTGGAACTACTCTTACTAATCAATTAAAAAACATTCACCAGCCTTAGTCTAAAAGGGCCACACAGCACGGCATATCAGCTTGTGTTTAAGTTTTATATAGCTTTGTTCGCCTGTAACTAATTCTTGAAGAACGCTCTGAATACCTGGGTGTAAATGTGCAAACTTAATCATTCTTTCAGTAAATAGCCCTCCTAGAAAATTACTATAAAACCGATAGCGGATTGATGCTGCTCGTCGTAACTCACATCCAAAATCATCTCTCCACATACCATTATAATTTGTAAGCTGTCCGTGTAAATATGCCTTAGCTAATAGCTCTGCTGAACGTAATGCGTAATAAATTCCTTCGCCAGTTATTGGGTCAGCAAAACCAGCCGCATCACCGAGTAAAGCCCAATTCTCGCCTACGGTCTGCCGCTTGTCCCACATCTTCGGTGTAAGTTTCGGAATACGAGCGGCATAACGCTTGGCAATCGCCCGGAGCCTTTCTTCTATCTTCCCGTCACCTGTCTTAGTATATTCAGTTAAGCGGTAATAACTAACCATGAACTTCCACAACAGATTGTCAAGTGCTCTGTGATTGAACTCATCCTGTGAAGTGGCAATGCCGAATGAGATGTGGTCGAGCCGCGGGAACGCCCACGCGTAGCCGGCCCAGCCCGGAAGAAACGCGATGACCGTCGGCGCTTCGTCCGCCTCGTCGAGCGGCGTGCGGTAGCCGAAGGCGACTTCCATCTCGGAGTTCGGGAGCGCGCCCGCGAGCTTCTTTGCAATCGCGCTGTTCGCGCCGTCCGCGGCGACTAACACGTCGCCCGTCCAACTCTCGCCGTTCTTCGCGCGG
>Ga0070740_10004044_pt1 | contig 14812 bp, 12 predicted proteins | sample Coa_R2_FD_67286 | JGI IMG/M metagenome (GOLD analysis project Ga0070740, IMG submission 67286) | Surface soil microbial communities from Centralia Pennsylvania, which are recovering from an underground coalmine fire - Coalmine... | ecosystem: Environmental > Terrestrial > Soil > Unclassified ... | reverse complement strand
ACTCCGGCATGATTTGCCGCCAGTGCCCGGCAGCGCAGTTCCGCAATGCAGCGATATTCAGGCGGTTGGCCAAGTCGTACACCTGCTGAACTCAGCAGACGGCCGTCCTTTTTTGAAAAGAGAAAGTCTGAAACGTGGGGTGATCCGCGACGTTTGCCGCACCCGCATCCATTTTATTGAGGCACGAAAATCCTACGACTTCTTCGCCGATGACGGGAGTGCCGTGACGTTGGGCACCGATGGCGAGACGGCCGCGGAGCCTTCAAATGTGACCAGCGATCCGGCAGACCTTTCAGAAGACCTGACCGGCCAGGACCTTCTCCGCCTTGGCGGCGTATCTCAGGGTGCAAATCCGGGCGATTCAGCTTTCGACCAGGAGGATCTCAAAGAAAGTGCATACTTTGTCGTCCGAAAACGGATCAAAGTTCCTCTTTCTCGCGACAAAGTCGGGTCCGCGAGCGCGAGCGATGTTGCGGTAAGCGCGGGGACTTTAGGGCGGATCGAAAAGCGCGCTGGCAACCGGCCTGATCCGCTCTGGAGCGTCGAGTTGCTGCCCGATTCCGCGCCGCTGCCCTTCTGGCGATGTCCGGCGTGCGCATTTCGACAAAAAAGCACGGTTTCGAATCATGTGGTTGTGGCATCGAGTCAGATCGCGGAGATAAATCACTTTTTCGATCAGTTCGGAGTTGAAGTGACACGTTTCGGCAACGGCACGATGCCAAAACAAGAGAGCCAGGGGACGATGGAGCTGCCGAGGATTTACGCGCAGCCAAAACTATCCATCGATGAGAACGTTGCGGCAGCGTGGGATTCCGCGGCGGTCGAATCCATTCAAAATGCGCTCCTGCAAATTTTATTGATTCCCAAAAAGCCGCGTACAGGAATGCTGATGCTGAATGAAGCCGGCGAGTCCGCGCAAGCCGACCTGCTCCAGCGTCAATGCTTTATCGCGTTGGATGCCGCCGGAGGAATGCAGCCCCTGGCTGCTTCAAATGCCGATGTGAAGGTTTTTCGTCCACCGAAAAGTACGCAGGTTCCGCCGGATTATTACGCCATCGACTTGGAGATCTCATTGCGATCGGAGCTTGGATCCTCGCCCGCCCGAATTGTGTGCAGGTTTCCTCTTGATCCCATCGGCATTGGTCTCGTCGACCGTGCGCGCCGGATTCTTTCGAATAGTTTCGTAGTCAGGAGCCGCCCGTGAAAGCGCTTGGCCCTGCCTTTATCGCCATTGCATTGATATGTCCCGCTCAGAACTCGACGTGCACCGCCAGCGACGGCCGCGGAATCGAGATCGGGTTGCTGCGCTACGGCACGAATAGCGACCGCGAAGCCGTCGTGAAAATCGAATCCGACGAAAAATATCATCGCTGTAAAGCAGTTTGGATTGCTGGAACGGAAATCCATACAACGGGGACTCCATATGATTTCCACCTGGTGCGAGTCTCGACCAAGGCGCGCCGCCTTGATGCACGTGAGTTTCGGCCTGCCGATTTCGTCAAACGGGATAAAACATACCAGTTTGTCTTTGGGGCCGATTCCGCATCGATCCGCGAAATGCGCCCAACGGCAAGCGCGGGCGTGGTAACCGATCAGGAATCGCAATCGAATCGAACTCTTTGGGATTCGATCCTGTCGGGATCGTCCCCGGACAGGAAGCAGCCGCAAAAAGATTCGTCCTCGATCGATCCTACAAGGGAGTTAAATCGAACGTCTTGGGTTCTGGCGCGGCGGGACATACGAGCCCACTTCGTCGGCCGCCTGAAGGACGCCGGGCAAAACGAAAAGCTGGTCGCGCTAAGCAAGACCCGGATCATCCAGGCGGGGCAACTGGGCCAGATCGAAGCCGTCAAGGACGGTTATGCACTGGTCCGTTTCTACGAGGGCAGCCGGGTTGAAAGTTTCGGCGCGAAGAAGAACCTGTTCAGACGCTGGTACGCGAACACCGGGGGGCCATACATGGAAGCAAAGGATGATCTCTACACCGCGGTGCGGGCCGAGATTGTCGAGGTTTCCATTGACGACATCGTTGAGGTGAATGATTATCTGGATCAACGCCAAACGAACCGGACCTGAGATGGCGCGTATCTTCGCAGCGGCGGTGATGCTCGGCAGCTTGCTTTGTGCGCAGGAGCCTGTTTTCAAATCGAATGTACGCGAAGTCTCTGTCGTATTTCGGGTGGTAGACGCCGCCAACCGGCCCGTCTCCGGGATCACTTCGCAGGAAATTCAGGTCAGCGACGACGGCGTTCCGCGAACCATCACCAGTTTCCACGGCGATGTGGCCCACGCGCAGGTGGTGATCCTCGTGGACGTCAGCGGCAGCATGTCCGCGGTTTTCGAGCCGCTTCAAGGCGCGCTCGATACGTTCGCCGATATCGTTTCGCAGGACTACGACCGTCAGCCAGGCGATGTGCTTCTGAGTCTCATTGCGTTCAGCAACACCGCGAACGTCTTGGTTGACCGCACATCGAATACGTCCGAATTCAAAATGGCGTCGCGCCGGCTGCGTCCAAGCGGCACGACGTCGTTGGTCGATTCAGTGCTCGCGACCCTGGAGCATGCCTTCGATTCAAGAGAAGTAGCTCGCCGCAGGCCCGGTGTTTCCGGCGGCCCGGCCGATGGCGGTCCGCTTGGTGGCCCGCAGCCGGTGAACGGCGTCGACCGCGGCACGCGGTCAAAATTTCTGGTGATTTTTACGGATGCCGGTGAGAACTCGTCGGCGCATAGATGGTCCGATATCGGCTCGGCGATATTGGGCAAAGAAATCACGATTTATTCGATTGCCTTCGAGTCGGGCTCGCCCGATAGTGACGTTTCGATGCTGTCGAAAATCACTACCCAGTCAGGAGGAAAGCTCTTTCGCTCAAAGGCGAGCGACCTTCAGCGTGTATATGCGGAAATTGCCCGCGACATCCGAAGCCACTATCAATTGACGTTTTCCGCGGCGGATATCGTCAATCCCCGGATCTGGCGAAGCCTTCAGGTGACAGTGAATCGGCCGCGGGTCACTGTTTTCGCCCGCGCCGGCTATTGTCCGGAGGCGCCATGTCAGAAGCGCGATGGAACGTTTATCGGCCGACCTCCTAGAAGCTGGAATGAGGTGCTGACTCTCAGCCGCGATCCAGCCGTCGTCAGTTCCGTCCGGCAGCATCTGAAAGAGCTGAAGTTCGACTATACACGGGAGAGCGAGAACATAATCCGGGAGCTTGCCGCAAATCCAATTCTGGTTGAAAGAGTTTGGGATGCGGATCGCAGACGGCCGGGTCCTTCGCTCGTTACACGCACGGGGACCCGGTCGGTTAGCATCGACGCGGAGGTGTGTGGCATCACCGCCGATCCGAACCCCGCGGCTCATTCAGTGAGTGATCCTTCGAGCGGCGCGTTATCGGTGACCGATCCCGAGATCCGCCTGGCGCGGCGGCCCGGCTCCGCGCAACTTTCGGCTGAGGCGGAAGAATCTTATTTTCAGTCGCAAGCTATTTTTTATTTGGAGGATGGCTCCAGCCGGATCCCTGGAAGAATTCGGGTCCAGTGCAACCGGCCGAATTTTCTGATCAGCGAAGATCTGGTTCAATTTGCGAGCCAAGCGGTGGCTGTGGGACTGAAAGCCCGCCCTTCAGGTCGGCCTCAGTAAAATTATCTCGATCCCGCGCTCGCCGGCTGTCGCACTGATATCGTCAAAAAGCGATGTACGCCTGTAACATCGGGACCCAGCCAGTGATACCCGCAGTGTACGGAGTGAATGCAGCGCCGTAAGGAGATCTGCTAATTCGGAAAAGTTCCCCCTGGAGCCAGAATCGCTGGGTCGGAAGGTAAAACCACTTCACGCCGCCGCCATACTCATAGGGGCTGCCAAACTGCCCGCGGACCCATGAGGCGCGAACATACGGCATCCACTTCTTCGGCTTGACAAAGTAACTCACCGAAAGCTCGCCGCCGTGGTCGAATGTGGAAGCGAGCGGAAGGGGTCCGTCGGCTACGAAATCATTAAGCCAGCGGAAAAAGTATTGCCCGTTGACCGCAAGCCCATTCCATTTGAGGCCGCCGTCGATGGCCGACATCCGGTACGTGGCATCTTGCAGTGTTACACCCGGCGCAAAGGCTCCGGTCGCGAAGGCCTGCACACCGTCGGAATTGTATATTGACGTGTTCTCGGGACTGGACTGATCGAGTTCTGAAAACCGGTTTTCCCGGGACCTTGTAAACGCGGTTCCCAGTCGAATGCGAACTTTTCTGGAGCCCAAATAATCGTCGTAAGCGTTGCGTGCTTTGCCCGGTTCCCCGTAAGGTCCCAGCGGTTCCCACCAGAGGCTGCCCGAAACCAGCAGATTCGTATCGATCTTGTTCGCCGAGATACTTAGTGTATTCAGACCGTTGCCGACCATCAACAAATAATTCAACCCCTTCAACGGTTCGCCGCTCAACCAGGCTCCCTGAGTGAAAGCGGGACGGAAGAAGTTGTCAGCCATGCTCCTGTCACTTGCCGTAAAAAATGGGAATGTGTTCACTAGCGATCGGCTGCCTGGGACGCCAGTGTAACCTCCGGTGAGCGTCAGAGCTTTGTTAAATCGCCAGCCAATGTTGCCGGCGACGATGATCGAAGCGGCGCCGGCGGATGTCCACACGGTGAAGCTATATTGCGCCCTTGTGTCGAAAATGTACCCGCTGAGAACAGCCATCGCGCGATTTACCGTAATATCGTTGCGCTTACTAACAGGGTGGGTAACGCCCAAATGGTCTGTAAAAGTCGGTTTGCTGTCAAGAGTGTTGAGATATCGTACTTGCGTGTTATCGGTAAACTTCAAAAGGAAAGGCACTCTAGCGTCTTCGGAAGTCTCCCAGATTACGATTCCATCGCTGTAACGACCGCCGTCCGTCTGTGGTGCGTTACCCGTCTGCTGTGGGCTGTTGACGGATGCCGGGGGCACGGGGGCGCTTGCTGTACCTGTCACGGCCGGTGAAGTATTCAACGCGCCAGCCGCTGCCGGAGTAAGACTGGAGACCGTCTGTGCAGAATTGCTGGCCGGTGTCGTTACCGCGGACGGCGCCGCAAGTGGAATCGTCGTCAGCGGCTGCGCCGGACGAGGAGTGAGAAGGGGGAATTCGCGAGCGCCGGAGGGAGGCTCTCCATCTAACCGCCGCTCCAGTTCGCCGACTAACTTCAGCAAAGTCTTCTGCTGTTCCTTCAGCTCACGAAGCTCCTCGCGCAAAACGCTGTTCTCTGCGCGGATTTGGTTTACCTGCTCCTCTACGTTAGGTAGCGGTTGGGCTTGCGCGCGAACTGGCGTCGAGAGCGCGAGCGCAGATATGATGACCAGCGTTACAACCCGCCGCTGCGATAGAACGCTCGTTCGCAAAGGTAAAATCTCCAAGGCTGTGGCGAGCGCAACGATTACTTTCTCGCGGTCGCCGTGATCTCGACGTGACCTGGACCGACTAACTTAGCGACCACCACCGTCGTGCGAGTCGGCTTGGGGTCGCTGAAAAATTTCTTGTATACGGCGTTCATGCGATCGAAGGTGCTCACGTCGGTCAAATAGACTTGAACGCTGACGACGTCCGCGGGAGACATTCCCGCTTCCTTGAGAACCGCGCCGATGTTATTGAGCGCCTGTAGAGTTTCAGCCTCGAAGGTCGCTGGAATTTTTCCCGAAGCATTCTCGCCGCCCATACCGGAGATATAGAGCGTTCCGTCGACCAGAATTCCGTGACTCCATGAACTGCTGGGTTCGGCACCTTTGGGGGTGATAGTACGCCTATCCGCGGCGGTCGCCTGGATGCAAAGCACGCCGACAAAAGAAAGAAAAAAAACCGGATTGAACATAAACCCTCGTTGCTTCTCAAGTCAACAAAGCGTGACCGATAAAGCGAGACCGGCCTGGCTGGTTTCCTTGTACTTGCTGTTCATGTCTTTGGCGGTCTGAGCCATCGCTATGATTGTCGCGTCGAGATCAACACGATGTCTGCTTTCGATTTCGTTGCTTGCTATGGCCCAGGCAGTCCACGCCTTTACAGCGCCGAACGCGCACCGCTCGATGCATGGGACCTGGACGTATCCGGCAACTGGGTCGCAGGTCATGCCAAGGTGATGTTCGAGGGCCGACTCGGCCGCATTTTCGACAATTCGAGGGCTGGCGTCATATGCCGCTGCAATTAAGGCCGCAGCCATTGAAGATGCGACGCCTATCTCCGCCTGGCAGCCGCCCTCGGCCGCAGAGAGCGTCGCATTGTGCTTACATAAATACCCGATCGCTGCGGCCGCGAGCATTCCCTTCCGGATTTGGTCTTGCGAAAGCTTGCGGCCTCCTTCGCCGAGTCCGTATACAAGGGCAGGAAGAACTCCGGCGGAACCTCCCGTCGGCGCAGTGACAACCAGGTGTCCACGCCCATTTTCCTCAGAGCCCGCCAAGGCATAAGCTGCGAGCGAGCCAATTCCGCGGTCCGACTGGTACTGGTCTTCCTGAGCCCGCTTGTAGACAACAGCAGCCTTAGAGTGTAGCTTAATTGGTCCGGGCAACACGTTGTCCTCCGGTGCATTGAGGCCCGATTTCACAATCGCCACCATCGCTCCCGTGATCTTGTCGATGAACGCAAAAACCTCTTCCTGGCTTCTGTCCGGAATCGCCATCTCGTTTGCAAGGACAACCTCGGCGATGGAAATATTGTTTTGCTCGGCGTGCTGGCGTAGTTCCTTCATCGTGCCGTACGGATATTTAGGCGGATTTTTCTTTGGTGGCGTGTACCCTTTCCACTCGATGAATCCACCGCCTACGGAATAATATTCCTGCTCCAGAAGCACGGTATTTCCGCCCATCAGCTTGACGGTCATCGTGTTCGGGTGCTTGAAATTACCTTCCGTCGCGTCAAAGACCACGTCCTTGAGACTGACCTGCACTGTTTTTGACCCAAGCTTTACTGGAAACGTCTGATCGGGGTGATCGCGGAGATCATCGAGGAAAGCTGGATCGACAGTCGCAGGCTCTTTCCCGACCAAACCGGCGAGCGCCGCGCGCTCTGTTCCGTGGCCTCTTCCTGTCGCGCTGAGACTTCCAAACAGATTAACCTTGAGCGCCGTCGCTTTCGCGAGCTGGTCGGCAGGCAGTTTAGTACAACGCTGGTAAAAATCGTAGGTGATGCGCATTGGGCCAATCGTGTGCGAACTGGACGGACCCGGCCCCACCTTGTAGAACTCATCCAGCGTCGTCATGATCGGTCCTTTTTCCTGCTTGACCACGTTAAGGTCGGGAGCAAGGTTGGGCGTGGGGGGTGTACCTTGGGATCTTGCCGTCCTTTCCTGGGCCGGCACAGGACGGCCTGTAATAATTGCGGTGGCGCCAATCAACGCGCTCCGCATTAAGAACGTTCGACGATCTGCGCCGGCCGGAATATCTCGCGCTGTCAGATTGTTCGAGTCAAACAGCTCTTCTCCGTCATCCTCGAGAGATCGATTAGCGGTTCCACCATTATCATGAGGCACAAACTTCTCCTCTCAGATCCGCGCTTGCCAATCGCACGCGCGGCATTCTTGTGTACATTGATGACACGCCTCACCTCCAGGTTTAAATTAAATTAAAAAAGGGACTTTTCTTCGCCGCTGGCGCTAATTAAGTCATGCCGGAACGAGACGGGCCTAGATTTGCGCTTCCCGTTTTCTTGATTACGCCGTCCCATCTCCGCTACGTGGAAATACTGGCCGGCGGCAGCAGCTCGCAGCAACCGGTTGCGACGCGAAGGACTTATAGCGCGTTCCGAGTATAGTCCGGACAGCGAATCTCTACGCTGTCTACAAAGTCGGGTCGCCCGACACGGCCGGGGAGCCGTGTTCGATTTCCGCAGCGATGCGCCCGGAACGGACCATCAATGCGATACTTGCCGCGAACCACCAGAAGGATTGAACGGCGGCAAAGGCGGTAACGGCGGCCGGCAAGACGAGTTCCTTAATCGTGGCAATCCCAAGAGCGGCGAAGGTTGCACCCAGCGCGAGCGCAAGCCACGCGAAGATTTTCGGAAGAAGGCGCGATCCGCGGAGCACGAAACCCAAGGGCAAAAAAAGCGCCGGGGCCGCCACGAAGAAATAGAGGTGCTGAATGGCGTATCCGAACGTGTTGGCGATGCGCGGCATCTCTGGCGGCAACACGAACAGTCCACCGATGTAGGAAGCCACTTACATAAGGCTTGTAGTCATGAGAACGCCGGCTCCGAAGATTGTGAGCAGTCCGGATACTCGCCGTTCGCTCCGAGTCAAGCTGACGAGGGTCAGAGCGAAAGCGATGATCAGCGCCGGTCCGGCCGCTTGCATGAATGAGCCCAAAAGCACGGGCGTGGAGTGGGTGTTCGCGTATGCGAGAAACACGGCATCGCTTGAAGTAAGAGGCGGACCCTGGTTGATCTTAAAAGACTCCCCTATGAGGAGGACGCCTAGAATCCCGGAGATCCCGGCAAGCAGGCAGACAAGCCGTATTCTGCGTTTCATGATGATTTCTCCGTTCGTAGCGTTCTCCGGCGAGGGCTGACTTTACCTTTTCTTTCGCCGCGCGAGCCCAACCAGGATTCGATTGCGGTGAACAGGCATTCACGCTCGGCAGTATCCAGAGGCAATGTCGCCGCTCCCCATAGCATGGCAACCACGACTGCCGCCGCCTGGCGGGCAGGCGGATCGTTCCGGAACAGTCCTTCAGCCACACCAGACTCGATGACATGCTCTATGCTTTTACGCCAGTGCATTTTCAGCGGTCTAATGATCGCGGCAATCGCGCGATCCCTCTGCGCCCTTGCGTTTAGTTCACGCATGACCTCGATCACGTCGCGCCGCTCGGCCAGATAGAAGCGCATGTCCGCGAATTCATGACGGAGCTTCTGCAAAGCACCAGCGCCGGGCGGTGGCTCCGCTCGCGTTTCGAACTGCTTTGACAGATAAAATGCAACGCCACCGATCAGCGCTTCCTTCGTCGGGAAGTAATAGTGAAGAGTGGCGATGTTAACCCCTGCGCGCTGGGCGATGTCGCGGGTGCGCAGACTTTCGAAACCCTCGCGGGCGATGACGCCGTAGGCGGCTCGCACGAGATCGAGGCGGCGGTCCGGTTGTTCACCGCCCAAGTAGCGCGGGCGGCCGGGCCGGCGCGGCTTTTTCGGTTGTGCTCGCCTGGCATCCATTATCAATCAGATGATTGATTATTGAACGGCCTCAGCCTAGATGTCAAGGTGCCCTTAGGCCCATCCGCGGCTTGCCTCGATCGGATTGCACTATTGCGATCGAGAGAAGCGCCGGCACTCGCGCCAGAAACTCAGGAAAAAGCCGTCGGTCGTGCTCAAAACGAACTGCTTCTTCCCATGTCCCTTTTCGTCCACAGCGGCGAAACAGAAAGGTCTTGCTCACCGCATCCGATGAACTGTTTCCATAACTAAAGCCTTGAAAAAAAGAAACCGCCCGTTGACGATGGAATCTTAAGCGTCGCTAGGTGAAGTGAAATCCGGGCGGATGTTGATGCCACCCCTTTTGGAAGTGCCGGTTCATTCGACAGAGACGCACCCCTCAGACGCGGCGGACATCGCTGCCACTTGGCTGTGCACTCTGGATTGCTTCATCTTACGTCTGGAGGGATTTATGTATTGGTCTAAAACCATGATCTGTAAGTCTGCGATTCTGACCGTGACGGTATCGATGATCACCTCCGCCGGTTTGGTGTCAGCCGCGCCAGCACCGCAAGCGGCTCGAACGACAGAGACGACTACGGTAAACGCAACGATCACCGCGATCGACAAAGCCAACCGCGCTGTCACCTTAACGGGACCGCAGGGCAACTCTATCACGGTACACGCGGGTGAGGGGGTTAAGCGCTTTAACGATTTGAAGGTCGGCGACCAAGTCTCAGCAACCTATTCCGAATCGGTCGCGTGGAGTGTACGTCCTTCCGGCCAACCCGCTCCGCCAAGGGAGACGCAATCCACCACGCGGCGCGCAGAGGGCCCAGGCGGCACCGTCACTTCGCAGCAAACAGTCAGCGTCACCGTGGAGGCAATCGATCCCGCAGCCCCATCGGTAACCGTGAGGGGACCGCAGGGTGGCACGCAGACTTTCAAGGTGGAAAATCCCAAGAACCTGGAGAACCTCAAGGTTGGGGACAAAGTAGACATCAGCTACACCCAAGCACTGCTGCTGCGCGTAGACCCGCCAACAAAGTAAAGGACGACTTCAACCACTGACGAGACACAGTCGGATGATCGAATGAACTTCTTCGCCTGCTCGCCATGCATTAGGAGTGCAGAGGGAAACCTTCTAAGTTCCGAGAGGCCTCGCATTGCCGTTCACCACGCTCGGGAGAAGGGATTTGGTGAACGGCACGTGTGTCGGTCGGCGGGGGAGCCGCGCGGCACGCGCGTTATCGACGCACGCGGCGCTGCGACGAAAGATCGACCTCAGTGAAATGCTGACGTGCGCGGGCCGATGTGCTGGGCAAGGAGGTTTGTGCAGGTATTGAAGCTCCATCCGGCCGCGGTCTGAAAACCCCAACCAACGTGGGAGCCACGATTTCGCGGATGCGCGCAGGCGCGACGCTATTGGTGATGATCGACGAATTTCCCGCGCGGGAATGCTTGCGAGCCTGGTGGCGCACCGCCTGAACAGCACGCATGTGACCGTGCACGATCAACCAAAAGAGACGGCGAATCCCATCTCCGTTCGGCAACGCAGCCATTGCCAACCTCCGATTCGGCCACGCCGTCTTCGTGCGAGCGTCCGTGGTTCCTACTGTTGCTGCCTCCTTACGAAGCGCAACCCACCGGCAAACGCCAAGCTGACGATGCCAAGAACTGCGATCAGGGGAAGATTGGACCCCGCCTTGGGCAGTTCCGCCGGAGTTGGTGCCGGACTTGGCGCCGGAGCAGGCTCCGGTGCCGGAGCCGCAGGTCGTGCCGGAGCGGGACGTGGCGCTGGGGCCATGACGATCAGAATCGGCTGATCCGCCGGCGGCGGCGGGGGCGGAGGAGGCATCGTGCCAGTTACCGTGCGTTGCTGCGCCACCACGGTCTCAGGACTTTCGACCACCTTTGTTGCCGAAATAGTCATGCCTTTCCTCAAGTGGAAAGCGTCCACTATTTGTCCATCGACATTAAATTTCTGACCTTTCGGAATTGAGAACTGCTGGTTTGTTCCGTCTTCCAACGTCAAGATGACCGACAGCGGCGGATTCACCTGCCAAACCTTTCCCGTCACTGTCTGAACGGTGGTTACCATTTTCGGTGTTGTCGTCGTCGTGATCGTCCGCTGAAGTTTCATGCCGGGCTTCAAATCGCGAACGCCCACCTGCTTCCCGTCAACATTCACGGTCGCGCCGTCTGGAACAGTAACGTGGCGGATCGTGCCGTCTGGCATTTTCACCACAAGGTCGTTCCCCGAAACGTAAACGACCTCACCACGTTCGACCGTCGTCGTTGAAGTCGGCGTACCGCTTTGAGTACTGCGCGACGTTTGTACCTGGGCGCGCGCACCGGCAGACAGGATGGCCGCGATGGCCGTTATCGTCAGTGTTTTGTTTATCTTCTTTAAGATCATCTTTCCTCTCCTTTGCTCCTGAATTCAGTTCGACGTTGGTATGGCGGGAACCAGTTGTCCAATGGATATCGCTGGCCTAGCCCAGACGATAAAGCGCTCCGGCGCGTTCCCGTCGAAATAAAAAGGAAAACAGGTCACGAGCGTAAGAGTCGGATTTCCACGATCCGCCAGGACTTCTGTCTGTGAAGGCGTGACCACCTCGATCTTCTGGACTTCGTAGTGCAATACTCGGACCGCGCTGAGCAACTCGATCTCGTCTCCGATGGCGATATCTTTCAGACTTCGGAAAAATCCGTCCCGATGCCCTGCGATTCCTGCGTTACCGGAGCCACCCAGCGCAGCAGTTCCAACGATGTGGCCGACCCCCCTGTTCAAAGTCAGCCCGTCGGTACCTTCGAAAATCGGAACCTCAAGGTGAAGCCGCGGGATTTTGAGAACTCCGATCGCAGACTCTTTCTTCGCGCGCAGACTCCCCAGATACGACTGAATACGGTTGCCGCTCCAGCGGCTCGTATCGACGGATTCACTCGTTCTCACACCATCCTTCGAAGGGGCTCTTTCAGCAGTCTCGGTTGAGGATCGATTTCCGGTCTGAGCAGACTTGAAATCTCGAAGAGCAGCGCGGCTCGATATCTCCGCTGTGACGTCCGAGGCGACGTAAAGGCCCAGCAGAACAATCCCCAGAATAAAGAAGGATCTCTCCATCATCCGGATTGGCGAATTTCTTTTGCCCGTTTGATGAGTGTTGTCTTTCATCGCCTTGCAGGCATTGCCTTTCGCAAGCCATCGCTTCACTCTCACCAAGCCTGGAAGGTTTTCTGTCGGACCAAAACGCGGGGCGCGGCGCAGACTCAGGAGCATGCCTCACGTTCCGGTCAACGTTTACACCAATTCCTGGCACTCGCTCGGTGCTTCCCGCAGGCGACTATAAGACGAGGCAGAGATCGCGGAGATTTTTTTTCGAAACGCCGGGCCTCGTTCACGAGATCGTGAAGAGGTTGGAATCCAGTTTATTGAGCATCTTGCGGAGCTTGGCGACGTTTGCATTGACTGTTGCTTCTCCGATAGCCGCCATTTCATCGGCCCGAGTGAACTCCGATATGTCAAACGAGGTCACGTCCGGCGCGATGACAAAATCCGCCGGCCGTATTCCGACCGAGTTCATCCTGTAGCCTTGAACCATAGTCTGTCGCATGATCACCTGAATTGTTGAGAAGAAACCGCTGACCGAACGCCCCTTCGAACGGATTCCTGCAAAATCTTTCTCTAACTGCGCGGTTACACTCGATGCGATCACGAAATTGCACCCCTGGGATACCAACACGTCGGCAGGAATATTATTAAGCAACCCGCCGTCCACCATCGCGTGGTCGGACTGAATGATGGGAAGCGAAAGTGGAGGAAGATTGATGCTTTCCAGAATGCTGACCGTCGCATCGCCCGTTTGGCGCACCACCGATTCTCCTTCGACAAGATCGACCGTGATCGCAGACACCGGAAGAATCAATTGCTCCATCCTCGCTGGACCTAAGTATTTCCGCAGCATGGAATCGAACCGGTTCGTTCTGTATTTGTAGAGCAAATACCAGTAGCCGCCGCCGGGAAGCCGTCGGAATAACCACGATGGCCGCAAATCCGCCTTGAAGAAATGAGTAATATGCTCGGGATCTAAGCCAGCCGCGTAGATGATGCCAACCATTGCCCCGGCGCTGGTACCGGCCAGCATGTCGATATAGATGTCATGCTGCTCCAGCGCTTTGAGCACCCCAAGATGAGCCATGCCGCGTGCCGCGCCGCCTCCCAGTGCCAGGCCGATCTGGATACCTCGCAGGTGATGAACGATGCGCTCAATTCCGTGGTGCAGTAGACTGCCCTGGGTGGGTCCAGGAGCGTCAAATGTCAGCTTAAAGTGCCGTCCGGTTAATTCATTCAACTCCGGTACATGCGGAGCGATTTGACCGTTGTCAAGAATCCAGACAATCCGAATCTTTTCGCGCCATCCGGCCGCCTTCTCCTCCAGCTCTGTGAGCAGGTTGATTGCTGAAGCGACGTCTTGCGGGCGAACACACCAGAGCACGATGTCGACGTAATTCAAGACGCGGGCCATCACTGCCCGCAGATGATCAGCACGAAAATCTACCAGTAGCCGCCGGTGCGCGGCCCAGTCCTTGAGAATATCTTGCCGCACTTCGCGGTCCTCTCCAGCGACCGACTTAAACGGGATATCCTCCTCTGGTTTCCAGTGTTCGTCGTCGCCGGCAACACATGGAGACTCATCCAGTTCTCGTAATCGATTCGCCAGTCGAGCGGCAAGCGGCCGGCTCGCCTCACTTTGATGAATAATACCCACCACGGCCGGCTTGGGAAGGGACCGTTCGACCATGATGTATCGTTTCGCTACGATCGCTGCCAGCGTGAACATAGCGAGTTGAAAATCTGCGTACCTGGCCGACAACTGGAGCAGGTCCGGCTGTGTCAATCGCATGGCTGTCGAAGGCTCAGCCGCCTGGACTTGTAAATGAGAGCGATCCTCTAAACCGATGGAAAATAGCCCCAGTACAGACCCACGAATCAAAGTATCGTTCTGAATCTCCTTGCCGAGTTCATCGTAGAGGCTCGCCTGCATGCGGCCGTCGATGATGAAGTACACGTGCCTGATTTCCGATTCGAACTCAATGACCACTTCTCCGGTCTGAAACTCGACCCAGTCAGCCGTATTCGTGATCGCTGTTAACGTTTGCTCGGAGAGACCTTTTGCCCAATCGAGGCGACGAAGATCCACGTGAAGTCGGTCCGTGGCAGGACGAACTAGTGTTTTGGACACATTTGATGCAGTGTTATTCTTTTCCGTCCTATTCGGCTCCATACAACTCGCGGATAAGATAAAGTTGCGTTGGGAGTGATTTAAAATAAGCCTGAGCCGGTTGCTTGCAGCGCCGTTGATAGAGGGAAGGCGCAGCGCGTGCCTGTCAACAAACGCTTCCCATCGCCGGAGAAACCGCTTGTGAATCTCGGAAGCCGCCGCGCGCTTTTCAAAAACTCCCGCGCATTGTCTTCATACCAATGAGCAGCCGCAGCCCTCCTGAACAGCCGGCCACTCTTTTGAGCAGCGGCTCATTCTTGTCTGAGGCCTTCTTTCTGATATCGCTTTCTCGCCCTCTTCGGCGGTCTTCACTCTCCAGGCAGCACGCATCAGATTCAGCGTCTGGCCGCGCTGGTCTTCGGGCAACTCGTCCAAGACATTGCGGATTTTGTGGC
>Ga0070740_10004041_pt1 | contig 14821 bp, 22 predicted proteins | sample Coa_R2_FD_67286 | JGI IMG/M metagenome (GOLD analysis project Ga0070740, IMG submission 67286) | Surface soil microbial communities from Centralia Pennsylvania, which are recovering from an underground coalmine fire - Coalmine... | ecosystem: Environmental > Terrestrial > Soil > Unclassified ... | reverse complement strand
CGTGCCAATCTGGCAAATATTATTAAAGGAATCAATACTGGTTTTGAAAAGAAGCTAGAGCTCTCTGGAGTAGGATACCGGGCGCAAATGCAAGGAAATGATCTCGTCTTATCCTTGGGCTTTTCACATCCAGTGAAGTTTTCACAACCAGCGGGAATTAAGATCAGTGTTGCTGACAATGTGATTACTATTTCGGGCGCAGATAAAATGCTGGTCGGACAAGTGGCAGCACAAATTAGAGCTATTCGTCCACCGGAACCATACAAAGGAAAAGGAATAAAATATAAAGGTGAACGAATCCGGCGAAAAGCCGGTAAAGCAGCAAAAGCAGCAGGAGCAAAATAAGTTGCAGATTGAGAAGTGAAATTTGAAAATAATACGAATGATAGTGTATGATAGAGTGGTGTGGATAACTTTTTACAAAATGGTATGAAAACCAAACGACAAACAAGAACAAGAAAAAAAATACGAAATGTAAGTGACCGGCCAAGATTGACAATTTTCCGGTCTAATCAGTATTGTTATGCGCAAATTATTGATGTAAACGGCAATACTATTACAGGTATTTCTGAAAAAGTTTTGGCAGACAAAAATGGTAAGCTCTCCCCTTTTGAACGCGCAAAAAAATTGGGAAGCGAAATTGCAAAACGAGCGCAAGAGAAAAAGATTACGACACTGGTTTTTGATAAAGGGAGCTATGCCTACCATGGACGGGTTAAGGCTATTGCCGAGGGTGCGCGGGAGGCAGGATTACAGTTTTAAAACCAACCAAGTAAGGGATTAACGCGTTTAGTAAGTATGAATAACCGAAATCAACCAACAACATATACAGCACAACCAAGTGAATTTGACGAGCAGGTCGTACAAATCAATCGAGTATCGAAAAAAACAAAAGGCGGCAATAAAATTGGTTTTGCTGCACTTGCAGTAGTCGGTGACAGAAAAGGCAAAGTCGGGGTCGGCCTTGGCAAAGCACCGGATGTCTCTTCAGCAATCCGTAAAGGCATTACGTATGCTAAAAAACATATGATTCAAGTACCAATTACTAATGGCACTATCCCCTTCCGGATTGATATTAAATTAGGTGCAGCCAAAGTCATGCTCAAGCCTGCGCCTCCGGGTAGCGGTGTGATTGCAGGCGGTGCAGTACGAAGTGTCGTATCAGCTGCTGGCATTGCGAATATTTCGTCAAAAGTTTTGGGTACAGGTAATAAAGCAAGTAACGTCTATGCAACGCTTGCTGCGCTGCAGCAGTTGAATGAACGAGCAGAAAAACAGAAAGAACGGATGGCGCTCAGGAATACAAAATAATTTCTACTATTTATTACCTAATCAAATGACAAACGATTAGGAATGTAATAAGTAAATTAGAAATTTTCTTATGGATTTATCAAATCTTGAAAAAATTGTCATTAAAAAGAAACGAAGACTCGGACAAGGACATGGTTCCGGTCGAGTCAAGACAGCAGGACGCGGCACAAAAGGGCAAAAAGCTCGAAGCACTATTGCATTGGATTTTGAAGGTAGTTCACATCGCGGTTCGCTACTCAAGCGTCTTCCGATGATGCGTGGTAAATTGCGAAATCGATCACATGATGTAAATCCGGTTATTATCAACGTTTCCCGCTTGAACAAACTTTCTAAAAATAGTGTTGTTGATGCAGAAACCCTAGTGAGATATAAGCTGGTAGATGATAAAGAAGGTAAGATACGTGGTGTTAAAGTGCTCGGTGGCGGTGACTTACAAATTCCTCTGACAGTCAAAGTGCCAGTTTCAAAATCTGCAGCGGAAAAAATTACTAAAGCCGGAGGGACAGTCGTATAATTTCGTGTTATTGCGATCCGGACTGAGTCGGAAGAAGCAAACTTGCTCATGGTATGTAGCTCATAGGTTGGTGGTAGCATGTAGTACATGACGCTCTCTGCTACTCAGGAGATTGCGGAGCATATTCTGAGTGCAACGTTTCGCAGTGACGGATAATTTATTCATGAACTCATTTCTCAATACGCTTCGTAATAGCTGGAAATCACCCGAGGTGCGAAAAAAAATTCTTTTTACCTTGGGGATTTTTCTTGTTTTCCGTATCTTTGCACACGTTCCGGTAGCCGGTGTTGATACAGCACAATTAAAAAACTTATTCGCCGGAAACCAACTTCTCGGACTTCTTGATATTTTTTCCGGCGGTACTTTAGCAAACTTCTCTATCATGGCACTTGGTTTGAATCCTTATATCAATGCGTCAATTATTTTACAGCTTTTGACAATGGTATTTCCCAAACTTGAAGAGCTCTCCAAGGAGGGTGAAGCAGGACAGCGAAAAATTAATCAATATACTCGTGTTTTGACCATACCCCTGGCATGTCTGCAGGCAATTGGTATGTATGCGCTGCTGCACAGTCAACATATTATTGTTACTCTCTCTCCTTTTGCTTTTATCTCATTTATCATAACAATGGCAGCAGGAACGATGTTGTTGGTATGGTTAGGAGAATTAATTACTGAACGGGGTGTGGGAAATGGTATTTCGCTGTTGATCTTTGGCGGCATTGTCGGCAGGATTCCAGTGGCATTACAGCAGACGCTTTCAACAACGACGTCCCAGACAAGCCTGAATCTGATTGCTTTTTTAGTGTTAGGTTTGGCAGTCATTGCCGGTATCATTATTATCAATGAAGCGACGCGACAGATTCCGGTATTTTATGCAAAACGAGTCCGGGGCAACAAAACAACTGGTGGTCAGTCAACTCATTTGCCGCTGCGGCTCAACCAGGCAGGTGTCATACCAATTATTTTTGCTGTATCACTGGTATTGTTACCATCGCTTCTGGCAAATTTTGCCCAAACAGCCAAAAATCAAATGTTAAGTAGTATTGCGCAGACTTTAAATATCTGGTTTACACCCACCGGCTGGATATACAATATTGTTTACTTTCTCTTAGTAGTTGGATTTACCTATTTCTATACGGCTGTTATTTTCAATCCGAAAAAAATTGCCGAAGATATCCAAAAATACGGTGGATTTATTCCCGGTATCCGTCCAGGCAATCCTACAAATAAATATCTGAATTATATTCTTAATAGAATAACTTTGATTGGCGCAATTTTTTTGGGCATTATTGCGATTTTTCCAACAATTGCCCGCGATATAACCGGAGTACAGACACTTCTTTTGGGAGGAACCGGCATTTTAATTGTCGTCAGCGTAGTCTTGGATACTTTTAAGCAAATCGAAGCAAATCTGGTAATGCGCAATTATGACAGCTTCTTAAAGAAGTAAGAAGCAAGAGTCAGGAAGTAAGGGAAATTTACGCATAAATTCCTTAATTCCTGCTTCTTACTTCTTATAAGTACGCTGTTGTATAACTGATGGTATGAAAATAGTGCTTCTGGGTATTCAGGGTTCTGGAAAATCAACACAGGGAAACTTGTTAAGCAAAGCATTGGGTATCCCCTATTTGTCGACTGGACATATCTTTCGAGCATTGGCGAAAGAGCATACACATTTAGGCCGCTATATCAAAGAGGTGTTGCATGCTGGCGCATTAGTGGCTGACAAACGTACGCTTGAGATTGTGAGTGATTATCTAAAGCGGCCGGAATATACAAAAGGATATATTATGGATGGTTTTCCGCGGACACTCAAACAGGCTGAGGCATTTAACGAAGATCTTGACGATGTGATTTATCTAAAAGTTTCAGATAGGGAGGCGTTATGGCGGCTTTCCTATCGGGGAGAAGATGATGGTGCGGAAATACGGGATGATGAGACACTGGCAGCAGTGCGAAAGCGAATTGAACTCTTCCATACCTATACTGAACCGGTTTTGGATTTTTATCATAAAAAACGATTGTTAATTGAGATTAATGGTGAGCAGCCGATTGAGGCCATACATAAAGAGATCATGAGTAAGTTACATATGTAGGTGTAAGAGCTAAGATAAAAGATGTAAGACGGATATACAATAAATTAAAACTTTCTCTTACGTCCTACATCTTATATCCTCTATCCAATGAAAAAGGGATTTGTTATTGCGATTGATGGGCCGGTGGCTGCAGGGAAAGGAACAATCGCGCAATTATTGGCAAAAAAACTTAATGCCTACTACCTCACCACAGGATTGTTATATCGATCAATTACGTTATATTGTCTCGATAAAGCCATTCCTCTTTCGGATGAGAAAGCAGTCGAGCGGGTTTTACCGGAGATTGCGATTGTCATCACTGATGGACGGGTATTCCTTAATCAAAAGGAAGTGACGGATCGGCTCATGACGCGGAAAGTCGATGAATTAGTTCCAATGATTGCCAATCAGTCGAGTGTCCGGAAATACTTGTTGCCGGTGCAAAGAAATATTGGCCAACAACATATAATGCAAGGTAAAATTGTTATTCTGGAGGGTCGTGATATTGCGACAAAAGTATTTCCGGATGCCCTCGTTAAGATTTATCTTACCTCTGACGTTGAAGTTCGGGCAAAACGCAGATTTGTGCAAATGCAAAAACGTTTGGGAGATATAGTAAAGTTTGAGGATGTGTTGCGGGATACAAGGAAGCGTGATGAACGGGATATGTTTGGCCCCCTCGCCTATCTTGTTTCAGATCCCCAAAAATACGGTTATACAATTGTAGATAATACCCATTTGACAGAGCAACAAACGTTTGAGCAAATACTTAAGATAATTGAAAAAAAAGGTAAATTAGATCAATGAAGAACAGAAATATTCTTGTCACGCTTGAATGCTTTGTCAAAAAGGCAAATAAGATGAAGGAATTTGCATTGGAAGAATCCCTATGATTAATCTTAAATCAGAAAAAGAAATCGAAATCATGAAGCGGGGTGGGCGTATTTTAGCAGAAGTCCTGTTTGAAGTTTTGGATCATGTCAAACCCGGCGTTTCCGAGTTGGAGATCGATGCACTGGCAGATGAGCTGATCCGTAAAAAAGGCGCAGAACCCGGATTTAAGCGGGTTGCCGGCTGGAAACATGCGACGTGTATTTCAACCAATGATGTTGTTGTGCATGGTATTCCGTCAAACTATTGTTTTCAGGAAGGAGATATTGTTGGTGTTGATTGCGGAGTATTTCTTGAAGGATTTCATACGGACATGAGCGAAACACGTCGTGTTTCTACATCTAAAAATCAAAAGTCAAATCTCAATAAGGATAAGGATGAGATTGATGTGTTTTTGGAGGTTGGGAAGCGCGCACTGAATGAGGCGATTACAGTTGCAAAAGCAGGAAATAGGATTGGCCATATTTCAAAAACGATTCAAGATATTGTCGAGAAAGAAGCAAAATATGGTATTACGCGAAGTTTAATTGGACATGGTGTAGGACGAGAGCTCCATGAGGAACCGGAAGTGCCGGGATATCTGACTGGTAAAATTGAACGTACTCCCCTCCTGCGTCCGGGTATGACGATTGCAATTGAGGTGATCTACAATATGGGATCCCGTGAAGTAGTGCTGGATAGCGATGGTTGGACTATCAGAACGGAAGACGGCAGTCTGTCTGCTGTATTTGAGCGCTCAGTCGCAATTACGCAAAGCGGAACAGTGGTTTTGACAGCATAGATCATCCTCCAAGCTTTATAATCATTTATCCTTCTTTACTATGAGGATAATATTTCATTCCTTCCTTTGGAACTTTTGGTCGTACTCTCGCTACTATTTCGGCCTTTTCCAATAATGCTTCAACGGAATTATCATTATGTAACATCAATTGACACATTGGTAATAATCCGTCTATTCTACATCTTCTTCACTCATGAGCTGTTGTCCTGTTGCTGATTGGGGTTCTTTTCGACTACTTAGCTTGATTGCTTCATTTCTGGCTTCTTCTGGTCGTACCACTCCTACAAGAAATGCCCCTGCACGTTTTAGAGCTACTACTTCTTCTTCGTATCTAACGCCATCAATTAGTATCCGTGAAAGTTGCTTTTCTCTTACCTGTGTCAGGGCTCTTTCTATAATGACGGCATTCCCATATTGTTCTCGAAGTTTTTTCCCTGTTACGATGAGTGTCTCTCTTGGTACTTCAGCAGTAAGAGAAGGATCTTCTTTCCGTGCCTCTTCGGCTATGAAATTTGACAGGATAATTGTTGTATACCCATATTGCTTAAATGCGGCATGGGATGTCGTTTTTCCACTCCGTCTTTGTCCTACGAGAGCTACTATTGTTGGTTCCATAGGTGGTATTATATTACAGTAAATTACTTATTAAAAGCCTAGTGTAAACGTTTAATGTTTTAGGATACCAAGATAAAGTTATAATATCTTGAAGTAGTACTTTTCCCATTTGCTCTTTCAGTTCGGGTTTGTTATAATAACTGCACGTAGGCACAGATCTACGGAAATTTTTTTGTGGTAAGTTCTGATCAGGTTCAAAAACTTTTTTATGGCGCATCAGGGATCATTTGAGAAGGATGGCATTGTGAGAGAAGCTCTGCCCAATACATTGTTTCGTGTACAATTGGAAGACGGGTCAATGGTCTTGTGTCACTTGTCAGGGAAATTACGAATGCATTTTATTAAAATCCTTCCAGGTGACCGAGTCAAAATTGAAATGACACCCTATGATCCAGGAAAAGGACGAATTCTGATACGATACCGATAGTGACTATGAAAGTACAAGCAAGTGTCAAAAAGCGATGCATGAAGTGTAAGATTATCCGGCGCCGGGGCGTCGTTCGTGTCGTGTGCGAAAATCCGCGACACAAGCAGCGACAGGGATAAGAATAACTCGAAACGCAAAAGTCAAATGTCTCGAACGTATAAAAAGACAGTTTTGATTTTTGAGTTTTGATTCTTGAGTTTCGTTTATGCGTATTGCGGGAGTGAATATACCAGATGAAAAGCGAGTAGATATTGCTTTGACCTATATCTATGGTGTTGGCAGAAGCAATGTCAGAGATATCTTACAAAAAGCTGAGGTTGATGCTGCCAAACGAACAAAAGCGTTATCAGAGGATGAAATCAAACGTCTGACACAAATTCTGGATAAAATCAAAATCGAAGGAGATTTGCGGGCAGAAATCGCTGCCAATATCCGGAGACTAAAAGAAGCGGGAGCATACAGAGGTATCCGTCATAGCAGAAATTTGCCGGTACGCGGGCAGCGGACGCGCTCCAATGCTCGAACCAAACGCGGTAAACGGGTGACGATTGGCGCAATCAAGAAAGAAGTTATGGCCAAGATGGAGGCAGCACAGAAAACGAAAGCAGCAGGAAAATAATCTATGGCAAAAGTGCAAACAAAAAAAACAACCACAAAACAAACGAAGAAAAAGTCAGTGGCCACTGTTACCAAACATGGTCGCGTCTATATTACCTCGACATTTAATAATACTATCGTTACAGTAACCAATACGAACGGTGACACACTCGGTTGGAGTTCTGCTGGCGCACGGGGATTTAAAGGGACAAGAAAATCAACACCATATGCTGCAAATCTGGCAGTAGAAGAAGTTGTTAAGCGAATTATGGCAAAAGGGCTTGAATCAGCCGATGTGTATGTTCGCGGACCAGGGTCGGGACGCGATTCTTCTCTTAGAGGGATTAGAAGTGCAGGACTTTCAATTACGTCGATTGCTGATATTACGCCCATTCCACACAATGGACCGCGGGCGAAGAAAAAGCGAAGGGTCTAGAGTTTAGTGCTTAGCGTTTAGTAATTATTCATTACTTTCCTAATCCCTAAAACCTGACCCCTCAAACCAAATTCATGGCACGATATACTGGACCAAAACATAGATTAGCACGGCGACAGGGAATTAACCTTCTTGAAAAAGAATCAGCATCACTGCAGCGCCGGCTGAATATCCCGCCGGGAGTGCACGCGCGAACAAAGGGACGCAGGCGTCTCTCCGAGTTCGGTCTGCAGCTTCGTGAAAAACAAAAAGCAAAAGTGATGTATGGCTTACTTGAAAAGCAGTTTAAAAAACTGGTTGACACTGTGTCTCGACAAAAGGGAGATACAGAGGAGTTATTACTCTCATTACTGGAACGTCGTTTGGATAATGTAGTTTATCGATTGGGTCTTGCACGCTCAAGAATGATGGCACGCCAACTGGTCTCCCATGGACACGTACTCGTGAACAATAAACGGATGACTATACCATCATATACAGTTACTCAGGAGGATATCATTACGCTTGATAGCAAAATGCAAAAAAATGCGACAGTGACAAAAATGGCAGAAGAAACAAAAGATTTGCTGCCGTTTTTAGAAAGAAAAGGGCTTGTTGGTAAATTAAAACGTATGCCACAACCGCAGGATGTGCACGTACCATTCAATATGAATCAGATTATTGAATATTATTCCCGTTAGTGGTACAATACAACTCTATGGATGACATTACATTTCATGTACAAGAAATTACCAGCTCTCCTGATTTTGGAGAGTTTGTCATTGAACCATTGGCGCAGGGATATGGCCATACTATTGGCAATGCATTACGTCGGGTACTCTATACATCTATTCCCGGCGCAGCTGTCACATCAATCCGCATCACTGGGGTAAAACATAAGTTTTCTACACTTCCTGGCCTTAAAGAGAATATTATTGATCTCTTGCTGAATGTTAAAGAACTCAATTTGCGTTTGGCAGACAGCAAAAATAGCGCCACTGTTAAGCTGTCAGTAAAAGGCGCGAAAAAAATTACTGCAGGTGATTTGGAAACCAGCGATGGTGTTGAAATCGTGAACAAAGACCAGTATATAGGATCACTCTCAGGAGAGAAGTCGAAACTGGATATGGAGTTGATAGTTGAAAAAGGGTTGGGATATTCTCTGGCGGGGGATCGAAAAGCGACTACGCTTGGGTATTTACCGACTGATGCGATTTTTACACCGATTCGCCGCGTCACCTATACTGTAGCTGCAACACGTGTTGGACGACAGACTGATTTGGATAAATTAACCATTAAGATTTGGACAAATGGTACCGTAACACCAAAAGATGCCTTGATTCATGCAGCAAAAATACTGGCTTCTTCTTTTATGCAGGTTTATGAGCCAAAAGCAGTAGCCTCTGTTGTTGAAGGGACAACAACAACAGCAACGGTTCCGGAAAGCCTGTTGAAAATGACCATTGATGAGCTCGATTTGCCTACCCGTATCTACAATAGTTTGCGCAATGGCGGTATTGAAACCATTGGACAACTTCTGGGTATTTCTCGAAAAGATTTAGTCTCTATGCGCAATATGGGCGGGAAATCTATCTCACTTATTGAAGAGAAATTAAAGGAAAAAGGAATTTCATTACCGAATAGTTAATTTTAAATCCGAAATTCGAATATCGAAATCCGAAACAAATTTAGATGTTCCACAATTGTTTCGAGTTTCGGATTTCGTATTTCGGATTTTTTATTTTATGCACAAAAATGTTTTCGGACGACAATTTAAACGCGATGCAAATGAACGCAAAGCCCTGTTTAAGAATTTGCTAACCTCACTTGTTTTACAAGAGCAGATTATTACAACGCACGCTAAAGCCAAAGCAATCAGGGGAGCAGCAGATAAGCTTATCACAAAAGCAAAAAAGGGTGGCGATAGTGCCTATCGTAGTCTTTTGCCTGATGTCAATTATGATGCTGTCAAAAAGCTTGTCGAGGAAATTGCGCCGCGATTTGCAAATAGACACGGGGGGTATACACGGATTATCAAGCTTGCAAAAACACGAGTAGCTGATAATGCAGCTATGGTTGTTATGCAGTGGGTGGAAAAAAATGAAAAGCATGCAGTACAAAGCGGGAAAGTGAATGAAGAAAATAAGCAAGGTAAAGATACTGAGAAAAAGATAACCAAAAGAACAGTGAAAGCCGAGAACGATGAAGTCGTAGAAAAAGATGCAGTAGTTGCTAGGAAAGCAAAAGCCAAATCGCAAAAGCCAAAACTGCATGGCAAAAGTAAAAAGGATTAACTCTCTATGAATAACGTGACTCGACCAACAAAAATTACTGATATTAAAAGGATGTGGCATCTGATTGATGTCAAAGGACAAACATTGGGACGGGTTTCAACTCAAATTGCCAAATTATTGATGGGAAAAAGTAAACCATACTTTGTGCGCAATCTGGATGTGGGAGATTATGTCGTTGTCATTAATGCCAAAGAGGTAAAAGTAACCGGCAAAAAAGAAACGCAGAAGACGTACATTCGTCATTCAGGGTATCCAGGCGGATTCAAATCACGAACATTGGCAGAAGTACGCCAACAGCAGCCAACAGAAATTATCCGTCATGCAGTTGCGGGAATGCTGCCGGATAATCATCTCAAGGCACGTATGTTGAAACGATTACGTATTTATGCTAATGAACAACATGAATTCGAAAATCAACTCAGGAATAATCCATCATTCTGATCGGAGAATCTCAGAGGATTATTTGTCCGGTATGGCAGAACAAATACTAACAATAAAAAAGAATACTAAAAACAGCAAGAAAGACTACGTCTTTGCCGTTGGCAGACGAAAAGAATCAGTCGCGCGGGTTCGCTTGTATCCAAAATTGAAAGAAGATGTCCATTGGGGCAGTACTGCTGTCAAGAAAGGCGACATACTTGTTAATGGTCGCGCAATTGCCGAGTACTTCCCAACGCCATCAGAACGACGTCTGTACACTGAACCGCTTCGTGTCACTAATGCACATCAGCAGAATTATACGATGACAATTCGTGTGGCGGGTGGCGGACATACCGGACAATTAGGCGCAGTTGTTTTGGGTATTGCCAATGCGTTACAGAAAGTTGAACCGGAAAAGTATCGACCAATTCTCAAAAAGAAAGGATTTTTGACTCGTGATGCCCGCGTCAGACAGCGACGCAATGTTGGTACTGGCGGCAAAGCACGCCACAAAAAACAATCTCCAAAACGCTAACAGTATATTTCTTTTGCATTCTTCTTACACATTTTTGCTAGCTTACAACTCTAGAGAACATCTGTTTCTATCAAAGATATCGTATGGTAGACAGAGAATATGAAGACACGCCCGGAACACATGAGGAAGTACTCAGGTTATTCGCACAATCTGAGGATAATCATGGCTTACTCGGTGTAAGAAAAGAAAACAATACGCTTATACATGCCTTGTTGCTGACACGACGAAAAGGACTCGGTTTGACTCATAAAGAGCTTGCGCGGAAAGCAGGTACTAATTCAGCGACAATATCGCGAATAGAAAATTTGTTGCAATTTCCCAATGAAGCACTACGTGAACAGCTTGCAGCTGTTTTGGAAATGGAGGCAAATGAACTTTTTCCTCTGTGGCTTCAAGAATTGTTACCAAAACAATATCATAAAGAACGAAGGAAACCTGTTATCCTCTTTGAAATCGTTCATGAAGATACATTGAGCAGGCAACAGTTATTAGCCGGGCAACGCATTATGGAAGAATATGGTACTATTTCTGTTGATCCGCACGGACAGGCAGAGCGGAGAGATTTACGGGATAGTATTGTAGGTGATGACTCGCCGCTCAATCCGCGTCAAAAAGATGTGCTTATAAAACGTTTTGGTCTTGGAGGAGAAGCCATTTATCCTTTGCAAGCTGTTGGCAAAGAGCTTGGAGTAACAAAGGAAAGAGTAAGAGCAATTGAAGAGGTTGCATTACAACGGATAAAAGGCAATTTTCTTGTTGCAGAAAATTTATCCGACTATCGCCGTGAGTTTCTGGAAGAGAAGAAACCTTCCACGAATATAAAGAGAGAAGTATCTAATGAAGCATTTTCTGCATCTGTTCCGAAAGACGCCCTTGCTGAACAGTCAGTATCACAGCAGCCTCCAGGAGAACAACAGACTACCCATTCACGTGGTGATTTCTATCAACGAGTAAAACAAAAACTGAAGAAGGTACTGAGGTTTTTTAAACTGTAATTATTTCTCCGGTCTCAAGACCTTTAAATGTAATTCCTTTGCTCGCAAAAAATTCAGTCAGACGTTTATACATCGCAATTCGTATCTCGTCGCGCCAGAGATAATCGTGAATCGAGATAATTACTTTAGGTTTGAGTGCTAAAGCTTTTTCAATACAGGATGTGGTGCTGCCCCACGGAGCAGTTAAGGGAAGCGCAAGAATTGGTGCAGTTCTGGTAAATTGCAAAGAATCACCAGGATGGGTTAACTTGTTGAAGATTGTTATTGCAGTATTCTGCGGTGGTTGGGAATCCCAGATTTTTTCATGAGATGCTGGCTCAAAAGAAATCGTTTCAGGCGTTGTTGTTTGAGATGAGATATGTTCTTTATCAAGTTTTTCTTTGACAGCAGGGTTGGTAATAATGTGAGCATTTGGAAACTTCTGTAAAAGGTCTTTGATAAATGGCGCATAGCAATGATCTGCATGCGGATGGGTGATGAGGATATAATCAAGTTTGTCCAGGCTGGCAATGTCCAATGCGTGGGCATGGTAAGAGAAGTCTCCCGGATCAAAAAGCATGGTTTGCTCATGGTCTTCAATAAGCAGGCAGGAGTGGATATGTTTTGATAGTTTCATACAACGATATTACCTACAATGAAATAAGATTTTTGGGTTGTCCTTTTGCATAAGCTTCTACATTTTCAACGATAGTATTTGCCATATTTTTGAGTGTTTCTTTAGTATACCAAGCTCCATGAGGCGTAACGATAACATTTTCAAACAGTAAGAGTGGATTCTGTTTATCCCAATTTGCCAATGTATCAATCCCGGCACCCCCAATTTTTTTATCTTCTAAAACTTTGGCTAACGCCTGCGTGTCAATAATCTTCCCTCTGGCTGTATTAATGATAACAGCGTGAGGTCGCATGAGTGCCAGTTCTTTTTCTCCTATCATATTTTCTGTTTCAGGGGTTAAGGGAGTGTGAATAGAAACAACATCACTTCTCCTCATTACTTCTTCTAACGATACTTGTGTAATAGTAGGAATATTTTTAGGAGAGCGATTGTATGCAAGTATTTTCATACCGAATCCCTGCGCTATTGCTGCGACTCTTTGCCCAATTCTTCCTAATCCGATAATACCCAGAGTCTTTCCTTGCAAATCAAATCCTAAAAGCGGTAGTTGCAATGTATCTACAGGATCAATTTCGTATGGCTTTTCATGTACTCTTTTATTCATTTGGACAATATGTCTAGTTGTGGCAAGCATTAACGCTAGGGCAAACTCTGCTACTGCTTCTGTTGTGTACTCTGGAATGTTGGATAATAAGATATTTTTTGCCTTTGCAGCCTCCAGGTCGATAGCATCAAATCCAGTAGAATTGACAGTCACATATTTAAGCGTATGAGTATTGTCAAAAACTGTTTTATTGAGAGGAGCAACAAAACAATCTGCGATTGCTACATCTGCATTTCTAAGGCGTTCTATAGTTTGTTGTTCAGTTATGGTATCAGTATAAACTTGTAGTTCGCCAAGTCTTTTCAAACGTGCAATATGGTCATTTTGAAGAAAGCATTCATTGAGAACAACAATTTTCATAATTAGTCGATAAGTTTTAGCAAAAACGGAAATTCTTTGTAGGGTTGATGGAATTTGTCTGATCCCATGTGCCCTTCACCTTTGGGGATAATCAATTTTCCCCCGACATGATCAAGTAATTTTCTTCCTGTCTTTTCATCGCAACCCCAGGGATCATTATCTGCATTGATAAAAATAAAATCAGCGCAATGTTCTTTAATTTGTGGCCAATCATAGTGATCTTGCAAAATCGGCTCCGGAATCGCCAGCGGTTCAAAGAAGCCGGCAATCAGAACGGCCTGCTTAATTTTTACGTGTATCCTCTCAAGTATTGAAAGAATGAGCGGACAACCGGCAGAATGACCAATGACAATGGTTTCCTCATCAAATTTTTCTTTCAGTGCAACCGGAAGCCATTCAGCTTTATCTGCTTTGTCCGTATTGGGAAGTCTGGGAATTGCAACCGTGTATCCTTTTTTCTCCAGTGAATTTTTTATATACGGATACCAGTAGGACTCTGGAGTTGCTCCCATAGCATGAAAGATGATAACGTGTTTCATAAGTAGTTATGTAATCGTAATTTTTTTTCAACAATTGCCACAATTTCCGGAAATTCTTTTTTCGGCCGGTTTAGACTATCTGTGCCAAAATGTCCTTGATCAGTATATTCGTAATATTCTGTATTGAGATGTTCATGTATGTATTGTGCCTCAGCAATTGGAATATATGGATCATCAGTTGAGGCAAATTGCACGATCCATTGCTGGTTTTGTTTTATTTTCTCCCAATTCCAGGGATGATCATAATAGCCACTTGCTCGTTCTGTGTCATCGCCCAAATCAGTGTAGCAGGCACCAACGAGAATTGAGCCGAGGATTGTATTTTGTTCGGCAAAGCGCATAGCAGCAACTGCACCGGATGAGTGACCAATAAGAATAGTATTTTCACCTGCTTCTAATTCTTTGAGAAACGGCAGCCAAAATGATGCCCGCGCCAACTGTGCATCCGGAAAATCCCGAGCAATGACCTCTACTCCCGTTTTTTCCAGATTTTCTTTGATATAGGGGTACCAATGGTCACCCATCGTCCCGCCGCCGTTACCATGAATCAAAATAATTTTTGTCTTCATATAAATAGGTTGTTATACTGGTATTATATGTCAACGCAGATACTTGAGCAAGCGACTTTTGCCGGTGGATGTTTCTGGTGTACAGAAGCGATTTTCAAAAGAGTAAATGGCGTCACAAACGTCGTTTCGGGTTATGCCGGAGGCAAACGGGAAAATCCGACGTACGAGCAGGTTTCGACTGGAGCAACCGGTCATGCCGAATCAGTACAAATTACTTTTGATCCGAAAAGTATTTCCTACGAAAAACTTTTAGATATTTT
>Ga0070740_10004040_pt1 | contig 14821 bp, 14 predicted proteins | sample Coa_R2_FD_67286 | JGI IMG/M metagenome (GOLD analysis project Ga0070740, IMG submission 67286) | Surface soil microbial communities from Centralia Pennsylvania, which are recovering from an underground coalmine fire - Coalmine... | ecosystem: Environmental > Terrestrial > Soil > Unclassified ... | reverse complement strand
GGGTCGCAGCCGTCGATGGTGATGGCGACGGTGGGACGCCGCGGCAGGCGGTACTCGCGCGCGTTGACGGTGATGGTCTCGGCAGGCATTGCTCTATCTCCCCCTCACCTGCCGGCGCCCACCGTCTGGTGGCTGAGGGCTTGCTCCAGCACGGCGATAAAGCCTTGCAGCGCCTCGACCTTGAGGGCGCCCAGGGCGCAGACGCGGAAGCTGGTGCGCGCCGCCTCGCCCAGCCCGGCGTAGATGATATAGCCCTCTTGCTTGACCGCGTCGTGCAGGGCGTCGTACTCCACGCCCGGCGGCAGCGGCAGGCTGCGCACCGAGCGCGAGCGATGCGGCGCGGCCACGCGCGGCTCCAGGCCCAACCGCGCAAACTCGCGGTCGAGGTAGTCCATGCGCTGTTGGTAGTAAGCTTTGCGGTGCTCCACGCCCTCGTCCAGCAGCTCGTCCAGCGCGGCATCCAGGCCGTAGATGGCGGGGATGGCCGGGGTGAAGGGGACGGTCTGCCTGGCCTGCGCCTTCAGGTAGCCGGGCAGGTCGAAGTAGAGCGAGCGGGGCGGCACCTCGGCGACGCGCCGCTGTCCGCGCGGCGAGATCAGCAGGAAGGCCGCGCCCGGCAGCCCGTGCAAGCACTTGTTGGAGGTCGAGGCCACGATGTCGATGCCCGTGCCGTCGAGATCCAGCTCCTCGGCACCAAGCGAGCTGATGGCATCGACCAGCACCAGCGCATCGTGTTGCTTCGCCGCGGCCGCGATCTCGTGCACCGGGTTGAGCAGTCCGGTGGTGGTCTCGTGATGGATCACCGCCACGGCATCGATTAGCGGATCGGCCGCCAGCGCCGCGGCGACGGCGTCGGGGGAGATGGGCTCCAGCGTCGAGGCCTCGACCAGCACCACCTCGTTGCCCAGGCGCCGGGAGATGGTCTCGATGCGCTCGCCGTAGCTGCCGTTCTTGCAGACCAGCAGCTTGCGTCCGGGCCGCACCGCGGCACCGGTCATCGCCTCCATGGCGGCGGTGCCGCTGCCGCCGAGCAACACCATGGCCCAGTCATCGCCCACGCCGGCCACCCGCAAGAGCTTGCGGCGGACGCTCGCGAAGATGGCGCTATATTCCGGCTCGCGGTGGCAGAGGTCCGGGCCGCCCACGGCGCGGTGGATGCGGTCGCTGACCACGGACGGGCCGGGATTGAGCAGCACGCGCTGGCGATGGGCGCGCCGGGCGGCGTAGCGCTCGCCGTCGAGGGCGGCAAACTCGTCGGGTGCGATGATAAGGTCGGGCTGCGCCTCCAGCAGCGCCAGCCGTTCGCCGGCCGGGGCCAGGCCAACGATAGCGCCGGCTCCCGCGCGCTGTCCGGCCTCCAGCGCGGCCGGACTGGCTCCCAGCACACCAAGCCGCCGCACATCGTCGACGCCGGCGGCCTGCAGGGCGGCGAACAGGCCGAAGGGGGACGGCGCGGACGGCCCGCTCACGATCACGTCGGCCGGCGCCTGCTCCTCTCGCGCCGGACGATTGTCGTCCGATGCCACGAGCGCGACACGCGCGCCATCGGCATGGGCGGCGGCGAGGCCCGGAGCGAGCGCTTCCAGCTCGGATGGGGCGAGGTCATGGGCAAAGTAGGCCCAGACCGCGATGGCGCGTTCGGTGGCCCAGCGATGCGCGGTGGCCGCGGAGTCGGCGTAAGGCATCGGCACTCTCCTACTCTCTACTGTGTAACGCCCAAGTCTATCACAGGCTCCCCCCGACGTTCGCGGGAACGGGACAATCTGGCCTCGAAAGGCTGCTCTGCGTAGATGCAGTGTGCTCACGTGCGGCGGCTGGCACCTCCTGGGACCGCCGGCGGTCCCAGGCACACGATCCCGCGCACGAACGTCCCAGCGTCCGCTTAGACCATTTATGGTCGTGTGTCTGCCATGAGGCTTCAGCCTCAGGCCGCTCCTCCACCCGGAATTGGCCATGGCGCACCGGGACGGGACGGCGTATGGTTGCCCTGCTATGTTGATTGAACCGCGCTTCAGCGGGCCGGCAGGTCCGGTTGATGAGGGAAACGCATGAGGGAGATTGAAGAGCGGCATCTATTCAAGCTGCACCTTCCCGGGCTGCTCAGGGTTCTGGCAGAGCATCTGTACGCCGACAAGCACGTGGCGATTCGCGAGCTGATCCAGAACGCGTACGATAGCTGTCTGCGGCGCGCCGTGGAAGGTAAAGACCTCGACTATCAGCCGCGCCTCGGCGTGTCCATAGATGTCGCGCAGCAGACACTCACCATCAGGGACAACGGCTGCGGACTTACCGCCGCCGAAATCGACACCTATCTGGCCACCATCGGGCGCAGCTACACGCGCGAGCTGCGGGAGCGGCTGTCCGTGATGTCGCATCAACACACCTCGGAGTTGATCGGACAATTCGGCTTCGGCTTCTTGAGCGCCTTCCTGATCGCCTCCGAGGTGGTGCTGATCACGCGCTCCGTCAAGGACGATGAGGCCCTGCGCTGGCGCTCCACGGGCGATGAATCCTACAGCCTGGAACCGGCCGAGCGGGCCGAGGCCGGCACCACGATCCAGTTGCGCGTCAAGCCCGGCGCCGCCTTCGTGCTGCAGGAAGCCCTGCTGGTCGAGACGATCCAGAAGTACGCCGACTTCCTGCCCATCCCCATTCACGTCAACGGCAGCCCGTATCGCGTCAACATGATGGCGCCACCCTGGGAATCCCTGGATGCCATGGCCGCGATCCGCAACTACGTGGCACGGGCCTTCGACCGCCTTGAGCCGCTCTGCATCATCCCGCTGCACGACCACCGCGTCGACCTGGGCCACGACGCACTGGTCGTGCCGCTGCAGGGCTTCCTCTTCGTGCCGCCGTCGTCGGTTGCATCTGTGCGCGAGTACGGCGATATGCGCGTCTACATCCGGCGCATGTTCATCTGCGAGAACGAGCGCGACCTCCTGCCGCCCTGGGCGCGTTTCGTGCGCGGCGTGATCGACTGCCCCGCGCTGCAGCCCACCGCCTCGCGCGAGGGCATTCATCGGGACGATACGTTCGAGGCGGTGCGCCGGGCCGTCGAGGAGCAACTGTTGCAGGGGCTGCGGCGGCTGGCCGGCGAGGAGCCGGCCACCTGGCGCCGGCTCGTGCACAGCCACACGGACGTCATGAAAGGCTGGGCGGTCAAAGACTGCCGCTTCTTCGAGCAGGTGGCCGACCTCGTCACCTTCCATACCTCGCGCGGCCACCTGACCCTGCCCGATTATCTGCGCCAGAGCGGCGGCATCCTCTACTACGTCACCAGGGAGCTGGGTTCGCTGCAGGATCAATTGCTGGCAGAAGGGCACGACGTGCCGGTGATCGACGCCTCGTGGTTCGCAGTGCTGCCGTTCCTGGAGAAATACGCCGACTTCAGGCTGGGCATCCGCCTGGTGCGCCTGGACGGCGAGGCGACCCACCTGCTGCATCCGGTGCCGGGCGAGGAGTACGCACCACTCCTCAATGCGTATCGACGGCGCGAGGTGCGGGCGCGCGTGGTCACCTTCAAGCCGGCGGAGGTGCCGGCCCTGATGCTCTATCCGCAGGATGCCGAGTTCATCCTGGAGACGCGCGGCGCGCTCGACGCCGGGGAGATCCCCGGTCCGCTGGCCGGCCTGATCGCCACCTACCTGCACGATACCGGGACCAGCGAGGAGGACCTCAAGGGAACGCTCTATCTGAACGCCTCCTGCCCGCTCATCGGGCGGCTGAACGCCTTGGCCGACGAATCGCCGGCCCGCGACGCCGCCCTGACGCTGATCTACCAGGTAGCCCGGCTCTTCGCCGGTCGCACCCTGACCGTGTCCGGTGCCACCGCCGCTTTCGAAGAGGCGGTGCAGGCACTTGCATCGTTGCTTCCGTGAGCGATGACTTACTGATCCGACAGGTCGATCAGGCGCGGAACGGCGGGGTCCCAGCTCAGGCCGACGCGGCTGCCCTCGCTCAGCGAGAGGGCCTGCGCGGTGCCCACGTCGACCATCATCTCTCCCACGGGGCTGGCCACGGCCAGGCGCGTCACCGCTCCCAGGAAGGTGTGCGAGCGCACTCTGCCCTCAATGGCGCCCTCCGGCGGCGACGCGGCCTCTTCGAGCCGGTCGAGCGAGATGGACTCGGGGCGGATCAGCATCAGCACGCGCGCGCCGTTTTGCCAATTCCGGGCGCCGTCGGCGCGCAGCACGGCACCGTCGGTTTCGACCATCCCGCGACCGTTCGAGGCAACCCGGCCGGCGATGCGGTTCATGGTGCCGACGAACTGTGCCACGAAGACCGTGCGCGGTTCGCCGTAGATCTCCGCCGGCGTGCCCACCTGCTCGATCTGCCCCTGCGAGAGCACGACGACGCGGTCGGAGACCGACAGCGCCTCTTCCTGGTCATGTGTGACGTAGAGTGTGGTGATGCCCAGCCTGGTCTGGATGCGGCGAATCTCCTCGCGCAGTTGCACCCGCACCTTGGCATCCAGCGCGGAGAGCGGCTCGTCGAGCAGGAGCACGCGCGGCTCGATGGCCAGGGCGCGCGCCAGGGCCACGCGCTGCTGCTGCCCGCCGGAGAGCTGATGCGGGTAGCGGTTCATGGCCGCGGCCAGGCCGACCATCTCCAGTAGCTCCGCGGCGCGCCGGAGCTGCTGGTCGCGCGAGACGCGCCGCACGCGCAGGCCGAAGGCCACGTTGTCGCGGGCCGTCATGTTGGGGAAGAGGCTGTAGGCCTGGAAGACCATGCCCATGTCGCGCCGGTTGGCCGGCACGTTGGTAATGTCCTTGCCGTCGACCAGCACGCGGCCACTCGTCGGCGTCTCGAAGCCCGCGATGATGCGCAGCGCCGTCGTCTTGCCGCAACCGCTCGGCCCCAAGAAGGAGACGAACTCCCCCGACCTGATAGAGAGATCGAGGTTGTTCAGGGCCACGACCTCGCCGAACTGCTTGCGCAGTTTCTGAATCTCTAACCCGGCCATCGCGCTATCTAGCCCCCCCGATCTGTGCCTGCCGGCGTCCGACGCCGCGGCCCAGGAACAGGATACCGAACATGGCCGCCCAGGTGAGCAGCAGACTGATCATGGCAAGGGCCGCGGCCTGGTTGGCCTGCTCGTTGCCGATCTGAAACATATACACGGAAAAGGTATTGAAGAGCATCAAGGCTGCCATCGTATACTCGCCCATGACCAGAGTGACGGTCAAGAAGGCGGCCGAGAGCATGGCAAAACGGAGATTGGGCAAAATGACGCGCAGCAGGATGGTAAACCAGTTCGCCCCCAGGCTCTGCGCGGCCTCCGTCAGCGTGCGCGGGTTGAAGGAGCGCATGCCCGCATCGAGCGAGCGGTAGGTGAAGGGCAGCGCCAGGACCACGTAGGAGAGCACCAGGATATGCGGACCCGAGATCATCCAGGGGAACGTTTGCCGGAAGACGCCCAGTATGGCCACCGCCAGCGTCACCGCCGGCACCACAAAAGGCAGCACGGCGATGAAGTCCAGCACACGCCGCAGGCGGGGCAGCCGGAGGTTGACCCAGTAGACAGTGGGCACCATCAGGATCATGCTCAGGACGACCGTGGCGATGGAGAGCTCGAGCGACAGGAGAAAGCTATCCTGGAAGGCGGGGTCGCGCAGGACCTGGCCATAGGCGTCAAAGCCATGGCTGTGCGGCCCCGTCTCCAGGCTGAACTCGGCGCTGCCGTACAGAGGCACGAGGAAATACACGGCGGCGAAGAGCAGCCAGAAGACATCCCAGAGCGTGAAACGCCCGCGTTTCATTGCAGCCACCTGCTGGACCGCCGTTGCAACAGCGCGTAGATGACCATGGCCACGCTGATGATGAGGATCATACCCAGCGACAGGGCGTTGGCCATCTGGGGATTGGAGGCAAAGTCTCCCGTGGTGACGCGCCCGATCAGGATCGGCACCAGGCTAATCTGCGAGCCGACGAGCGACGTTGCCGTGGCATAGGCCGCGAAGGCGGTCCCGAACAGCAGCACGAAGGAGCCGAGCAGCGAGGGCCACAGGATCGGCAGCCCCACCCAGCGCCAGTATTCCAGGGAGGTTGCGCCGAGGTTGGTCGCCGCCTCGTGCCACTCCCGGCGCAGCCCATCGAGGGCCGGGCTGATCACCAGGATCATCAGCGGCAACTGGAAATAGGTGTACACCAGGACCAGTCCAGCGAACGAGTAGAGCGTGAACCCGTTCTGATAGAGGTTGATGCCATGGTCGTTCAGGAACGCGGTGACCACGCCGGTGGTGCCGAGCGTGGCCACGAAGGCGAAGGCCAGCGGGATGCCGGCGAAGTTGGCCGCCACGCCGGAAAAGGTGCTCAGCACAGACCGTATCCAGCCCGGTGCGCCCTCCTTGACGGCGGCGTAGGCGACGAAGAACCCGCAGACAGACCCCGTGAGCGCGGTCGCCAGGCTGATCTCGACGCTGTTCAGATAGGCGTTGGCGTACTGGTCGTTGAAGAGGGCGCGTATGTTGTCCAGCGTCAAACTGCCGGACTCCGTCTGGAAGGCGCCGACGATCAGCCAGAGGGCCGGCAGCAGCAGGAACACGCCGATGTAGGCGAAGAACGGGATGACGGCGGCCCAGTCGAGGATCGCCCGACTGACCCGCGGACGCCTATCCGCCGGGCGCTGCAGCACCGCGGGCGCTTCACGGGTCACCTCGGCCATGTCTCCTCCTTGTCCGGCGTAGCCTGCCCGGCAATGGCGATGGGGTAGGCCGGAGCCTACCCCTTCGCATCTCTAGCAGATCCGGCTTAGCTGCCCGCGACCTTGGGCCCCCACTGCTCCTGGAGGACCGCCTGCGCCTTATTGATCTGCGCGATCGAGGCGAACTGGACGTGTTTGTAGGCCTCGGCAGGCGGCAGCTTGGCGGCCAGGGCCGCCGGGATCTTGCCCCGCTTGGCCAGATCGGTATAGCGCGCGGGATGCGTGTAGCCCTTGAGGAAGCCTAACTGGCCCTCGTCGCTGTACAGATATTCCAGCCAGAGCTTGGCCGCGTTGGGATTCGGCGCATACTTGCTGATCGCCTGGCAGTAATACCCGGCGTAGACGCCGTGCTTCGGGACGTTGATGGTGACGGCGGGATTGCCCTTGAACACGTCGCGGGCGGCCAGCAGCAGGTAGTCCCAGCGGATGGCAACTGGGGTCGCGCCCTTGGCCACGTTGGCATTGAGGGCGAAGGTCGGGTTGAAGTTGCCGGCCTTCTTGACCTTGGCGAAGAAGTCGATGCCCGGCTGGATGTTATCGAGCGAGCCGCCATTGGCCAGGGCGGCCGCGAAGACCGCGCCGAAGGCCTCGCCGGCCTGGCGCGGGTCGCCGCCCAGCGCCACCATGTTGCGCAGCTTGGGGCTGAGCAGATCGGGCCAGTCTTTCGGCGCTTCCTTGACCACGCTGTTGACGGAGAGGAAGGCGGGCACACCGTAATAGTCGCCGGTCCAGTATCCGTTCGGCTCTTTCATGGAGGCCGGGATGGTGTTCCAGGTTGCAACCTTATACGGAACATACAGTCCCTGAGACTGGCCCTTGTCCGCCCAGGCCGGGGAGACGTCGACGCAGTCCGGCCCGCGGCTCTGGCCCTTCAGGTTCTTGATCGCCGCGACCTCTTGCGCCGAGGAGCCATCGGGAATGGCATCGGTGATGGTCAGCCCGTAGCGCGCGTGGAACGTATCCATGAGCTCGCCGTAGTTCGCCCAGTCGCGCGGCAGGGTGATGACGTTCAGATGGCCTTCCTTCTTGGCCGCGGCCACCAGCGCAGCGGTGATGCCGCCGGCGGCGAAGGCCGGAAGAGCCGCCATCTCCGATAGCGCGCCGAGACCGGCCAGGCCGATGCCGCCCAGCGCTCCCATCCGCAATAGATCCCGCCGGCTCGTATAGTGCTTGTCCATACTTGCGATTGCCTCCGTTATGATTATTCTTGGACGGCGATAAGAAGACGCGATGTTCCAGACCAGGAGAAATGGGCGAACGCGGATACATTTGCGCCATCCGGTGTTCTGCGAGATCGTCCTCCTTACTTATTGACGCCTACTCTACCATAGAGCGGGATACGCCGTCAACATCCGCGGGCAGCCCGATTCCCAGGGCCAGATTTTGCCGGTTGCAGAAATCGTCCGGATGAGTCCGTATCAGGGTCGAGGCAAAGCAGCCATTTCCCCGGGCAATCGGGCTGGTCTGCACCCAATGGTAGCGCCGCAGCCCACTGACCAGCATACGCGAGCCAGGTTAAAGGAACGTTAAAGGCTGTTTAAGCGCAGGTTAAGCAGCCGTTGGCCTTAGCCAACGGGGAACGGCGCCGGGATGACCAACTCGATGTTGCGGTCGGCGGGCCGCCCTTGCAGCAGGCCGGATGCCGGGCCTCACAGCCAGGGCAGGCTGCTGCCCTGGGCCTCGAACGGGGACATAGCCGCGTCGAGCAAGCCCGGATAGGCGGGGAAGCCCCAGCGCGTCTTGTAGGCGTCGGCGCCCGGCTCGGGGCGCCAGTAGGCGGTGTCGTCCCAGGCGGTGGATGCCGCACCCTCGTAGGCCGGCCCGCCGGAGCCGGGCGCGCTCGGCCAGGGCTTCCTGGGAGAGACCGGCGGCCAGGCGATACCGTCGCAGCAGCGCGCCAAACGCTTTCTCACTCGCCGCCATGCCCACCGCACCCGCTACGCCCGCACCCCACGGCGTGATGATAGCATGCCGGACAGCGCAGCGGGGGCCGTAGCGCCGCCTATTCCGTGGCCCAGCCCATATCCGCCGGCACGTCGGGCATGCCGACCTGCAAGCCCTCGGGCGGCGGTTCCACGGCGGCCCAGTTGCTGTAGCGGTAGCCGGCCAGCAAGCCGCCGTCGCACACGTAGACCGCACCGGTCACGTAGGAGGCGTCATCCGAGGCCAGGAAGGCGCGTACCGCCGCGACCTCCGCGGGCGTGGCCGGGCGGTCCATGGGGATGCGCGAGCGGTGTTTCGACCACTGCGCCGGGTCGTCGAACACGGCCACGTTGGGACGGGTCGCCACCTAGCCGGGCGCCCTCCGATCCCAGCCGTTCGGCCACGGCCAGCCCGATGCCGCTGCTGGCCCCGCTGACGATGGCCACGCGTCCGTCGAATCGTCCCACCTATCGCTCCTTGCTCATCAGGACATTTCCTCCGAACCCGGCCAGATAGGGTTGCTCCAGGCGCGCGTGCCGTCGCTGCACACGCATTCCACCCTGAGGTAACGCTCCTTACCGCTCATGGTATAGGTCGCGCTGGTCAACCGCTTACCTCCTGCATCGTACACGCGCAGGCCATGCCCCGTCTGGGCGATGAAGAGGACGGCGTCGACGGGCGTACACCGCACCCGCACCACACCGCCCTGCAGCTCCAGGTGCTCGATCTCGGGGCCGGTTGAGCTGTAGAAGTGGCCGCGCCGCAGGGCGTCCAGCAGCGACGCTTCGTCCAGGCGTTCGGCCTTCACCATGATCCAGCCCAGGCCGTGGTCGGGCTGCCACCAGTGGGCATCGTCGGTGGCGAAGCCGTAGAAGGGCTTGCCGCGCTGCAGGGCGTCGTCCCAGCATTGCCGTGCATCGCCCTTGCCGACCTCGACCTCGCAGTTGGCGTTGTAGACCTCCAGGCCCAGGCAGCGGTCCAGCGCCAGCAGGTCGGTGGCGCAGGCGCCCAGCCAGTAGGGGTGGCAGAAAACACTGATGCCGCCGTCGGCTGCAATCGCGTCCAGCAGCCGGGTCAGGCCGGCGTCGGGGGGTTGCTCGCGCAGATCGTGCAGGCCGATGGCCAGCATATGGTAGGGTCCGTTGACCAGGGCATCGTGCCCGTCGATCTCCATGGCCGCCAGGGGCAGGAAACCGGGCGTCGCGAATTGGGTCGTATCGGTGACGCGGCGGTGGTCGGACAGGGCCAGAAAGTCGTACCCCTGTTCTTGATAGAAGGCGACCACCTCCTCCGGCGCGCGCGCCCCATCGGATTGCGTGCTGTGGCAGTGCAGATTGCCCTTATACCAGGCTCCGGGTTGGGAGAAGGCTCCCCAGGCTGTCTCGTGCATCTTTTCTCCAGATGGCGGGGGACGGTTGCGATGTGGGCTGCAGTCCATCGCCCTCCCAGCCTGAGGTCAGTGTACCCGACGGGACGGCTCCGTTCCTGGGACCGCCGGCATCCCTGCCGGCACCGCAAGATCGGTCCTCTGATCGTGCGCTAGGCACTCACATTCTCTCCTGTGTCGCGGTCGACCAACTCCCACCGAGGGACACCATCACCTGGGCCGGGCGCCGTGCTCTTCCATCCAGCGCCTGATCGTCTCATGGTCGGTGGTCGTGGTCAGGTTATCGGGCATGCCACCCTCCGTCTATCTATCGCGTCGCGGCCCGTCACCCGCCCCGGATCTTGCCGTCGACGTATTCGGTCGTCGTGTCGCTGGCGCCGCCGGTTGCATCGGTCCCGCTTGGCACGAGCCTCGGATTCTGCCCCTCTCGCGCGGCGTTCTCCGCGTTTGGCGTGTCGCGCGCCGCGGTCGCCTCGTCCTGGTCCGGGCGCTCTCTGCTGTCGTCACCTTCGATCGCCGCCTCTGTCGCTGCATGTTCGGACATCGGCCTCAGCCTCCTGGATCATGGCCGTCGCATGACGGCGCTGCGGTGAGATGGGGCAATAGTCGTGCCGCTGCCCTTGTTACGCTGTGCTCCACATTCAGTCTGCGTCGCACTCCGCACATTCGCAGGGCGGCGCAATGCGCGATGCGCTCGGCCAACTCACCGCCGATACCGTTGGCCTTGATGTCCAGTTCCGCCCCGAGATCGGGATGCCGGTCGAGCCAGTCCAGGAAGGCGTCGAGGAACGGGACGCGTTGGTCCCCGAATCGCGGCGCGAACCACGATCCCGTGTCAAGGGCGCACAACTCGGCGGCCGTCACGTCGGCCACGCGTCCACGGCCGGTGGTGGTCCGCTCGAGTGTTTCGAGGCGAATCGAGATCTGCCGGATGATGGCGGCCATCAACCAGATGCCCAGCGGCAGGGAGCCGGCGGCGTAGGCCAGGATGATCCCCGCGCGGGTGTCGTACAGCCCGGTGGGCAGGTAGAGCAGGAAGAGCGGCACCAGGCGCGCCGCGTCCGGCAGCAGCGACAGCGCGAGGAAGACCAGCAAGAAGGCGCGGCCCAGGCGCAGGTCGTAGCGGCCGAGCGCGTAGCCGCCGAGCAGCGACACGATGGCCGTGACGAGGGCCGTGCCCAGGCCCAGCGAGCCGGCGACCGTGACGGCGGTGAAGGCGATCGTCGTGACCAACTCCATCGAGAAGCTCGGCTCGGTCATGGAGAACAGGTCGCTGAAGTTGCGTAGCCCGGCGCCGGAGAAGCTCGTGACGCTGTACAGTTGGGCATCCGTGAAGGCGTACAGGAAGGTGATGGCGTAGGGGATGACGATCAGGAAGAGCGAAAGACCCACGGCCGGGGCGAGCAGGAGCCAGGGCACGATCCAGCTCGGCAGCCGCAACCGCTCCGCCGCCCGCGCCCGGCCCACGCTCGTCACGGCCATCGGCCTATTGTCCCGCCAGGAGCTTATCCACGTTGGCCGCGGCGGCATCGAGCGCCGCTTTCGGCGTGGCCTGGCCCGCGACGGCCTTCTGTATCGCCGTGGCCACCTGTTCGGAGATCTGCGGGTACTGCGGCACGGGCGGCCGGAAGTGCGTCACCCGATAGGAGGCCGCGGCCACGTCGAAGTAGGGGGCTCCGGGCAGGCCGTCAGCGTGATGGTCGACGATCTCGCGGGTGAGATCCCGGAAGCGGCCGCCACACCGCCGGCCAGGACAAGAGCACCAAGGATCAAGCGCCTCTTCATTCGCAGCTCCTTCGGGTCCAACAGCACTGCACCGCAAACGGTTGCGGCAGTCATTGCCATTCTCGCACGCCGCATGGGCACCGTCAAGAGGAATGGATTGTGGACGGCGGGCCCGTATCCTGTACGCTTCTGATGGGCGCTGTCACGAGAAGTTCTACGTGGAGCAATGCGCGGCACATGAAGGTATTTCACAGCAGGAAGGTAGGATATGGGCAACGTGTCTGGGTTCGGTCTCGGCCTTGGCCAACTCTCGCGGCTCTCCAATGCTCAATCGCGATCCATCAGCGCCGAGAATCCGCGCGGCGAGAAGGGGCGTGGCGGCATGGCAACCGAGGGCACCGGCGCGCAGGCGGCCCGGGACCTGGGGCGGACCTGGAAGGTGTCGCCCAGCATCGCCATCGCGCCGGGAGCCCTGGTGACGCTCGGCGAGATCGCCGGGCCCGGCGTCATCTCCCACATCTGGCTGACCACGCATACGCGCAACTGGCGCCGCCTGCTGCTGCGCCTGTACTGGGACGGCGACGAGCGCCCGGCCGTGGAGACGCCGCTGGGCGATTTCTTCTGCAACGGCTGGTGCGAGTACAGCCACGTCAACTCCTTGCCGGTGGCCGTCAACCCGCACGGCGGTTTCAACAGCTACTGGGAGATGCCGTTTCGCAGCGCGGCCAGGATCACCGTCGAGAGCCTGTCCGACGAGGAGATCATCCTCTACTACCAAATCGACTACAGCCTGATGGAGGTCCCCGCGGACGCCGCCTACTTCCATGCGCAGTGGCGCCGCAGCAACCCGCTGCCCTACAAAGAGGTCCACACGGTGCTCGATAACATCCGGGGCAGCGGCCACTACGCCGGCGTCTACCTGGCCTGGGGCGTGAACAACTCGGGCTGGTGGGGCGAGGGCGAGTTCAAGTTCTACCTCGACGGCGACGTGGAGTACCCGACCATCTGCGGCACCGGCACCGAGGACTACTTCGGCGGTGCCTGGAACTTCGACGTGCCGGGGCAGGGCTATACCAGCTTCTCGACGCCGTTCCTGGGGCTGCACCAGATACTGCGTCCCGACGGCCAGTATCGCAGCCAGCAGCGCTTCGGCCTGTACCGCTGGCATATCATGGACCCGATTCGCTTCCAGTCCGACCTGCGCGTGACGCTGCAGGCGCTCGGCTGGCGCTCGGGCCGGCGCTACCTGCCCCTGCAAGACGACATCGCCTCGACCGCCTTCTGGTACCAGAAAGAGACCTCGTCGCCGCGTCCGCCCACCCCGGACGCCGATGCCCTGGAGGTAGTGTAGCCGGCGCGGGCCTCTACATGGCTCGTGAATAGTCGGTGGATGGGCCTCCAACCGCGGTTGGATGGCAGCGGACCACGACCGCGGTCGGGACACATCGGCGGCGCAGGGCCGCGCGTTGCCAGGCGACCGCGGTCCCAGGCTGACTCTTCACGACGGCTGCGAGCCAATATGAGGGCGGCGGGCTAAACGTATCTGCAATTGCTTGAGCTTGCTTTAGAGCGTATGCCCGCCGCCCGAAACTGTTCTCCCCGGTGCCGACCCTGGCCAGCTACCCCACGCCGTGAGCACCGGGGAGCCACCTGTATATTGGCATCCGCATGGTGGCTCGGGGCGACCGCGGTCGCCCCCGAATTGATCGGACTATACAACCGCCACTCCCACGACATACACGTACCTCGGCTCGTGGCAGCGTATGGTGATCCCGGCACGTAACAGCCGGGCAACCATGAAGGATGCCGTCCATAGCTCTCCTGGTGCGCGCACGGCCCTGCCTTTCCGTCGGGCAGCAAATATTGCCTCGCTGTGCGTTAATTTATTTGTAGCGAATTCAGCCATACCTATACCGCATCCTATAACCTTGCGCCCCGCACGGCACCGAAGCGCGCGGGGCGGGCGACCTGTCCCGGGAACGAGCTTAATCGTCCGCCGCCTACGCGGGCGGATCGTTGAGAAGAAAGGCAGAATGATGCACCTTGCGCGGCCGACCGTCCTCCTCGTTCACTCAGATGCCTGGCATTGGCGCGGCCTGCGTGCCGCCCTGGCCGACTGCCACACCATCCGCGTGATTGGCCACGTTCAACAAGCGGCCGTCGCCCCGCGGATCGTCGAGAAGGAGCAGCCGGCTTTGATCATCATGTCCGATCCAGTAAGCGACGCTCCCTTGGTCCCCCTCGTGCACGAGTTCCAGGCCGTGAGCCCGGTCAGCACATGTTTAATTGTCGGCGGGGGGAGAACGCTCGATTATGCCGCGCTCGCGGACCTGGCGACGTTGCAGCGGGTCGCCTATGTCCTCTGGGAGGACCTGACCGAGGAGACGCTGCCGCTCTGCCTGCACCTGCTATTGCGGACCCACCTCATGGTCATGAGCCCGGCCGTGGTGCGGCCGGTGGCGGAGGATGTCACATCTTGCCTGAGCGAGCGCGAACGGGAGGTATTCCGGCTCGCCGGCTCCGGTATGACCTACGAGAGGATCGCTACACGGCTGTATATCGGCACGAGCACGGTGAAGACGCACGCCGCCCGTATCCGGCGCAAGCTGAAGCTGGCTCCCCACGAAGATGTCGGCGCGGCGTACCGGCGGTTGACACGCGTGTCCTCCTTTGGTTGACAGACGTGTCAACCCGATATCATCCCACGACCCGATAGACAGGGCGCCGTCGTTCTGTCACACTGCACCTCACACCCGAGCTCGCCGGGTTGAGGTGCGCAACCGCTGGCACGCCCATGTGCGGCGGCGCCCTCCCTACTCGGGCGTTCAGTGTGGGCCAGGCCACCTGGCGCTGCCTGGTCCGGCACCTCGGCCATCACCGCGCGGACTCGGTCCCTGGTGAGGTTCGAGATAGTTGGGGAGAAAGTCTTGTGGATCGGTACGCTGTAGTACGGGACCGCACACTGGCGGGGCCGATCCAGGCGCGGGAGCCCGTGTTCGTCCGGGCACCCTCGGCCACGCAGACCATGGTGCGCGGCGATCTTCTGGCGATCGCAACGGTCAGCCTGGCCAGCGTGGCGT
>Ga0070740_10004037_pt1 | contig 14825 bp, 10 predicted proteins | sample Coa_R2_FD_67286 | JGI IMG/M metagenome (GOLD analysis project Ga0070740, IMG submission 67286) | Surface soil microbial communities from Centralia Pennsylvania, which are recovering from an underground coalmine fire - Coalmine... | ecosystem: Environmental > Terrestrial > Soil > Unclassified ... | reverse complement strand
GCCGGAGAGCCACTCGACCTGCTTCTCGCGGTTGAACATGAAGTTGCCGGCGTGCTCGGCGGCCTTCTCCAGGGCGGCCTGGGGGTTGTACGGCTGCTTGTGGTCGGTGCGGCCGGTGATCTTGTAGTACTTGATGCCGAGCAGGCTGCGGATGCCGCTCTTGTGCAGGTGCGGCCGGAGGTACTCGTAATCCAGGTCGAAGCCGACGTCGCGGTAGAAGTCGCGGTAGTTGTAGTCGCCGGGGTACCCCTCGATGGCGCTCCAGACCTGCTTGCTCGACTCGGTGTCGCGGGCCAGGGCGGCGACGCCGCTCTTGGGGCAGAGGATGGGGGCGTAGACGCCGTACTTCGGCCGCGGCTCGGCGAACAGCACGCCGTGCGTGTCGGTGAAGAAGTAGCGGAGGCCGGCGTCCTTGAGCAGCTCATCGACGCCGGGCGCGTAGCCGCACTCCGGCAGCCAGATGCCCTGCGGCCGCTTGCCGAAGTGGCGCTCGAACTCCCGGCAGCCCGTCTCGATCTGCGCCCGCATGGCGTTGCGGTTGATCGTCATCAGCGGCAAAAAGCCGTGCGTCGCGGCGCAGGTGATCAATTCCAGCTTGCCCGTCTCGAAAAAGTGGCGGAAGCCGCGGAGCAGGTTGTTGCCGTACTTGTTGACGAAGACCTCGCGGGCCCGGTTGAAGCGGTTGTGGTACATGAGGGCGAGGTGGTGGAACTCCGGCTGCCAGCGGGTCCGCTCGACCTCCTTGCCGGCCAGGGCGATGAGGTTGTCGAGGTGGCGGACGTAGCGGTATTGCAGGAGCGGGTCGCTGAGCATGGCCGCCAGGGTGGGCGTCACGGACATGGTCAGCCGCCAGTCCACCCCGTCGCGCTCCAGCCCCTCGAAGACCTCGAGCAGGGGGATGTAGGTCTCGGTGATGGCCTCGTAGAGCCAGTCCTCTTCGAGGAAGTCGTCCCATTCGGGGTGGCGGACGAACGGCAGGTGCGCGTGCAGGACGAGCGTGAGGTAGCCGACGGGCATGGCGAGGTCCATCCTATGTTGCGAATCCTGAAGGTGCGTCAGGTGTGTTTGGTACGACCTGAGGGCGAGGATTTCAAGGCCGATCCCGCCGCCTGCGGCTCAGCGGGCGGCCGGTGACCCGTCAAAGACCCACCTTCCGCGGAACAGGACGGCCCGCACCGGCAGCGAGGAGGCGAACACCAGCTCGTGCGGGTCGGCGGCGTCGGCGTCGGGCAGCGGCAGCACGACGAGGTCGGCCGACTTGCCCGGCTCCAGGCTGCCGGTCTCATCGGCCCAGCCGAGCGCCTCGGCCCCGGAGAGCGTCGCCATGCGGAGCAGCACGTCGCCCGGCACGTCGGGGTAATGCTTGTGGACGAAGCGGGCCTCGGCGAGCAGGTCGAGGTCGGGGTTGGAGGCGAGGCTGTCGGTGCCGAGGGCGACGCGGACGCCGCGGCGGAGGAAGTCGCGGAAGGGGTGCGGCGGGTGGCCGAAGGCGGCGTGCGTGCGGGGACAGTAGACGATGGTGGTGAGGCGAGACACTGCCGCAGTCGGCGGCAGGAAGTTGGCGTGAATGAACAGCGCCGGAATTGGCAGGCTCCAAAGGCGAAGGGCCCGGGTGGGCGGCCCCTTCAACAAGCCCTCAGGGTCCCAGGCCCCAAGTTCTTTGAGGAAAGCTACGAAGGGGCCGCGCCTCCGTTGGAGAAGTTCCCCTTCGGCAGCGGTTTCCGCGAGGTGCATGGCGAGCCGAATCTGGTGATTGTGTGCGAGGGCGATGGCGTCTCCGAACAACCCTGCCCGGACGCTGTAAGGTGCATGGGGACTGATCCCCGGTCTGCAGGTCGGTGTCGCCTGCCGCGAGATGAGCCAGTCCTTCGCGGCACCTGCTGCCCGCTCAGCCCGTTCCTCAGTAACCCCCAGCAGTTCAAAAAAAACCACCGCCCGCAGGGAGGCGTTGGCCAGCGCCTCCCAACTCGCCCCGCCTGATGCAATATCTCCGACCAACGTTGTGCCGGATCGCAGGCACTCCTCCTGCCCGGCCCGGATGTCTGCCTGTACTTCGTCCGGCGTGCGCGATCGACGGAAGGCGACCACCTTGCGCAGCCAGCTGGTGAAGTTCGTCTCACTTCCGTGAGCGATCCTCTGGAAGAGCCTGGCGGTAAAGCTCGGTGCTGGTGGTGCCAGACCCCGCGCCCCGCTCAGGTCCAGGTGCGTGTGCGCGTTGACCAGCCCCGGCAGCACGGCGGCGTTGCCCAGGTCCACGTCGGCGGCGCGCGTGCCGTGCGGCTCGACGGCGGTGATGCGGCCGCCGTCGATGGTGACCGTGCCGCGCTGCAGCGGCGGGCCGGCGACGGGGAACACCCAGCGGGCGGTCAGCGTCCAGGGGGCCATGCGCGTTCCGCTTTTCGGTTGAGGGGACGGACCTCCGGCCTTTACAGTAAGCGTCCGGCCCGCCGTTGTCGATGACCGCACCGGAAGCAGCAACCGCCATGCACCCGCTCGGCGTCCCGTCGCACCTGTTCCGCGGAAGCCCCGCCGAGGCGGCGGCCGCCTGCCGCCAGCATGGCCTCTCCTGCGTGCAGCTGACGCCGGGCTTCCCCGGGCTGAGCTTCCACGAGCCCGGCCTCTTCACGCCGGAGCGCTGCCGGAGGATGTCGGACCCGTTCCGCGAGGCCGGCGTCGCTGTCGCCTGTGTCGCCGTCCAGGGCAACCTGATGGACCCGGACCTCGACCGCCGGCACCGCAACCTCCTCCGGCTGCATGCGCTGCTCCGTCACGCCCGCGACTTCGGCACCGAGCGGGTGCTGGTCGAGAGCGGCAGCCTCAGCCCGAAAAGCCCGTGGGCGCCCTACCCGCCGAACCGCTCCCGCGAGGCGTGGGTCGAGCTGCGAATTATTCTGGCCGAGGCCCTGCGGGTCGCGGCCGATCACGGGGCGACGCTGCTGCTCAAGGCCGAGCCGAGCCATGTCCTCGCCACGGCGGAGGACTGCCGGCGGCTCCGCGACGAGTTAGGCAGCCCTTGCCTCGGCTTTATCATGGACCCGGCTTGCTTCCTGGCGGAGTGCCAGCCGGGGGAGCTGTCGGAGGAGATGGTGTGGCTGTTCGAGCGGCTGGGCCGGTGGGCCGTGGTAGCCCACGCCAAGGACCTGCGCTTCGACAAGGGCGGCGCCACCCTGCCGCGGGCCGGCCGCGGCGTGCTGGATTACGGCCTGTTCGTGCGCCTTCTCGGCCGCTGGCAGCCGGGGGCGCCGATCATCCTGGAGCACCTGCAACCCGGCGAGGTAGACGCGGCCGTGGCGCACGTCAATCGATTCGTTGCCCAAGCGGCGCCCGGCTTGATTTAGCCGCCGAGTTTGCTCGCCGCGGACCCGCACGGCGAGCAAACTCGGCGGCTGAATGTTTACTGGGGAGGAGGAGACACAACGATGGATCAGCTGCCGGAAACCATCCTGCAATTCGGGTCGGGCAAGTTCCTCCGCGGTTTCGCCGACCTGTTCATCCACCAGGCCAACGCCGCGGGGCAGGCGGTCGGCCGCATCGTCGTCGTGCAGACCACCGGGGACGAGCGTGCCGACCAGCTGAACCGGCAGGGCGGCCGGTACCACGTCGCCGTCCGCGGCCTGTCCGGCGGGCAGGTCATCGACCGCGTGGAGGATTCCGCCAGCATCAGCCGCGCCCTCGTCGCCGGCCGGCAGTGGGCCGACGTCCTCGCCGTCGCCCGCTCGCCGCAACTCCGTCACATCATCTCCAACACCGCCGAGGCCGGCTACGACCTGCACGCCGGGGACCGGCCCGACGACGCCCCGCCGCGCTCCTTCCCGGCCAAGCTGCTGCTCGTCCTGGCCGCGCGCTTCGAGGCCGGGCAGCCCGGCGTCGCCCTCCTGCCGTGCGAGCTGTTCGAGGAGAACGCCGACAAGCTCCGCGGCCTGCTGATCCAACTCGCTCAAACCTGGGGGATGCCGGCGGCGTTCACGGACTGGCTGCGCGACGCCTGCCGCTGGCACAACGCCCTGGTGGATCGCATCGTCACCTCGCAGGTTGTGGATCGGCCGGAAGTGGCCGGGGACGCGCTGGCCGTCCTGGCGGAGCCGTACGCGCTGTGGGCCGTCGAGGCGAAGGGCGGGGCGCCGCACCTCTTCCGCCACCCGGCGCTGGTGGTCACCGAGGACGTGCGGCCCTACTTCCTGCGCAAGGTACGCATCCTGAATGCGGCCCACACGGCGCTGGTGTCGCGGGCGGTGCCGCGCGGACTGGCCACGGTCGGCGAGGCGATGGCCGACCCCGAAATCGCCGGCTGGCTGGAGCGGCTGCTGTTCGACGAGATCGTGCCAGTGCTGGTCAGCCGGGTCGAGAAGCCGGAGGAGTTCGCGCGGCAGACGCTCGAGCGCTTCCGCAACCCGTTCCTGGCCCACAAGCTCCGCGACATCCTCACCTACCACGAGGCCAAGGTGAAGATCCGCCTGGTGCCCACCCGCGAGGAGTTCGTGGCGAAATTCGGCCGCGCCCCCGCCCGGCTGGACGAGGCCATCGCCTGGCAGTTGCCGCGGTAGAAGCATCGGCCCCCGCGGCGTGCCTATCCTGGTTAGGGGACGGCGCGTGGACGGGCCGCCAAACCCCCGAGGGCGACGACACCCATGAGCCTTCTGCCGATGCTGCGCGCCCTTGGCCACCGCAACTACCGGCTGTATTTCATCGGGCAGGGCGTGTCGCTCATCGGCACCTGGATGCAGCAGGTGGCGGCGGCCTGGCTGGTCTTCGAGCTGACGCACTCCTCCTGGTGGCTCGGCGTGGTCAACTTCGCCGGGCAAATGCCGGCGTTCTTCGTCGCCCCGTTCGCCGGCGTGCTGGTGGACCGCTGGAACCGCCACCGCCTGCTGATCCTCACCCAGACCCTCATGATGCTCCAGGCGTTCGCCCTCGCGGCCCTGGCGCTGACCCACGTTATCCACGTCTGGCACCTGCTCGCCCTCAGCGCCCTGCTCGGCCTGGTCAACGCCTTCGACATGACCGGCCGGCAGGCGTTCCTGACGCAGATCGTCGCCCGCCGCGAGGACCTCGCCAACGCGATCGCGCTCAACTCGTCGATGGTCAACGGCACCCGGCTCGTCGGCCCCGCCCTGGCGGGCGTGGTGCTGGCCGGCGCCGGCGCGGGCGTCTGCTTCCTCGTCAACGGCATCAGTTACCTCGCCGTGCTGGCCGCGCTGCTGGCCATGTGCGTGACCCAGGCCGAGCGCAAGGCGCCGCACCCGCCACTTGTCCAGGGCTTGCGCGAGGGCTTCGCCTACGCCTTCGGCTTCCCGCCGATCCGCGCGCTGCTGCTGCTCCTGGCCGCCGCCAGCCTGATGGGCTTCTCGTACGCCGTCCTCCTGCCCGTGTTCGCCACGGACGTCCTGCACGGCGGCGCCCGGATGCTCGGCGTTCTCACGGCGGCCTCCGGCGTGGGGGCGCTGCTGGCCGCCATGTGGCTGGCCGCGCGCAAGACCGTCCTGGGCCTCGGCCGGGTGATCGCCGTGGCCCCGGCGGCGGCGGGCCTGGGGCTGATCGCCTTTTCGTTCTCGCAATGGTGGTGGCTGTCGGCCCCGCTGCTGTCCGTGACGGGCTTCGCGCTCATGGCGCAGATGGCGTCGAGCAACACGATCCTGCAAACCATCGTGGACGAGGACAAGCGCGGCCGGGTGATGAGCCTGTACACGATGGCCTTCCTGGGCATGTCTCCCCTGGGCAGCCTGCTGATCGGCTGGCTGGCGGACGTGCTGGGGGCGCCGGCGGCGCTGCTCATCAGCGGCGTCAGTTGCGTGCTGGCCTCGCTGGCGTTCGCGCCTTACCTGCCGTCGCTGCGCGCGCGGGTCCGGCCGATCTACACGCGGCTGGGCATCCTGCCGCAGGCGGCCGCCGGCGTCCAGGCGGCCACCGAACTGACCACGCCGCCGGAGGAGGAGTAGACGCCCGGCGCTTCACCGGCCTCTGGCCGCGAATGGTCGTCCAGGCGGAGGAGCGCGGAAATGGGGGGCGGGGGCGAGGGCGGGCAGCCCTCACCCCCGCTGCGGGGGAAGTCACTCGAAAGTAACCGTGCCGGCGACGCCCTCCGTGGGGGTCGCCGCCGCCTGCTTCTGGGCGGGTGGCGGCGCGGGCTTCACCGGGACCCAGCCGACGCCGTTAGGCGACCGGTAGATGATGTCGCTCGGCCTGGGCGTCGGAATGGGGGCGGACCCGCCCGGCGCGGCGCCGGCCAACCGCTCGGGCACCGGGCCGGTGCGTTCCGCCAGCCGGTCGGGCCGGCGGTCGGGCCGGCGGTCACGCCCGGCGACACCGTCGCGCTCCGGCCGCGGGGCCGGCGGCTTGTCGAGGACGGCCAGCGCCTCGCGGGCCTTCGGGCAGCCCGGCGAGAGCTTGTCCGCCGTCTGGTACTCGCGCCGCGCCTCGTCGATCTTGCCCTGCGCCCAGTAGACGAACGCCAGGTCGCAGTGGGCGTCGGCCTCCTCCAGGCCGGCGGCGCGAAACGCCTGGAACGCTTCCTGGAAACGGCCGAGCTGGCCCAGCGCCAGGCCCAGGTTGCAGCGGGCGCGGGCGTGCTGCGGGTTGAGCGCCAGCGCCTGCCTCAGCTTGGCCTCGGCCTCGCCGAAGTTGTTCCGCAGGTAGCACGAGTAGCCCCAGTCGCACCACACGTCGGCGTCCTTCGGCCGGGCCTTGGCCAGCTTGCGGTACATCTCCTCGGCCTTGTTGAACTCGGCCGCTTTGTCGTACAGCACCGCCAGCCGCCGGACCGCCTCGGGGTGGTTCGGCTCGTGTTTGAGGACGTTCTCGTACTGCTCGATGGCCGACGGTACGTTGTCGTTCTTTTCCATGCTTCGGGCCACCCTGAGGGACAGCTCCACGGCCTGTTCCCTGGGCAGCCCCGGCATCTCCTTCGCGGCCGAGGGCGGCGGTGATATGGCCTCCGGGGTCAGCGTCATGCCGCTCAAGCCCTTCGGCGTCGCCCCCGACAGGACGCAGCCCGTCTGGGCGGCCAGCAGGCCGGCCAGTCCCCAGGCGAACATCTTCCCCCGCAACCGGGCCATGCCTTCACCTCCCCCTCAGGGGGCAGGCAGAGGGCAGGTGCCGAAGGCGCCGTGGCGGCACTGCTTCGGCACTCTGCCTCCTGCCCTTCTGCCCACCGCCTCTAAGCACGCGGTCCTGGTTTTTTCTCCCCTCGCCCCCGCTGCGGGGAAGAGGGGAAAAAGACGAAACAACCCCGCCCGGCTGCTTAGAAGCCGCCGAAGCCGAAGCCGCCGAAGCCGCCGAAGCCGCCGAAGCCAAAGCCGCCGAAGCCAAAGCCGCCGATGCCGCCGAAGCCGTAGCCGAAGCCGCCGAACAGCAGCTGGCGGTAGATCAGGTAGCCTTCCTCGCCGTACAGCCCTTCCGCGATCGGGTAGGCCACGATGACCCGCGTCGGGTCGTTCAGGCCGCGCGCCTGCAGGAGTTGCACGACGACGTTGCGGCGGTCCTCGTCGAGCGCGTCGTTCTTGCTGGTCTCGATGACCACCGGGAAAGGCACCGAGCCGAGCCGGCGGGTCATCATGTCGAGCTGGTACAGTCCCAGCGGCCCCAGTTCCCGGCCGCCGCGGTACCACATGTGGCGGTAGATGACGAAGTCGTCCTGCTCGGCGACGCCCGCCTGCACGTCGCGGAAGCGCTTGACGTAGGTGCCGGGCGGGGCCGGCTGGGCGCCGTACGGGATGCTGGCACAGTTGTCGATACAGCGGGCCAGCGGGCCGGTCGCGTGGGCCGCGGCGGGCCAGAGCAGGCCGGCGCCCAGCACGCAACCGGAAAGCCAGCGGAGCTTGCGGGTCATGGGTCTTGCCTCCACCTCGGAGGGGGTCAGGGGCCAGGGGTCAGGGGCCAGGGGGCCAGGGGTCAGGAATCAGGGGTCAGTACGGAGTACGGAGTGCCGAGTACTCCGTACTCCGTACTCCGTACTGCTAGGCATGAGATGCTGCACTGCCCTGACTCCTGACCCCTGATCTCAGCGTCTGCCCGAGTTCCACGGGATCCACGGGCCGCCGATCAGTCCGCCGCCGTTGGGGCCGGGCGTGGTGCCGGGCGGGTTGGCGGGCGGGGTCGTGCCGCCGCTGGTGTTGCCCGGGATGCCCGGCGGGTCGCAGTGGCCGTGCGTGCCGACGAAGTACAGCAGCTCGCAGTGGCGGTAGGCACACATGCGGTGGATCTCGTGCATCACCGGGCTGCGGTAGTCGTAAGGCCGGAAGCTCGTCAGCCGGCCCAGCAGGTAGAACTCCAGGTCGCCCGGCTCGAACATGTCGGAACCCGGCACGGGCGGCACCTCCTTCGGCTCCAGGGGGTGGACCAGCTCGGGCGTCACCAGCAGAACCAGTTCGCTCTCGCCGGCCTGAGCGTGGTCGATGGCCCCGCCGGTCAGGTGGCCGATGAGCGGCAGGTCGCCGATCAGCGGCACGCGGGTGGTGTCGGCGGCGAAGTTCGTCTGCAGCAGGCCGCCGATGGCCAGCGTCTGGCCCTCGCGCATCTCCACGGTGGTGGTGACGAAGCGGGTGTTGAGGCCGGGGACGAACGTGTTGCCGATGTTGCCCGTGCCGAAATTCGTGCCAAGGGTGTTGTTGCGCGTGCTGACGGTGGCGTTCACCTGCAGCCGGACCTTGTCCTTGTCGGTCACGATCGGCACGAAGTTGAGGAAGACGCCGAAGGGGACGAAGGTCACGCCCTGCAGGCCAACGGCGGTGGCCCCGGTGACGACCGGGACGGGGAACTGGCCGCCGGCCTGGAAGAAGGCGGGCCGGCCGTTGAGCGTGGTCAGGTTCGGCTCGGCCAGCGACCGGGCCAGGTGGACCGCCCGCAGCGCCTCGATCTGCAGCGGGATGCGGCCGTTGTCCAGCAGGGCCGGCAGGTTGGCGTTGATGGTGCCGGTCTGGTCGGCGAAGACGCGGATGCCGTTCTTGTTGGTGATGGACCAGTTCAGGCCGATGCTGCGGGCGGCGTCGCGGTTGACCTCGGCCACGACCACCCGGAGCATGACCTGCTGCTCGCCGGGGATCTTGGTCATGTCCACGATGTTCTGCTCGCCGCGGATGATGTACTGGTCAAGGGCGTTGAGCATCTGCGGCTGGCCGTCCGGACCGATGACGTACTGGTTGGACAGCGGCGTGGTCAGCGGCACGGTGGCGGCGCCGCCGGGGGCGCCCGGGGCGCCCGGGGCGCCGGGGGCGCCGGGGGCTTGGGCCCGCAGGATCTGGAAGATCTTCTGGTGCTCGATGGGGTCCTTGATCTGGCCGGACACCACGAGCTTGTCGCCGACCAGGAACAGGCACACGTACGAGTCGCAGAAGACCCGGTTGATCTCGTCCTCCAGGGCCTTGTAGATCCGCTCGAGGCGCTCCTTGGCCTCCGGGTCGGGCAGCACGTTGACCAGGTAGCTGAGGACGGTCTGGCCGGCGGGGTTGTTGGGGTCGCCAAACCAGACGTTCAGCACGGTCGAGCCGACGCGCTGGCCGAGCAGGGACAGCTCGTTGGGCGTGTTGCCGATGATTAAGTATTGCAGGATGGACTCGTCGGCGACCTGGATGCGGAACGGCACGTCCTTGAGGTACCACAGGCGCGGCCGGCCGACGACCAGCTCCATGGTGAACATCGGATCGATGAACCGGTCCACGTGTTTGAACTGGAGGTCGTTCTGCTCCGGCGTCGGCACCGGCGTGGTGCCGACGGGCGGCTTGACGCCGACGGGCAGGGACTCCAGCCGGGGGTGGTAGCCGGGGAGGACGCTGCCGGGCCGGGGCAGGTTCAGGTCGCCGTTCGGGCCGCCCAGCGGCCGCGGGGGCGGCGCCAGGCCCGGTTGGTCCAACCCCTTGGGCTGCATGGCCACGGGGACGGCGGCCCCGCCGCCCAACGGCGGGCGCGGCCGGGCGTCGGGGGCCTGACCGAGGCCGATCGAGGCGGCGACTAACCCGAGGGCGAGACACGCGCCCAGCGCCAGCCAGCGGGCGGCGCGGCGCCACGCCCCACGGGCCGACCCGTGGGCGGGCGAGGGGGGGCCGGGGTGGCCGGCTTGCAGGGTCTCGTGCAACATGGTCGATCCTTCTCGGGCTGTAGGGAAGCGGGGCCGCCCCGGTTGCCGGGGGGGCCGGACCTCTCCGTGTGCCTGCCGACCCGCGACGGGGAGCGTGGCCCGGGACGGCGGGCCGGCCCCGTCGGCGGGGCGCCGTGACGTGGGATAGTATCGGCCGGGAAGGATATTCGACTTGTGCGGGATCGCCGGTTTCTGCCGGCAAATCGGGTGGCCCGGGCGCCGGCCGGAGAAGATGGGCAGGCCGGCGGGAGAGCGGCCTTTCGACCAACCCCGGATAAGGAGGGGCGGGGGGGGAAGCCTGCCGTTCGCGCGTTCTTGGTGAGGAGGGAACCTCGCGCCGCTAGAATAAGGAAGAACGCTTCTCCGAACAACCGCCCCGCCGTGGGAGCCTGGCCCCCCGATGCGCCGCCTCGACCTCAAGCTGCTCGCCCCCATCGGCCTGGTCTGCCTGGCCCTCGTGGGCGCCTGCCTGTTCGCCGCCCTGTACCTCAGCCACCTGCACGTCGGCGTCTCCGAGAACCTCACCGAGAACGTCCGCAGCACCCAGACCGCCGCCCGCCTGGAGACGACCTCCAAGGAGCTGATGCGCCTGCTCCGCTCCCCGCACGCCGACCCGGACGCCCTCGCCGGGCAGGTGCGGGAGCAGAACCGGGCCGCCGAGGAGTTGCTCCACGAGGCCCAGGAGCAGGCCAACCTCGAGCACGAAACCATCCTGGTGGGCCGGATCGGTGAGGGGCTGCGCAACTACCTGCGCGGCTGGGAGGCACGGGCCGCCGTGCCGCCGGTCGAGCGCCGGGCCTACGACGGGAGGCTGGCCGAGCAACTCGACCGCGAGGTCCTGACCCCGTGCATCGAGCTGCAGCGCTACAACCTCAACCAGATCGAGGCCTCGGGCAAGGAGAACAGCGACGTGGTCAGCACGCTCCGCTGGGGCATGCTGGCCATCGGCCTGGGCGGCTCGCTGTGCGGGCTGTTCCTGGGCTACGCGGTGGCCCGTCGCTTCCGCCATTCCATCTGCCAGCTGAGCGTCCGCATCCGCGACGCGGCCGGCCGGCTCAACCGCGAGCTGGGGTCGGTCACGCTGGAGGAGCACGGCGACCTGCCCGACCTGGACCGGCGCATGCAGCAGGTCATCGAGGAGATCGGCCGCACGGTGGACCAGCTCCAGCAGCGCGAGCACGAGGTGCTGCGGGCCGAGCAGCTGGCGGCGGTGGGCCAGCTGGCCGCCGGCGTCGCCCACGAGCTGCGCAACCCGCTGACGTCGGTGAAAATGCTGGTGCAGACGGGCCTGGAGGGCGACCCGCCGCCGGGCCTGCCGCCCGACGACCTGGCCGTGGTCGAGGGGGAAATCCGCCGCATGGAGGAGTACCTCCGCGCCTTCCTCGACTTCGCCCGGCCGCCGCGCTCCGAGCGCCGCCGGGCCAACCTGCTCGAGGTGGTCCGCCGGGCCGCCACGCTGGTCGAGGGCCGGGCGCGGCGGCAGAAGGCGGACGTGATCCTCGACCTGCCGGACGCCCCGCAGGTGGTGGAGATCGACCCGGAGCAGGTGCGGCAGGTGCTCGTCAACCTGTTGCTGAACGCCCTGGACGCCCTGCCGCGCGGCGGCTGGGTCCGCGTAGGGGTGGCGCCCGGCCCGGCCGGCGTGGAGGTGCGGGTGCGCGACAGCGGCGCGGGCTTCCCGCCGGAGGTGCTCGGCCGGCTGTTCGAGCCGTTCGTCACCGGCCGGGAGAACGGCGTCGGCCTGGGCCTGAGCATCTGCAAGCGGCTGGTGGAGGCCCACGGCGGCACCATCCGCGCCGCCAACACGCCGGAGGGTGGGGCCGAGGTGACGCTCGCGCTGCCGCAGGAATCAGGGGGCAGGGGGCAGGAATCAGGGGGCAGGGGGCAGGGGGCAGGGGGTCTGCATGCCGACGCTGCTGGTCGTCGATGACGAGCCGGGGATTCTCCTGGCGTTCCGGCGGGCCTTCCGGCCGGCCGGGCTGGAGCTGGTCACGGCCGAGACCGCCGCCGAGGGGCTGGCGCTGGCCGAGCAGCGCCGGCCCGACGTGGTCGTGCTGGACGTGCAGTTGCCGGACATGGGCGGCCTCGACCTGTTCCGCCGCCTCCGCGCCCTCGACGCCCGCACCCCCGTCATCTTCATCACCGGCAAGGCCGCCACCGACACCGCCATCGAGGCCATGAAGCTCGGCGCCTACGACTACCTCTACAAGCCGGTGGAGCTGACGCAGCTCCGCCAGGTCATCGACCGGGCGCTGGACCTGAGCCGGCTGGCCCACGTCCCCGCCGTGGTGGCCGGCGCGGAGACCGCCGACGACCGCGCCGACGCCATCATCGGCCGCTGCCCCGCCATGCTGGAGGTCTACAAGGGCATCGGCCGCGTCGCCGGCCAGGACGTGGCCGTGCTGATCACCGGCGAGAGCGGCACCGGCAAGGAGCTGGTGGCCCGGGCCATCTACCAGCACAGCCGGCGGGCGAGCGGGCCGTTCCTGGCGATCAACTGCGCCGCCATCCCCGAGACGCTGCTCGAGAGCGAGCTGTTCGGCCACGAGAAAGGGGCCTTCACCGGGGCCGACCGCCGCCGCATCGGCAAGTTCGAGCAGTGCCACGGCGGCACCCTGCTGCTGGACGAGGTCGGCGACATGGCCCCGCTGACGCAGACCAAGCTGCTGCGCGTGTTGCAGGAGCAGCGCTTCGAGCGCGTCGGCGGCAACGAGACCATCCAGACCGACGTGCGCGTGCTGGCGGCCAGCAACCAGAACCTCGAGGCCCTGGTTGTCCGCGGCGAGTTCCGGCAGGACCTTTACTACCGCCTGAGCGTCTTCACGATCCACCTGCCGCCGCTGCGGGAGCGCGGCGACGACCTGCTGCTGCTGCTGCACCACTACCTGCGGCGCTACAACCGCGAGCTGGGCAAGGACGTCCAGGCGTTGGCGCCCGAGGCGCTGGAGGTGCTGCGCCGCTACCCCTGGCCGGGGAACGTGCGCGAGCTGCAAAGCGTGCTGAAGCAGGCGCTCCTGAACGCGACAGGCCCGGTGCTGGCGCCGGACTTCCTGCCGGCGGCGCTGACGCGGCCCGGCGCCCCGGCCGCCGACCGGGCGGAAGAGGAGCAGCCGTTCCGGCAGTTCATCGAGGAGCGGCTGGGGGCGGGGACGGAGGACCTGTACGCCGAGGCGCTGCGGCGGATGGAGCGGATGGTGCTGACGCGGGTGCTGCAGCACACCGGCGGCAACCAGGTGCAGGCGGCCCGCATCCTGGGGATCACGCGCGGCAGCCTGCGCAACAAGATCCGCGAGCTGGGCATCAGCATCGCCCGCACCGTGGAGGGCGGTCAGGAGGCGGCGGAATAGGCCTCACCCCCACCACCCCGCCCGGCAGATCATTGAGGAAGCAGGTGCGCAGGCGGCCCCAGCGGCCGGGCAGGCAGGTGAGGAAGTAGCGGGCCTCGAGCCAGTTGTGCGGCCCGGCGAAGTTCCTCAGCCGTTACAAAGGGCTGGCGGACAGAACAGGCTCAGAAACCCGGCTTCTGCGCAGAAACCGGGTTTCTGGGGGGTGCTGTCCGGTAACCCAAAGGAAGCCCGTGCATCCTCCACGGCCTTCACCGGTTTTCACCGGTTTTGCGGGGGGGGGGGGAAATGACGGAACTCCTTTCCCCGCTTTCCCTTACCGTCCCCGGGGGGGGTGGTGAAGGAGCGGTGACGCCCCCATCCTCGACCACATTTCTGGCGCAACCTCTTTGGGAAAAAGGACTACCGGCAAGGGCCGCCGCCTCATGCCGCAAACCTGTCCCCCTCCCGGTATGCCGTTCCGCGCCGCCGCGTTAAAGCGAATCGCTACGGCTTTCCGCCGGCACGGTTCGCATGCCATGTCCCTCCGGGGAAGGCGCACGACGGACAAGGGGGGGCGACGGTGCGGCGCAGGGGGGCGGGAGAAATGTGGCGAAGTGGTCGGACGACCCGGCGAGCGGGGGGTGTTTAGCCCCCTGATGAGAGGTCGTATCAGGGGGCTAACGCCCCCCGCTCGCCGGGGTTGATTGCTTTCTTACAGGATGCCGGCGCCGAAGCTGTCGGAGCGGTCGTCGCGGGTGGCGACGGAGCTGTTGTCCTTGGCGTGGGTGCCGCGCGGCGCGTGAGCGCCGTGGGTGCGGTAGCCGCCGTTGCCCCGGCCGGCGTTCGCCTCGCTGACCACCTGCGTGTAGGTCGGCACGGCGTCGAGGTCGGCGTCGTAGTCGTCGTAGCGGCAGACGTAGCCGGGCTGCTTGGCGCGCTCGCGCTCCTCCTGGTAGGCCTTGATGATGGCGCTCTGGATGACCTCGCGGCAGGCGGAGTTGATCGGGTGGGCGATGTCGGCGTGCAGCTTGACGCGGCCGTCGGCGTCGCGGGTGGCCCGGTCCTCGTCGAGCTTGCCGCCGCACTGGTTGCAGTAGCGGGCGCGGAGGTGGTTCTTGCAGCCGCAGTGGCCGCAGCGGTCGGTCAGTTTGCGGCTGGGCATGGCCACGAACGAGCCTTTGGCCCCCTCGATGATCTTCAGGTCGCGGACGACGAAGGCGTCGTCGAACGTCACCGAGCAGAAGGCCTGCAGGCGCTCGTTCTCGCTGTTGTCCTCCATGAGCTTGATGCGGACTTCGGTGATAACCACAGCGGTTCTCCTTTATTCTGTGGCACCCTGGGGGCGGCCCGCGGTGGGGCGCGAGCTGCCGGCCCGCGCCACGGCCGCCCTCAAACGCAACTCCGAACGACGGTCACGCGCGGTCGCGCCT
>Ga0070740_10004034_pt1 | contig 14835 bp, 10 predicted proteins | sample Coa_R2_FD_67286 | JGI IMG/M metagenome (GOLD analysis project Ga0070740, IMG submission 67286) | Surface soil microbial communities from Centralia Pennsylvania, which are recovering from an underground coalmine fire - Coalmine... | ecosystem: Environmental > Terrestrial > Soil > Unclassified ... | reverse complement strand
CCTTGTTTTGTTCTGGCCCTCCGCTGCGGCTCGCTACGCTCGCCTCCGCTACGGCCCAGAACAAAACAGTCCCGAATTGCTTCGGAGCTAATTTACAGAAAGAAGTTTACACGAACCCTACGAAGCTTTTCAATTTTCATTGCAGCAATCCACCACAAAGGGGCTTAGCTATCTGGTCTCGTACACTTGGTCAAAAACGATTGATATCGCATCTGACGGATGGTATTGCTCTGAAGGGTGCAGCATTGAGAATCCGTACGATTTGAACGGCAGCCGGAGCGTGGCTGGCTTCGATGTTCCGCAGATTCTTTCGATAAGTGCGACTTATCAGGTGCCAATCGGGAAAGGTCATCTCCTGGGCACCGGAAACAGGGTTGCGGATTACCTCCTCGGGAATTGGGCGGTGAACGGAATCGCGTCGCTGCACTCCGGCGTGCCCTATACGATTACCGTCTGCGGCGATATTGCGAATACAGGAAATGGATCGTGTTATGAGCGGCCGAACCTGGTCGGCAACCCGTCTCTGTCCAATCCTACGACGGCCCAATGGTTCAACACCGGTGCATTTGCCGCCCCGGCTGCGTTTACCTATGGCAACTTAGGGCGCAACACGATCCGTTCAGATGCCTTTAAGAATCTCGACTTTTCACTGTTTCGCGAATTTCCGATATCGGAGGAGAGACACTTCGAATTCCGATTTGAAGCTTTCAACGTCTTCAATCATCCCACTTGGGGGACACCGAACAGTGTCTTAAACCAGAACAATTTTGGTGTTGTAACCACGACACAGAGTACTGAACGTCAACTGCAGCTTGGGCTGAAGTTCTATTTCTGATTACTCATGTAATGTTGCTGCGATCCGGCAATGAACTGCTAAGAAAGCGTGGAAGCGATGGTCCTGCTGTGAATCATTCAACCTGCACGACCAGTTCCTGCCCGGTGTACCGCACGTCTTTCGTTAAGCTAGCCTTGGATCCATCTACCAGCACAATTCGAAACTGCTGTTCGCGAGGCATACCTGGATACTCGCCCTGGCGCACTCCGATCGTCATCGTGGCCGATTTGTCATTCCAATGCAGGAGAATGATCGCCCGCTCGCCCTTTTCATATCCGTAGGTGTCGCCCTGATCATCGTAAAGTGTGAAAGCTCCGTCGCTGCCGCGGTAGACACGCAATTCGATTGGCTCGTCCGTGCGCTGCTCTGCATACTCGACGTCCGGACCGAGGGGCAAGATGGATCCAGCGCGGACATAGAGGGGAATTCGATCCAACGGCGCCTCGGCTGTGATGCGCCGCCCGCCACTCAGCTTCTCACCCGACCAGAAATCGTACCAAGCGCTGGCCGCGGGCAGGTACAGCGAGCGGTTCGTCGCGCCTTCTTCGGTTACCGGGTTCACGAGGATCGCCGGCCCGAACATAAACTGATCTCCAATCGAGACCACCCTCGGGTCGTTTCGCCAGTCCATGATCAGCGGGCGCTGAATCGTGTAGTCTTCGTTTGTGACGCGCCAGGCTAGCGAGTAGGTGTAGGGCAGCAAGCGGGATCGCAGCTTGTCGTACCGAATCAGGATCGGCGTTACCGGACCGTAAGAAAACACGTCGTTAGTGTTGTTCAATCGATGACCATGGGTGCGAAAAATCGGGCAGAAGACGCCATACTCATACCATCGCGCGAACAGCTCCTGATACGTTGGGTCGCGCGTGTCGCGAAACGAAGGCCACCCGTAGCCGCCGATGTCGATCGTCCAGTACGGAATGCCGGAAAGCGCGAAATTCAGGCCTGCCGGAATTTGCCGGGAAAATGCCAGGAACGTGCTGAAGATATCGCCGGACCACACAGTTGTCGCGTTTCGCTGCTGACCCAGGAAAGCCGACCGAGTCAGGATAAACACGCGTTTCTCGTTCCCGCTCGCGCGCCAGTGTTCGTACACGTCGCCGGTGTGTAGCAGCGGAAAAACATTCGTATAACGCGCGCCATTGCCTAGGAAGATCTTCTTATCGAACAGCACGGCGTCGCTGCGGCCATTGAGAATCTCGGGTTCCGAACTGTCAAGCCAAAAGCCATCCCAGCCCTCCTGCAGAATCGGCCAGATGAGCAGCTTCCAGTAGCCGTCGCGCGCGGCTGGATTAGTGGCGTCGTAATCATAAGTGCCGGGGATGATCCACCCCCGCTGCTTGAACCTTCTAAAGTTGTTGGATTTTGGATCCATCATGGCCCAGACGGAAATGATCGAGTGTACGTGTTCCTTGTGCAACTCCCGAAGGGCTCGGGGGACATCGGGATATGGCTTCAGATAGGATCCCGCGAACTCCGGGTCGCCCTGGCACTTCCACCAAAACCAGTCCTGGACGACAGTATCGAGGGGCACGTGCTCAGCGCGATATTTGGCCGCCACATCGAGCAATTCTTGTGCGGATTTGTAGCGATCTTGCGATTGGAAGAACCCATACGCCCATTTCCCGAACAGAGGCGCACGCCCGGTCAGAGTGCGGTAGTGATGAATGAGCGAGTCCATCTCGGGGCCATACAGGAAGTAGTAATCGATTGCATCAGCGGCGTCGGCGGTGAGCTTTAACTCCGGCGGGAAGCGATTATCGAACCAGGAACGCGAGGCTGTGTTCCAGAGGATTGCGGATCCATTTGAGGAAAGCAGAAACGGCAACGCGACATCCGTGTTCGCCTGCGCCAGTTCCACGACCGTTCCGCGGTAGTTGAACACGCCGTTTTGATGCTGGCCCAGTCCGTACAGCGCCTGATCGGCACCCAGAAAGAATCTCTCGCTGACGCGGTATAGCTTCTCACCGTTCACCTCGATGGGATCATAACGGCGCGGCTCACGGTCGGATTCGCGCTGCAGCGTGTGGCCCGTGGAATCCTGGAAGGTCAGGCGACCGTCTTTCAGGCCGAACAAGACTCGAAGGGCCGGAGTGGTGAGGGACGCGTTCTGGGTACCCCGGGTGAAGTCGAAAAGAGCCGGCTTGCACGGTTGAAAGAACCAGGGTTCCTTCGGCGAAGCCCCGCTGGGGTCGCCCGGTCCCGCGACCACGTGAATTACCTCTGGCCCGCAGACAGCCACGCGGACTGTTTCTCCGGCACCCCGCATAGTGACTCCGGTGGCATCGCGCTCAATCGTGATGGCAGGTAGAGATAGCGTTAGGGTGAAGTACAAAAGCAGCACTGTGCATTTAGGTTTCATTTTGTTGAGAAAAAGCCAACCTATCGCGCGGCGTCTAAAAGCGGCACGCATGAGTGCAAGGCCCACATACCTTCAATGAACTGGTGTGTCATGCTTGGCGCGGATCTGCTCCGATTTTTCGAATGCTGTTGCTGCGGCTTTCGTATCTCCGGAGCTTTGATAGAGACGGGCGAGCTGGTAGTAGACTGAACCGTCGTGGTCGCTGGCGAGACCTTGCTTGAGTTCGTTGATTGCCTGTTGCGGGCGGCCAGTCCGGGCAAATACGCGCCCGAGTAGTGCATGAGCGCGAGGGACAAGCTCCGGGCGCGCGTACAGGCTGCGTTTCAGGCAGAGCTCTGCGCCGGAGTAGTCATGCCGCTCCACGAGAATTTCCCCCATCAGGAGATTGATATCGCTATCCTCAGGGTCTGAAGCGAGCGCTTTCCGGGCAGCGGCTTGTGCCTGATCGAGGTGTCCATCATGTAAGTAAGCGGCGGCCAGTCCGGCCAGCCCGGCAATGTTATCCGGCTCAAGCGCCAAGATTTTCGAATATTCATCGCGAGCTTTGCCAAACATCTGCTGCTGCTGATATACTGCCCCGAGCAGGGCATGAATTCTCGGCGACTCGGGTTCCAGTTCGCCGGCACGGGTGAGCGCAGCGACACCGAGCTTTTGATAAGACCGCTCGCCGGCGGATTTGTCTAACTCAAGATATGCCACGCCCAGGCCGTACCAGGCCTCGCTGCTGCGCGGGGCCAGATCCGTCGCCCGCTGATACCACTCGCGCGACCGAGTCGGATCTAAAAGCAGATGGAATGCCCGTCCGAGGGCGAGCGGCACCTGCGCATCCTGCGGATTCAATCTCTCCGCCGCGAGCAGATACTGAACTGACTGACGCCGGCGCTTCAATTCGAGCAGATCGAGGCCGAGAAACAGGTTGGGGACGAATAATGATTTGTTGATCCCAATTGCTCGCCGGAACGCCTGCTCGGCTTGCGCATATTCATGAGATTGGTACTGAATGAGGCCAAGATTGCTCCAGAGTTCGGCGAGATCGGGGCGGATCGCCAGCGCCTTCGTATATGCGCCGGCAGCGGCGCGGCAGTCGCCCCGAGCTTGGGCCTGATGAGCCTCAGCCAGGAGCAATTGAAACTGTACGTCTCGACCGGGTTGCGCCGGAGCCGGCAGGCAAGCCGCTAACGCAATGCTCAGCAGGATTCGCACTACCAATACAGCTTCAACCCGAATTGAACGTCGCGCGGTGGGAGTGTGGCGGAAATTTGCCCAAACGCGGGATTTCCAAAGACGGCATTCGGTGCATAGAAGTTCGCGCGATTGAACGCGTTGAACATTTCAGCCCGGAACTGCAGCCGCAGGAGTTCGCGCCAGTAGAACCACTTCTGAATTCCGATGTCGAAAGTCTGTAGTCCGGGCGCTCGGACGTTGGACATGTAGCGGGGGGCATTGCCGAATGTGAACGGTGTCGGCTGCTGGAACGCAGAGGTGTTGAACCACCGCTGAAGCGTCTGGTTGCTTTCTGTGGGATTGCCCACCACGTTTGGCCTCTGATTCCCTCCGAACGAGCTGGTGTTGTCCACGCCTCCGACTACTCCGATTGGGAAACCAGACTTGAATGTAGACACGCCGGTGACCTGCCAGCCGCCGAGCACGGCATTCTCAACCGCATTGAAACCAGCTCCCACTTTCTTACCGTTGCCAACCGGGAGTTCATAGATATAGCTGATGACAACGCTGTGTCGAATGTCGGCGGCATCAACCGATTTCTCGACTGCCAGATTGTAATAGTTTCGAATGGGAACCGAATTGGTCTGCGCCCAGCCGTTGGTGCCGCTGGTGTCGTCCGTAAACTTTGAAAATGTGTAGGAGGCAAGCACCTGCAGGCCGGCACTCCAGCGGTGAGTGTAGTTCACTTGGAGGGCGTTATAGCGAGACCAACTGTTATCCACCTGCGAGATACCGACGTTGCAAAATTCCGGATATGGCCGCAACAATTGGCCATATGCGATGGTCGGGCTCGAGAGGCTGCAGCCGCTGCTGGTGATTTTGCCGTAGAACGGATTCGCCACCTTCTGCAATAACTGGTTTCCAAGAGCCAGGTCCGCTGCCGGCAACTGGTTGAAATTCATGCTCCCCTGCTGGATGTGAACTCCGCGGGTCCCCACGTAGCTTACGTCGACCATGTCATTGCCGGTCAGGGCATGTTGCACTCCCGCCATGTACTGGATCATATAGGGATCTGGCCGGTGACTCTCGGTTCCGCTGGTGTCAAGGCCGACGTTCGTGAGCGCGCCTAAGCTACTACCAGTTTGTGGAAGCAGCCCGCTGGGGAAAGCGTTGTCCAAGGCGTTTTGCGGTGTGAAGCCATCCGACTGAACCGCAACCCACGGCGTCGATTGGCCGAATCCCTGAGTCGAACCGCCACCGTAGTAGGACGGGACATAGAAGGTGCCGAACCCGGCCCGTACGACCAACTTGCCGGCAGCTTGATAGGCCAGCCCGATGCGCGGCGAGAAGTCCGTACCCGGCGGATTATACAAGCCGCGACGAACACCGTTGACTCCGTTGAAAACGACGGTGCCCTTGACGGTTGATCCGAGGCCCGAACTGATCGGATTCATGGCGTTGAAATCGAAGAAGGATTGCTCGTTAAAGCGCTCCACCGGCGCGGTCTGGTATTCCCAGCGAAGGCCCAGATTCAGCGTAAGCTTGCGAGTGATCTTCCAGTCATCCTCGAAGAACGTCCCATAATAGTGTTTCGAATTGTACGGGAGCACCGAGACGCCGGTGGACCCGCCCGTTCCGACCCCAAGCAGTAAGGATGCGAAAGCGTCGCCGCTTGTGCTCGGAGATGCTGTCTGGGGATTCGGTCCCGCCGTTGCGGTTGAACTGAAGTTGAATGTCGTGGGGAAGATCCGTCCGCCACCGGACTGAAGTATGACATTCATAAAACCAGCCGACACGGAATGCGGGCCGATCACTTTACTCAGGCTGGCCGACCAAGTGTACGTGTTCCGCGGGAATCCACCTTCGCCTGATCCGTTCTGTGGACCCAAGGGCGCATAGCCGCTCACGTTGACTACCGGGAACTGATCCGAAGTCTGGTTGACGAATGCGGGCAGACCCAGTTTGGTCATGTCAAACGGATATCCCTGTACGACGTTGCCTTCTATCCAGTGGTTGAGGCCGAAGTTGAGGCTAAGAACCGTCGTTGGATTGATCACCCAGGTCAACTCAGCGGCGCCATCCAGGCGATTATTTGGCTGCCGCAGGTACGGTCCTCCCGGATCGCTTGCGCCATAGAAGGCAGGATTCCCCACTTTATACTCGTTCTTCTGCGACCAGCGCACGAAACTCTGCACGTTATCCGTAAAGTTGTGATCCACGCGGAGGCTCCATTCATCCGACGCGGTTGGGGCTGCGGCGGTCGTGACAAAGTTGTTGGCCAAACCGCTCGTCGTGGGATTCGGATAATAGGTGAGCAGATTTCTCGCCACCGTACTCATCCTGGATAGCGGAATCTGATTGCCTGGAAATGGATTTCGCGTGAATCCGCCGGCGGTTTGCGTTGTCGAGAAGGGATCGTAGAGAGTTTGCGGGATGGCGGAGAAATTCCCGTTTCTCTCGGCCTGGGTCGGAACTGTCGCCGTATAGGGAACGGGCGACGATTGTCGCAAACCCTCATAAGCTGCAAAAAAGAAAGTCTTGTTCCGCTGCTCGTAGAGGCGCGGAAGGTATACCGGCCCGCCGCCAACGATGCCGAACTGGTTTCGATGAAAGGGCGTTCTCGGTATACCGTTGGCGTTATCGAAGAAAAAGTTCGCGTCCAGCTTGTCATTGCGCAGGAACTCGAAGGCGTCTCCATGGAAGCTCCTGGTTCCCGACCTGGTTATTACGTTATAGACATTGCCTGTGCTCCAGCCGTACTGCGCAGTGAATCCATTGGTCTGGATCTTGGCTTCCTGAACCGAATCCATCGAGGGCACGTAGATCACACCGCCCCAATCGGCCGCCGTATCCCAGTGGCCGTCGAGCAGATAGGCGGTTGTCCCAAAATAGCCGCCCCCAAAGTTCAGGAACGATATGTCCTGATCCGCCGTGCCGGACTGGCCGCCCCCGTTGAGCAATTGCAGTTGAGTCGAGTTGTTCACCGAAGAGTTCAGCAGAACCAGGCCGAACACGTTGCGAAGGTTGACCGGCAATTGCTGGATTTGCTGCTCGTTCAGGTCCGAGGAGACGTTCGAATTCTCCGTTGCCAGCAGTGGCGCCTGCGCAGCCGAGACTTCAATCTGCGTTTGCACCTGCCCGACTTGCAGGGTGATGGATTCGCTGGATGCCTGCCCGGCAGCCAGTTGGATGCCCTCCTCCTTATACGTGGAGAAGCCCGGAGTTTCAATCGAAAGCGAATAGGTGCCGGGTGGCAACAGGGTGAATGAATACCGCCCCTCTGGATCAGTGGTAAAGGTTCGACTGATGCCCTTCTCCCGGCTATATAAGGTGACCTTGGCTCCGGAAATTGCTGCTTCCGACGCATCGTGGACTACACCTGCCAGTGAAGCGCTGAAAGCCTCGGTTTGGGACCGAGCCGCCGGAGTCAGGAACACAAGCGCGGCTGTCAAGCCAATGCTGAAGGCCAAGCCCGCTCGCCGAGAGTAGTCTCTCAACATGGAAGACCCTTTCTTGAGGTGACATGGGCGGAACGCACATGCTCTCGCCCGTTTAAGCGGAATGCTATTTCCTTTGAGCGAGTTTCACAAGGTTCTTTACCGTGCGCTACCGCACAGGGCGGCGGTTGCAATGCCGTCAACTGAGGAGTAAAGTACCTGGGAGGGCGTGGTGGAGCACAAGCTGCCAACGCTGGCGGAAGCGAGTTCCGCATCCATATCGCACACGGAGACCGTCCGGGTCCGCGAGACTCTGGGCGACATCCTTCAGAGTGCGCCCTTCCGCAGTAGCCGCCAATGCCAAGTCTTTCTCACGTATGTAGTCGAGCGAACGCTTGCCGGAGAAAACGATCTGCTGCGGGAGCGTGTGATCGGGACGGAGGTGTTCGGTCGCAGCCCCGATTACGAACCCAGCGAGGACCCTGTGGTGCGTGTGCGGGCGGCCGAAGTGCGGAAGCGGCTGGCTCAGTACTATCAAAATCACGCAGGCAGCCTCGTCCAGATCGATATTCCGCCCGGCTCATATCGGGCGGCCTTCCATTGGAAGACGGGTCGACTTCCCGCGCCGGCAATTCGGACGGCCAAGCGGATATCACAACGGCGCGGGGCTGTCTTCGCTGTTTTGGCGATGGCGGCCAGCGCCACGGCAGTCCGCACGTTGCACTCGGCTGCACCTTCAGCCCTGGACCAGTTTTGGGCGCCCGCGTTGACGAGCCCGAAACCGATCCTGATCTACAACGCGACCACGACGGTTTTTCATTCACCGAACGCGAGCAGCTCCGTGCGCGATTTTATCCCTATCCGCGGGCAATACACTTGCATCGGCGATGCGTACGCCAGCGTGGTGCTGGGTTCGCTCTTCTCTCGAAAGGGCAAGCTCTACCAGATGCGTTACGGCGACGATCTCACCTTCGGCGATCTCAGATACCAGCCCTCGATTCTGATCGGCGCCTTCAACAACGTATGGACGCTTGAAATGACCAACGAACTGCGGTTCGTCTTCGATAAGCACCCGACCATTCGAGACCGATCGGATAACCGCTTATACGTTCCAGCAGACTTGAAGCCGGATGGACGCGCGACGGAGGACTATGCGATCGTGTCGCGCGTCTTCGATTCGAAAACCGGCGAGTTGCTGATCGCCGCTGCAGGTATCACTCAATATGGCACTCGAGCAGCCGGCGAGTTTCTTACCTCGGCGCGATTGATGACGGCGTTGGCCACGAGCGCGCCCCGCAACTGGCCGAGGAAGAACCTCCAAGTACTGTTGCGCACGAAAGTGGTTGACGACACGCCCGGACCGCCGAGTATCGTGAAGACCTATTTGTGGTGACGTGAGCAACATAGCCAAACGGCGTCCGCAATCTCATGAAAAAGCACCCTGGGCCAGCCTTTGAACGTTGCCATTCAAAACACGCGCTTGAGCGGAAACTACAATTGCTCTGCGGCGTTTGTTGTCGAAACGACCGGCGTCGCGACCGACTGCGATCATTTGCAATTTCCAGCCGAACATAGGTCCGCGCTAAAGAACGGAATTACATGATTCTGAAAGCGGTCTGCAACGGCGCTGGTGTGCGTGCCGTGATAAATTTCAAAGCTGTTCTTTATACCGTAGGTGTCGAGGACTTCGTGCAGCTTCTGTGTATCGCTACGTAGCCCGTCCTGATCGCCAACATCGATCGCAATCGCCCGGTATCGCCGGAGCGAGTCGATGTATTGATCGATAAAGGCCAGCGGTGAGTTCGCGGTCCATTTGGCTAAAATTTGCGGCTGCGGCGTACCGTCTTTCACCGGCAGATCCAAATAGAGCGGCGGATTCTTTGGATCGGGCGACCACGCGGCCGCCGATGCCAATTGGGCCCGTGAAAAGAACGGAAGGCCAGCCGCATCCGCCGGCGATTTCATTGCCGCCACAGTGTTCGCAAACGCCTTTTCTGTGCCGGGGTTCGGTCCGTGAGCAGGCCGCGGCGCTAAGCAGCACGGGCTCATAATGTATAAGCTTCCGAATACGTCGGAGTGCTTCATCCCGATACGCGTTGCGCCATAACCTCCCATGGAGTGCCCGGCGAGTCCCCGGCTCAGGCGGTTGGGAATGGTGCGATAGTGAGCATCGATGTAAGTGACCACATCATGCGCGATGAACCGCTCGAAATCACCCGTGGTCACCGAGCTGGAGTACATGGAACCTCCGTAGACCGTTTTCGAATCGGGAAGCACCACAATCATCTCCTTCGCGCCGAGCGCGAACGCTCCCTCGATGGTCTGCGGCACATGAATCTCATGGGTCCACTGCTCCGCCCCGATAGAGTAGCCGTGCAGCGCGTAGACCACTGGATAATGCCGCTGCTTGTTCTGGTTGTAGCTCGGAGGCAGGAACACGATAACGTCACGATCGGCGGGATCGCCCTCCAGGTTGCCCTCTATGGATTCCGCGTGGATCTTGATGTGTTCTACCGTGACCGGCTTCGCGCCAGCAACTACGGGAGGTATTTCCGTCTGCACTTGCGCCGCAAGCGGGAATCCCGCTACGGCCGTAAAAACCGTTATCAGGCAAAGCAGCTTTGTCGTTTTCATCGATCCAATCCGGTCTTGGCCATCCTGCCACAAGAGTTTCCGCCAGTCCAGGTTTGTTACGGTATGCGGGATGAAGACTAACAGGAAGTTGCTTATGACATCTGGCCGGCTAACGGTTAACTCGAACTGTTGATGCTATTTCGAATCTTCAACAACCTCGATGCCGTTGACGCAAGCCATCCCGTTAAAGGGAACAAAAGTGAGCACGATTTTTCCCTGAGCGGTAGGCCGGATACCGGAAAACGTTCGATCGACGGGGCGCCCCTCGCCGCCTGCTTCCTTAAAAATATCGAAGTTCCTCAGCAGGGCCACGCCATTGCAATACACATCGAAGACGCGGCTCCCCACTCCGCCTACTCCGGTATTATGACGTCCGTAATGGCCCTCGCAGAACTTCAAAGTAACGCGGTACCGGCCGTCGGCAACGGGCACGGCGTAGGAGAAATGTCCCCACCGCTCGCTGGCGTATAGCGCAATGTCCGGCGAGTTGCTATCGCGAGCCGGATTTGTCGTGCGAACCAGTGCATTGCCTCCCAAGAAATAAGAATCGGCCCGCCACTGCTGTCCGGCCGAATCCTGCCAGGATGTGGGCCAACCGGCCCGAATCCGGATGGGTCTCACCTTCCCAGGGCTGACCGGCAGCACCTCGATTCCACTCAGGATCGCTGTGCTTCTCAAAGAGGTAAAGTTCAAGTGAAGGAAGCCATCTTCGGCTGGCGAGATGTTCCGGAACACGCGCTCATCCGAGGTGTTGGAACCGTCGGCATCGGCCACTACATCGAAGAAATCCAGGATCCGTTTTCCGTTCGCAGAGACGCGAAACAAACGCTGTCCCTCGCCGCTCGATTCCGCGCTGATAAAATCAGCGAGCCCGGTTTCCGCAAAATGAAGATGCAGCTCATAGGAGCCGGGCGCAAGCGGAATGTCATATCGGAAGTCGCCGCTGCGTACGTGTCTGTAAATATCGGGATCCAGAGTTCGAAAAATTCTCTCCGACGGGCGAACGAGCACAGAACCCCCGGAGAAGAAGCGATCCGGCCCCCACGTCTGTCCACTCCGATCAATATAGGAAGAGGTAGAGCCGACCATCAACCGGAAACTCCCAGTGCTTGACGAGAGCTTGGGAAGAGGATCGGGCACGGGAGTGGTCCTGGCATCCACAGTTACACGCTTCATCGCGTGACTTGGCAGAAGGGAAAAGACAGCAGCAATCGCGAAAGCAGCTGTTACGCCAGCAATCAGGCCGCGGTTGAGCCTCCTCGGAGCGCGTGCCGGAGCGTGTGCCTCGGCGGCCGGAGTGTCCCACCGGAATTCGGCGCTGTAGGACCCCGGCGGCAGATCGATTCTGACCGGATGATAGGAGCCGTTGTCGGCCAGATAGTGCTGAGCGAGCTTTTTCCGCACTTCATTGGCTGTCACGCGGACAATCGTGTGCTGTCCTGTATCGAAATCTTCCGGAAGCTGGAAGAGCTCTACACCGATCGCGCGTTCTTTCAGAGTGCCGCTCGGCCCCTTAATCGTGTGCTCGACGACGTACTTCAGGAACTCCCGGCACCGCTTACTTGTGCGAAAGGCGGCGCTGTCTAATAGACGGTCGAGCTCCGCGAGAACAGCCTGCTCGCGAGCCTCGCTGAGTTCCGTCTGTTCGACCTCGTACATTGTTTACTATTGTGCCGGAATCATATCACAGCGCTGTTTCGAACGGACTGGAGGGTTCTTAACGGTCTCCTTAACGGTTAATCAGGCCCAGCGACCACCTCTTGCATTCGCCGGAAGACTAGAGTTCTATTCGTGTTAAACACGCTATACCGTACCAAACCTAGCGGCGTCTGCGGTCTGCATGGGAGGATACCGCAAGCGGGAGTGCAGCTTCGTGTTCTGATCCAGCCGGTGATAGTGTTAGCAACCATGAATGGAATCGTCAAGCAACGCAGAGCACGCCTGTGGGCGGGCTTTGCGCCACGGCCCGGGGCGGTGGCGAAACCGGACGCGCTGGATATAACCGAAATTCGCGAGTTTTCCGTCCGCGAGCCCGTATCGAAGAATCGCTATGCGCTGTTGCGGGTAATGACGCGATCCGGATTGATCGGCTGGGGGGAATGCCGGTATGATCCAAATGCCGATATCAAGACTCTTCAGACGGCTTGGACTGGCCGGCCTGCAAATGCCTACGCGACCATTCCGCCTGCAAGTCCTTACGCAGCGGCGCTCGATATGGCCTGCCTGGACATTCTCGGCAAAGCGGCGAACGCGCCCGTCTACCGGATTCTCGGAGGGCCCACGCGGAACAAAGTTCGCGCGTATAGCTGGCCGTATGGGCAAGAGTTCCCGATTACGGTTATCGAGCTTCCCAAGCCGGCATCGCGGAATCAGGGGAAGGCGTATGAAAACCAGGTGCTGGCGCTCGCGAATGCCGTTCCGGTGGAACGCGATTTCATTGTGATGGGGAACGGCTCTCTGACGCCGGGGGACGCGGCGTCGGTGGCGAAAACATTGGAATCGAAGTATCCGCTGTGGTTCGACGAACCGTGTGCTCACTCAAATATCGATGCCTTGCGGAAGGTTGGCGATGAAACCGTTGTTCCTCTAGGCTTCGGGGCGGGAATAGACGACCCGGCCGTGTTTCAGGCGCTGCTGCGCGAGGGACTGGTTGATCTGGTGCGGCCCGAGATCGGCATCTTCGGGATCAGCGGGGCAAGACGCATAGCTGCGCTCGCGGAGACGTATTACGTGGCGGTTGCGCCGCGCCACAGCGGAGGCCCGGTGGGTACCGCCGCAGCGATCCACTTAGCCGCGAGTATTCCGAATTTTTTCATCCAGCATGTGCCGCTTCCAGCGGCGGAAGAAGACCGCGCGATGCGGCGCGAGATTGTGTCTCCGGCATTGGAAACCGGTAAGGACGGCTTCCTCCAACTGACGAACTCGCCTGGTCTGGGAATTACGGTGAATGAATCCGCTCTGGAGAAATATCATGCGTCGTAGAAACTTTCTCGCCCTGGGGCCCGCTAGTGTTCTTATGGCGGGAACGGGGAACCGTCCGCGCGCGGGAATGGACGCATGCGGTTGCTCATTTCTTCCGCAAGCCGGCCCGGTTGGTCTCGAGGCCTTTGCCGGCGTAAGCTCCGGTCTAAAAATCACCGGCCTCAAAGTATTTGGTGTTTCTCTTACTCCCAAGTCGGATCGTCCCTACGTGTTCGTCAAGCTCGAGACGAACCAGGGGCTGGTCGGGTGGGGCGAAGGAACACTCGAAGGCAAAGCCGGAGCCGTAATGGCATGCATCAACGATTTCCGCGATTTTCTCATCGGCGCGGACCCGATGCAGGTGGAACACATCTGGCAGTCCATGTACGTTCACTCGTTTTACCGCGCAGGCCCGGTGATTGGGTCCGCCATCTCGGGCATCGATCAGGCTTTATGGGATCTCCGCGGCAAAGCGCTGGGGATGCCGGTTTACAAACTGCTCGGCGGGCCGTTCGATGCGCGCGGCGTTCGCGGCTATTATCACGTCGATGGAGCCAACCGCGAGCGGCTGGCACAGATTCGACAGACCGCCCGGGAACAGGGCATAACGTGCGTGAAGGGCGGCATTCCCGGTTACTACGAGTGGCTCGAACGCAGGCCGAAGATCGACCGCGCCATCAAAGCAATTCAGACGCTGCGGGAGACTCTAGGCCCGGACATTGACATCGCAGTCGACTTCCATGCGAAGACCAGCCCCAGTGTCGCTTCGATCATCGTGAAGGAAGTCGAACCGCTGAACCTGCTGTTTGTGGAGGAGCCATGCCCTCCGGAAAATGTCCAGGCTATGGCGAAGATTGCGCGGCGTTCCACCACACCCATCGCCACCGGCGAGCGGCTGATTGCCTCCTACGGCTGCCGTGAGCTGATCGAAATGGGCGTCATCGATATCCTCCAGACCGATATCAATCATGTGGGCGGCCTCACCGCGTTGTGGAAGGTTGCGGCCACGGCGAATGTTTCCTCCATTTCGATGGCCCCGCATGCGTGCGAAGGCCCAATCGGAGGGCTCGCCACGATTCAGGTGGATGCGGCCATGCCCAACTTCCTGGTTCAGGAGATCTGCGGGCAAGTCAAGCCCAGCGCCACAGACAAGATCTGGGAAGAGTGGCTCGGATTTCCCGCCATGCGCATGGTGGACGGCCGGTTTCCTCTTTCCGAAAAACCGGGTTTGGGATTCGAGCTCTCGGAGGCGAGCCTTGCGAAATATCCGTTCGGCGGTACGCGGCCCATGGCTCGCGTCTTTCACGAGGACGGGTCAGTGGCGGAGTGGTAACCGCGAAAACTTTTCAGAACCCCGCGCGGAAGCAAGGGGTCAAAGGAGCATTCATGAAATCAGTCCTTATTTTGACGCTATTGGCTTGCGGAACGTGCTGGGGACAAAC
>Ga0070740_10004033_pt1 | contig 14840 bp, 10 predicted proteins | sample Coa_R2_FD_67286 | JGI IMG/M metagenome (GOLD analysis project Ga0070740, IMG submission 67286) | Surface soil microbial communities from Centralia Pennsylvania, which are recovering from an underground coalmine fire - Coalmine... | ecosystem: Environmental > Terrestrial > Soil > Unclassified ... | reverse complement strand
AGCAATTCCTATGGCTAACGCCAGGCGTCTTCGCCATGATCGTCTTCCTGGCGCTGCCTGTGGCACTCAAGCATCTGAATAAGAGCTTCGCCGCCATAGCTGCCCTCGTTCTTCCGGCCCGGTGATCGTGTCCTGATCACCGGAGACGCCATCTTAACCGTGAACTTGAATTCCTGGTCCGGGTTCCTGCTGTGGGCTATGGGACGCAACAGGCAGAAGCTCTCTGGACCGCCCTGGTACACGACCTGGAATTGGCGAGCGGCAAAGGAAGCGGTCGTCTCTCTTGCACAGCTCGAACCGTATGTGCTGGCAAGCGGGCATGGACCTCCCATGTGTGGCACCGATATCGCACACGAGTTGCATGCTTTTGCCCGATCATTCTGTGGGCCAGTATTAGAAGCCTGGACACGACCAGGAAAGGAGAACATCCTATGTCAACCGAAGAGAACAAAGCCCTGATCCGTCGTTTCTACGAAGAAGTCTTCAACAAGAGGAATCTGGCAGCCCTCGATGACTTCTATGCCCCCGATCATGTCGATCACACGCTCCCACCTGGTCTGCCGGCCGGCCCCGAGGGAACCCGACAGGCCATCGCTATGACCCTGGCGGGCTTCCCCGATTTGCGCATCACCATCGAGGATATGATCGCAGAGGGAGACAAGGTTGTTATCCGGTTCACGACGCATGGGACGCAGCAAGGCATGTTTGGCAACCTCTCTCCGACCGGCAAGCAGGTAGCCGTCTCGACCATAGAAATCACCCGCATCGCCGACGGCAAGATCGTCGAAGACTGGGGCCTCGACGACAGGCTGGGCATGCTCCAACAACTCGGCCTGGTCCCGGCGATGTAATCCTGTCCCATCGTCACGAGGGAGGGAGAGCTTGAAGATAGACGGCCATCGCTGTCCAGATGGTCCCCACCCGGGGCTACTCTTCAAGCGAGGCCGCCATATCACTCTCTCCTTCAACGATAAAGACGATGCGCTCGCAGAGATTGGTGCAATGGTCGGCCACTCGTTCCAACTGGTAGGTCATCCACAGCAGGTAGGTGAGACGCTGCACCAGGTGAGGATCGTCCTGGAGCGCAGGCACGGCATGAACCCCTTCTAGCATCGTCATTACATCGCGACGGATGAGGGAGCAATGCTGGTCCACCACCTTATCTTGTTCCCATAGACTGCGTGCGGCCTCAGCGTTTCGCTCCGCAAACGCCTGCATGGTCCACTGCAACAAGGATCGAACCTCTCTCCCGAGATCGAGGATGCCCAGCATAATCAAGGACTCACCCGGTTGACCACTTGTGCTCGTAATACCGTTGAGGCTGTTCTGGTCCTCCTCTTGCTCATATGTATCAGCCAGCGGAATCTCGGCGGCCCGAAGCGGCAGCAGGCGCAGCACATGCAGCGCAATCGCCTCCGCCTCATCTCCGATACGTTCCAGGTCAAGTGCCATCGGCACCAGTACCATGAGATAGCGCAACTCGCGCTCGGTCAGTGGGTGCTGCGATCTCAGGACACGGAACGTGTGCTCTTCGATGGCTAAATGCAGATCATCAATCGGCATATCGGCTCTGACCACCGCACCTGCCTTGTCTTGATCCCCCAGTTCCAATGCCTCAAGCGCCTGCGCCAGTGCCCCATCCACCAGGGACCCCAGCCGGAGCATCTGGGCATTAAGGTTATGCAACTCCTGGCCTGACGGTATCCTTGTCATAAGTCTTCACCCTCCTTCTATAAAGCTCTTTCTGCCAACAACTTCGCCTATTATGAGCGTAATGGCCTGCTATCACAAACGACTCTCAGATGCACCATGCCGGCCTTTCTTTAACGGAGGCCATAGCCGCTCTCGATCAGCTCTTTCAAGCGTTGGGTAAAGCGGGCAGCCGGAGCGCCATCGATCAGATCGTGATTGAAGCTCAATGTTATACTGAGGTATTCACGGATAGCAATGTGTCCATCAATGACCCCCGGCTTCTTAGCAATCCCGCCCAGGGTGAGATCAAGCGTGTGGTCGTTAATGGGAATGCCCCAGCCCGCGCCTTTGCCAAACATCCCCACCGCCGTAACCCCGACGGTCCCGCCATACCTCTTCTGCACAGAGGGAGACCTGCCCTTTATCCACCAGAACAGAGGCCAGAAGGCTCTAAAGGCCACCAGTGGCAGCCAGCCAAAGTCCTTGAGTCCCCTCCAGGACTGCTCCACGGCATTCACCTGGGCCGCCCTGATTTCATGATGAATCTCGTGAAAGGTCTTCCTGTTTGCCGCCCGGATGATATAGATAATGGGCTGCTTTTGCCCGCCCATCTCACGCTCAATCGCGGTTGCCACGTCCACGTCATCAAACACGGCCAGGCGCTTACTCCCCTTGCGGCACGCCTGCACAGATTTGTTCTCATCGACTGCTTTTGCCATGCAGGAAATGATGAATGCCGTGAACGACAGAGACTCTCCCGTTCTCGCTTTGTGCTCCTGCAAAAACTCGTCAGCTCCGGTCACATCAACCTCGATCAAGCCGTGGATCATGGGTTTGCGCCGGGCTGAGTGCAGTGTAATCGCCTGCGCGCGGCGCAGTTTTGGATAGGGCACCACCTGGTAATCAGCATGCTGCTGGTTCGTCATAGCCCGGCCTCCTTTCATCCCGGCACTCCTCAGAGAGCATGCACAAGCTGCTGCCCCCACGGCGGAAGCAGCGCGACAAGTATAGCTCCATCGACGAGCAGCGCTCCGATCATGCTCATCGTCGGCCAGGCCGTGAACCACGGCACAATCGTCATGACGGAGATAGCCGCAGCCAGCACTGTGACCGTGGGCCACCAGACCTGCCCCGACACCAGCCCCAGTGCACCGGCTATGAAGCCGATGAGCGCTACCAGAGCAAGCAGTCCGAAGACCTGACCAATCGGGCTTCCTATCCTGACGCCACTTGAAAGGACCCAGGAGACGTCAGAAAACCCGGCCTTGCTGATCTGAGGCGTCCAGGCAGCCATAAATGGCATAAGATGACCGATGCCGTGGGCGAGCAGCACAATAACAATGATGTATCGCCACATAAAGCTTCTCCTTTACTGGCTTCTTTCTTTCCACAGGCATACATTCTCTCTATGCAAGATAATGCATAGACGTTACAGGAGCGTCACAGACACTATCTTTGCTCTTACAGGGGCGTCACAAATCATTATGTGATAGAAGCGTGACGAGTATTACCGCGATTGTGACAGCGTAGTGAAATTACTATGCTATAGTTCAGCATACAGGGGTTCCTGGTGGTAAGCCTCCTGTGGCGTGGAGGAGATCGCTCCTGTGCTCCAGCCACGGATCTCGTTGCCAGGCTGCAATCTGACTGCAAGTGAGCGACGAGGAGATAACACACCCCGCTTCACCGCATGGGGAACTGGAGCAAACAGGGAGGTATGCCAGCGGTCATTCGCTTTGAGAGGATCTCGTCCGGGTTGCGGCATGTCCCATCGGTGAAGGGGTGTGAGAAAAAGGAAACCATCATGAATATGCAGGCATCGCTCAAAAAGTGGTCCCTTCTGGGAGCCTTTGCGCTGCTTGTGGCGCTGCTCCTATCCCTGAGTCCACTCGCAGCTCGAGGGCTGTATGCATCATCTTCGGCGGCCCATGCCCCTGCCGTGAGCGCAGGACATACGACCGGCTGGGCTAACGTTCGGACTGGTCCGGCGACCAGTTATCCGCGCGTCACCGTCTATGCCCCCAATACACCAGTCACCATCTACGCAACTGTCTCAGGTCAGGTCGTATGGGGGGGTATAGCCACCTGGGATCGCATCTCACGCCTGGATAGCGCTCCGCTCTACATTTACGCAGGATTGATCGCTGCCAATGGGGCGGTTTCGCCACCCTCAGCGGCGGGGAAAGTCATCGTGATCAGCCTCTCACGGCAGTGGATGAATGTCTATCAGGATGGCGTGGAGGTCTATAATGCAGCGGTAATGACGGGGCGTCCCGCACTGCCCACGCCTACCGGAACCTATCATGTTTTTGCCAGGCTGAGTCCGACCACCTTTTACTCACCCTGGCCCTATGGTTCCCCCTACTGGTATCCTCCCACAACTGTGAGTTATGCCCTGGAGTGGGGAGCGGGGGGCTACTTTCTGCATGACTCCTGGTGGCACAGCGTTTACGGGCCGGGAACTAACGACTGGCACTATGACCCCGTTTATGGCTGGCAATGGGGAACGCATGGCTGTGTAGCAATGCCTCTGGGCGTGGCAGCCTGGCTCTACAACTGGGCGCCCATCGGCACAACCGTACAAATTAACCCGTAGTATGGGAAGCGATGAGCACATGGTTCACCATTACATCTATAAACTGCTGCGCATCAGCCTCACTCGTTCCGTGCCCTGAGTGCTCGAACCAGATCAGTTCCTTGTGTGGCGCTCGCAACACGTTGTAGTAACGCTCAACCAGCACGGCCATCGCGTTCACATCCTTGCGCCCAACGAAGAAGTACACCGGCACCTGCAAGCTGGCTGCCTGCTTCGTGAAGTCGAGATCCCTCAACTGCGGATAGACAGCCGTGAATTCTTCATAGAGGCCGCGCAGGAAGTTGAATTTGTCTACCAGGCCATACTCGGGCGTAACCTCGGCTGCGAGCGGCAAAGACAGCGCATAGCCCGGGGATCCCATGTAACTGTTCAGAATATCCAGGTAGGCGAGGTACTTCAGAGCCATGCCATCTCCGACGTAGGGCGGTGGACCGTTGCGGCGCAGCGTCTCGACGGTACGAGTATCGCCGTGATCGGTCGCATACTTCATGGCAAACTCGTAACCCATGATATCGTTCTCGGTGGTATTAACCATCTGCCCGCGCCCGACGAAAGCATAGAACAGGTTGGGATACTTTTGTACCAGCCAGATACCGGGGATTGTCCCCCACGAGTCGCCCAGCACGTAGACTTTCTGCTGGTGGAAGCGCGTGCGCAGCATCTGCACCAGCGCATGTGCATCGTCAACAAATCGCTGTGGTGTGAGCGTGGAGATTGGCACGGTATTATACGATTTGCCCGTTCCCGGTTGGTCCCAGTTCACAACCACAAAATGCTCTTCCAGTGCCGCGAGCGACATGGCATTGTTGGGCAGGCCGCCAGCGCCCGGACCACCGATGCCGAGGTAGAGCAGGATCGGGTTATGGACGTTCTTGCCGCGAACGGTGATCCACTGCTGGCTGCCGTTGAGCGTGACCTGCTCCATTGTGGCAATGCTGCCGGGCAGTGGCTTCCCATTGGCATCCAGAATCGGAGGCGTCGAGGCATGCCACTGCGATCCGATCACAGCACCTCCTATACCTATCAGCAGGATCAAGAGGACGAGGGACAGGCGCACGAGTCGCTGTATCCAGGCGAGAATACGCTTGCGTTCCCGGGTAATAGCTGCGATGCCAGATGTAACGAGCAGCATACCCAGAACGAGCAGCACAACAACTCCAATGGAAAGCAGCAAGGTCGCCTGGCCGAGCAGTTGCCACGGAAATGGCCCGAAGGCGGTCAGGAGCACTATAGCAGCCAGGGCGAGAAGGCCCATACCCCTCCACACCCGGCGGCGCGTTTGCCTGAACTGCTGGTGAGAACGTTTGATGGAGGCAGCCTCCGGGACACGGACTGCCCCTGCCTCCGGTGTTGCCGGGTTCATAATGTTCGACATGATGACATTCCTTTCGGAGGGTGTATCATTGTATGCTCCTTTTCAGGTACAACGGGGCCAGACGGTGAGCCTGTACACCCGCCTCGTCGCCCCATCACTTCATCACGTAGTCTTCTCCACTATGGAGTGTAGTACCTGTACTTCACAGCCAGGTCACAGGTGAGGAATCCACTTACACATACCCTTCACAGCTTCATAATAATGAAGCTGTGAAGGAGACGACATTTCTCGAAACGGCTCTGCGCCTGAAATTGGGGAGAGAACCAGGTCGACCAGTCACGCTTGCGGATATGCGTGATTGGCCGGCCCGGCGGGGCTAGCCGCTGATTAACACCTTCGCCAGCGTCGCGCCATAGTCGAAGGAGGCGCCTCCGCCATGGATCAGCTCAACGATGCCTTCCTGCGCACCACCCCTAAAGCTCGACGTGTATTTCACGGGGAGCGAGAACCTGGACGGCGGCGAGGCACCGTCGGGAGCCATAGCAAAGTTATCACCTGTCTGGATCTGCTGATACAGGTGATCCAGAATGTACACCACACCGATCTGGGCCTCGAACTGCGGGCCAAAGCCCGTGATTGTCACCGGACTGCTAATTGTCGCGCCGCTTGTAGGCGTGTCGAGGCGCAGCCAGTCCGCCTGCACCGCCGTAACCTCCCAGATGCCGTTAAGGTTTCCCTCCAGGCGCGAGAGCGTCACCCGCGTGATGGGAATGTTTTGCGTTCTTTCTGCCGGGAACGTCACCTGTACCACCGCTGCCAGGTCACTCTTGCCGCCCCCCCTGACCAGTTTCGCCTGAGCCGTCCCGGCATGAGCGCTGAGCAGCGCGGCAACCATGTGCTGCGTGGTTTGCACCGCATCATTCTTCCAGCCATCCTGCCCGTTATTGACCAATCGCTGGTCGGCTTCGGCCTGATAACGTGTCAGGTCTGGATACAGGCCGGGGAAGACCACCTGGGTGAACGTTCCGGTTCCGGAGGACCAGTCAAACTCGCGGAAGAGATCAACCGTAAGGGCTGCATCCCCCTTCCCTTTGTTGAGAGCAGAACTGGTGTCTACCTCTGCTGTCATGATGGTGCTGTAGCCGCTGATGCGCGCGTCTCCATGCAGCATATGCTCGACTTTGAAGAGCAACTTCGGCTCTTGAGCCGTGATGTTATCGAAGATGAATACGCTGCGGAAGAGCGGACCACCTCCGACGATCTCGCGCGCGACGACCATTGCCTGTAAGCCCGGCCTATCCAGCAGGTTGCCGCATGTGACTCGTTCGGCGACAGCGATCCTGGGCGGCTTTGAAACAAAAGGCGTCCAGTGAGCCGGATCGCCAACTGCCGCCGGGCATGGCACCTCACCCAGCGCCACGCCCGGCTCCGGGCTGAGCAGGACCTTGCGCATGACCGCTGTGTAGATCTCGTCGCTGATGCCGCCATTGGCCTCGTAGACGGCAACGATGCCCTCCTGTGGTCCTGCCTTGAAGGTTGTGGTATAGACAACGTTGGTGGTGTAGTTGGCATTGCCCATCCCACGATCACCTGTGATCTGCGCATGTCCCACATCGGCGTAGGCATGGTCGTAGACCACGGCACGGCCAATTACGGCCTCAAACGCCGCTCCTGTGCCCTCAAGTGTAACCGGGCTGGTGATGAGCGAGCGCGCGTCGATGTTCTTCAAAGTGAGCATCGTCGTATCTTCAACCGCGATCACAACCCACATATTACGGGCATTGCCCTCTAACCTGGAAAGCGTCACCCTGACCGAAGGACCCTGGCCGCTCGCGCCTTGCGGGAAGGCTTCTTGCACAAGAACAGTGGCAGAGACATCCTTCGCCCCGCCTCCGCTCAACAGCTTCGTGGTGATGCTCCGCTTCCAATCGAAGAAGGTTGTCGCCAGGGCTTTCGACACCGCCTGGGCATCATTCTTCCAGGGTTGATGGCCCGCCCTGACCTGCGCCTGGTCGGCTTCGGCCTGATAGCGCGTCAGATCGGGGAAGATGCCTGGAAAAGCGGTCTGCACCAGCGTGCCCTTTGCAGCCGACCAGTCGAACTCGCGGAAGAGATCAGGAGTCATTGCGGATACAGGCTTGCCGGCATTGTGAGCTGCATTCCTGTCCACTTCCGCTGTCATGATCGTGTTGTAGCCACTGATCCTGGCATTCCCTTTGATCAGTCCTTGCAGCAAGAAGATGCGCGTTGGATGCGAGCTGGTGATGTTGTTGAACACGTAAACGTCCAGCGTGGCGTTCGTGTTGTTGTGGCGTACCAGCACCATTGCTTGCTGTGAGGGGTTATCCATGATGTTCGCACAACTGATACTGACGACCTGTCGCTCGCCGTTGTTCGTGCCAATGATAGCATTCCAGCGCGCGGGATCACCGATCCCCGGCGGGCAGGCTCGTGGCCCCAGCACGACACCGGGTGCCGGTGCCGGTGTGGTTTCCGTGCCGGGTCCTACCGGCGCCGGGATTACGCCGTCTGTACCGGGTGTTCCTGGCTTCGGCGTTGTGGCTGTTCCCGGCGTCGGCGTCATCCGGGTCGATGGTGCTGTTGGCGCGGTTGGTGCCGGCGTCACCTGGCTTCCTGGACCGCGAACCAGCCCCGGAACAAAAGCGGCACCAAGACCCAGCGCCAGCGCGAGGACTACCACAATTGCCGCAATTGCCGCCCATCGGTTACGTTTTGGGCGAGGAGGCGGTTGAGGAGGCGGGAAACTCTGCACAGGAAAAGTCGGCTTATCCCACACAGGAGGAGACACCTGTGGCGGAGGCTGCGACTCCTTATCAACGTTATGATGGGTTCGCATTGGTTTGCTCCTTTGCAAACGGCTACCTGCCGGTAGCATGAACGATCCAGAGATATCGTACAGCCGGCGGGTATCAATCCCATCACTTTTTGCCACAGCGCATCACAGGCATATCACAGTATTAAATGAATGTGAATCTCTGCTATACATCTGCATGATGTCGACCTGTATTTCTCTGGCTAGTGTGCAGAGCGTCTCATCAACCGCTGTTTGACCAGTTGGACCAGCAGCAGGTAGATGGTCGTCATGACCACCAGGAAGAGGAAGTAGAGCGCTGGCAGTGGCGTAAAGCCGAGCGGCCCGGCGAGCGGCGTATAGGGTAACACGATGCCAACCGCCACAATCACGAGCGTGGTAATCGCCAGTGGGCGACTGGGGCGACTGCGCAAGGGATTGCCTGCGGTACGGATGATCAACAGGACCAGTGTCTGGGTTGCCAGCGATTCCACGAACCAGCCGGTGTGAAAGAGCACCGCGCCTGCCTGGAAAATGCGCAGCAGGAGCAAGAAGGTCAGGAAGTCAAAGATCGAGCTGACCGGTCCAATGAAGATCATAAAATTACGGATCAGGTTGATATCCCAGTGCTGCGGCTTTTTGATGTAGCTCGGGTCGACGGTATCGGTAGGGATCGTCACCTGCGACAGGTCATAGAGAAAGTTGTTGAGCAGGATCTGGGTGGGCAACATGGGCAGGAAAGGCAGAAACACGTAGGCGCCGGCCATACTGAACATATTGCCGAAATTGGAGCTGGTACCCATGAGCAGATATTTGATCACATTGCCAAAGGCTTTGCGTCCCTCCAGGATCCCATTATGCAGAACCCGCAAGCTCTGCTCAAGCAGGATAATAGCGGCAGCGTCCTTTGCGACATCGACACCTGTGGCGACCGAGATACCTACGTCTGCCACATGTAACGAGGGGGCGTCGTTGATGCCATCCCCGATATAGCCGATCACATGTTTGCGGCTCTTGAGCGCCAGGATGATGCGGTTTTTCTGCGCCGGCGAGACGCGCGCAAAGACGTTGACCTGCTCGGCAACCTGGGAGAGCGCGGCATCGGACATCCGATCCAGTTCGCTGCCCAGCACGATTCTGCCATCATCTAACCCGACCTGCTGGCAGACATGGCGTGTGACCAGTTCGTTATCACCCGTCAGGATCTTGACCTGCACGCCATCGCTTTTGAGCGCCTGCAAGACTTCGGCTGCGTCCGGCCTGGGAGGATCGGCAAAGGTCAGAAAGCCGAGCAAGACCAGCGCCTGTTCATCCGTCCTGTGGTAAGCGGATTGGTGCGCCACCAGGCGATAGGCGACTGCCAGAACCCGATAACCTTGCGCGCTGAGAGCCTGGTAGAGATGCACGTATCGCGTGCGTGCCTCCTCATCGCCGTCAGAGAACGTTTTGCACTCTCCGTTCACCTCGTAAGTGGAGCAGAGGGGAAGGATACTTTCCGGCGCTCCTTTGGTAATCAGGAAGCGTTCGTTCTGGTGCTCAACGACCACCGAGAGGCGGCGCCGCTCAAAGTCGAAGGGAATCTCACCCACCTTGCGATATCCCGCAGTATCAACCCCACGATGCCGCAGAATGGCTTCATCCAGTGGGCTTCTGATCCCGCTCTCATAAGCACTGTTGAGAGAACTCAACAGCAGGACGCGCTCAGATGGCTTCCCCTGGAGGTCGAGAGCGCCTTCCAGTTGCGTCTGGCCGCTGGTCAGCGTGCCCGTCTTATCGCTACACAGGATATCGATGCTGCCAAAGTTCTGAATGGATTCGAGGTGCTTGACGATCACTTTATGCTTTGCCATGCGCAAGGCGCCCTGTCCCAGCGTCACCGTCGTAATCATAGGCAGGAACTCCGGAGTCAGCCCGACGGCCAGCGAGATGGCAAACAGCACTGTCTCGAAGGGCGGATGATGACCCAGAATGCCGACCAGGAAGATAAAAAGGACCAGGAAGAACACGGTCTGCATAATGAGCAGACCAAACCCCTTGATCCCGCGCTCGAACTCGGTCTGCGGTGGACGAGCGGCCAGGCGCTCGGCGATATCGCCAAAGGCGGTATGGCGGCCCGTGGCGGTAATCAGGGCAGTAGCTGTACCACTGACTACCGAGGTACCAAGAAACACGCGATTGCGCGCCTCAGCGGTGCTCTCCGAGGCGGCAGCCTGGTCGTCGGCGCTTTTCTCGACTGGCAGCGATTCGCCGGTGAGCGCCGCCTGTTGGACATGGAGATCAGTGGCCTGGACCAGCCGGGCATCGGCGGGAACCAGATCGCCGGCTCTGAGCTGGATCAGATCGCCCGGCACCAGGTCGCGGCGAGGTACCTCCATCCATGTGCCATCACGCAGCACCGTCGCTGTTGGGGCTACCCCGGCCCGCAACTTCTCGACAGCATTCTGTGAGCGATAGGTCTGCGCAAAATTGAGGATGTTGCTCAGCAGGACAATGGCAATGATGATACTGGCGTTGATGTGGTCGCCGAGTATCGCCGAGACAACGGCGGCAAGCAGCAGGATGGCGACCAGCGGATTCAAGAACAGGCGGAGGAACTGGATCGGCCCTGAGCGGCGCTTCACCCTGCTCGTCTCGTTTGGGCCGTAAATACTCAGTCGCTTGCGCGCCTCCTGGCTGGTCAGTCCCTGCTCGCTGCTCTGGAACTGCTCAAACAGCGTTTTCAGCGGGAGGGAGTAAGTTCCAGCGCTTTTCTCCTCAGAGGGAGCCTGCGTCGCCTGCGGATGGTGTGATTCTTGCATAGGCTGCTCCAAATGGCCTTTCGGTGAGCAACTTCAGAATCGGCACTAATATCGGAAGATCGCTGCGGCCAGCGCTCCTCCCGGTATCTCGGCATGCCTGACGGCGTAAACGGCACCGTCATGCAGCAGCACCTGTGCTGCCATGCGATCCAGCAGTTCTTCATCCCCCACCCTTCTGGGGCTATGGACATCGAGAGTCATTGTTGTTGCATCGAAGATGCCCCACAACTCCTCATCGCTGGCGATAAACAGGCTCATGACGCGTCCGGTACTGGCTGCCCGCGCGATTTCCCCCAGGTCCTGTGAGGTGCGCTCCGTCCCTGCAAGCTCCTGGTAGGCTGCGGCAGCCGCTTTCTGCTCCTGGAGCATGGAAGGTTCAACCAGGGGCCAGGCAAGCTCTCGCAGTTCCTCATCACTTAGCTTATCCGGGTTGCCAGCCAGTCCTTGTTCCAGCAGGAAAGGATAGGTATTTGCCTCCTGATAGAGCGGCTGAAGGTAGTCTACTGCGGCAAGCACAAGGGGTGCCTTCTGGTCATGGAGAACCGCGTGCAGCCCATGATTGATCTGCTGAAAGTAGCTCAGGATATCGTCTTTGATCGTATCGGTGCCAACACCCTGTCCATGAAAGATCATGGCCTGTCCTCCACTCACTCTCCCGGAGCCAGCCGTACCACTATGATATTGTAAATCGTTCTCTCGTCGCTTGTGTGCCAGAACACGAGCAAGATTTTTCGGAACAGCCTTCGGTAAATGGACCTTCTGCTCCTCGTAGCGAGTGCAGGCCAGGAGTCGGATATGATTCTGTGAGAGCGCCAGAATGTAGAAGCGCTCATCATTGCCAGCGAGTGGCAGCAGAGGTTTCAGAAAGAAGTGTTCTCCGATGATGACTCGTGCCTGAGGACCATAGGGAAGGCGATAGAGCCGGAATACGTTCGGAGAACGCAAGATTGCCAGGCCATTCGCAGGATGTTCCCAGAGCGGGCGCTCCTCCAGCAGCGCCTGTACAGGTTCAAGTAGCGTTTCCTGCTCTGCAAGCGCGAGTTGCTCAAGAGTCGGGCTGCCTTTCATCTCTCGCAATAATTGCTTGAGCAAGAGCCTGCCCTGCCTCCGCTCTCTTCCGGCTCGCAGTGTCGGAAGGAATATCGAAATGTGGGGGCCGCTCTGTTCCGCCAGCAAGACCTTGAGTTCAGGGCGAGTGATCGCATACATGGCGTTTTGCTCCTTAGAAAGATGTCGTCGCGTCTGGACCAAGTATCTCACTTTCACCTCACAGAAGCTTCCCAGGAACCCTATGCTTTCTCTCAAACGCATCACATTCTCAGCATCCTTTACGGAGGCGCCTCCGACCAGGCACAGGCATTGATTGTGAGGCTTCCGTGAGGTGAATCTGACCGGGTGTGAGCCATCCGTGAAATCAGCCTGCTATGGTGTTACCTGGTAAGAAGTGATGTGAAGAGGGAAAACCGGTATTCAGCAGAAGGGAAACCTGACCATGCAAGCACAGACTCGGCAGCAGGCAGTAACAGCATTGACGCCGCCTGACACCTGGATGAGCATGGTGGAGGCGCTGCGCGCTTCCTGCCTCTCCTTGAGCGAGACGCAGGGCAACGAACCGGATGTGGAGGTGATTCAGACACACGCCTCCCTGGTTCTGCTCCTGGCCTCGCGAGTTTATAAGCTCAAGAAGCCGAAGAATTTTGGCTTCTTCGACTACTCCACGCCTGCTCTGCGCCGCCACTTCTGCCAGCAGGAGGTCATCATGAACGCGGCGCTGGCGCCAGGCGTCTATCTCGGCGTCGCTCCGGTACTGGCTTTTAAGAGCGGGCACATGCGCTTCGGGGAGCCAGTCTCGCCCGAGGCCGTGCCACAGCCGGGCGAGAAGGTCGGTGGGGCCTCCGTCGTTGACTACGCGGTGGTGATGGAGCGCCTGCCGGAAACGGCAACACTGGAAAGCTACGTGCGCGAGGACAGGGCAACGCCGCACTTGCTTGAAGAGGTTGCCCGGTTCGTGGCCGCTTTTCATGCTGAGGCGCGCACCGGTGAAGAGATCGCGCGCTCTGGCAGCCTGGAAACCATCCGGTACAACTGGGAAGAGAATTTCAGGCAAATGCAGCCCTACATCGGGCGCACACTGGATGCAGCCACCTACGCACGCATCAGCGACTATGTTTCGCGTTTCCTGATAGCGCGCCAGGCGCTTTTCTCCGGCCGCGTGCGCGAGGGGCGGATTCGCGATGGGCATGGAGACCTGCGCCTGCAACATCTCTACCTCTTGCCCGCTGCCGCCAACGATGCCGGACAGCGCATCGTGCTGCTGGATCGTATCGAATTCGCCGAGCGCTTTCGCTGCGGGGATGTCGCCGGCGAAGTCGCGTTCCTGGCGATGGAGCTGGACGCACTTTCTCGTGCGGACCTTGCCGATGCCTTTGTCTCGGCCTACATCGCCCGGACCGGCGATGTAACCCTGCGGGAACTGCTGCCGTTCTATCTGTGCTATCGCGCCTGCGTGCGCGGGAAGGTGGCCTCGTTCCAGCTCGATGAAGCGGAGGTGCCTCTGGCCGAGCGTGAAGCGGCGCGCGAAAGGGCCAGAGCGCTCTTTGCCCTGGCCGGGCACTATGCCAGTGGCGCGCCCGAGGCAATGGTGATCATGGTCGGTGGATTGATGGGAACCGGAAAAAGCACGCTGGCCCGTGCACTCCACGAGACTACCGGTACCCCGCTCCTCTCCTCTGATCTCATGCGCAAGCGTCTGGCAGGGCTTGATCCCCGGCAGCCCCAGGCGGCGGCCTTCGGGCATGGCATCTACACACCGGCATGGACGAGACGCACCTATCAGGAGCTGGGCAATGAGGCCGTCGAGGCACTGGCGCAGGGGCATTCCGTCCTGCTGGACGCCTCGTTTCTGCGCCGGGTGGACCGGGTGAGTCTGGCGCACAGGGCGGTACAGCGGGGCGCGCCAGTTCTCTTCATCGAATGTGTCTGTCCCCGTGATACTGTGCTGGCGCGACTGGCCCATCGATGGAGCAAACGCCTCCAGGGCGTGCAGGCATCTCGTACAGACAATCAGATAGCCTCGGATGGCCGGCCCGAACTCTTTGAGGCGCAGCGGGCACAATGGGAATCTTTTTCGGCAGCCGCAGAGCCGGCGATACGCCACCTGGTCGTGCATACAGATCAGCCCCTCGCGCACACGCTGGAGCTGGCGCTTGAGGCTATTGGCTGGCCGCGCCTGGTATGCCGTATCGATGAGCGCGGTCACGCTCCTTTCCCATAGCCTTGTTCTCAAACTGTGGATCGTGGGAGGAGCATGCAGCACCCCGGCGGCGCCGCCCTCCAACTGCATCTCGATCACCTGTGGCACCGTCCCCCAGAGATTCTGGCGCCCGGCGGCTGACCGGCTATCGGCAAACTCCACCATGAAAGTGGAGGGGATAATGGGGTAAATCGCGATGATCTCGCTCAGGGCGTAAGCAACGGCGCCACTGCTTCATTGCCTTCACGGGTGATGTGCCTGGGCTTCATCATGATGCTCTTCTCAGTCTGGCAGGGTCTCATGAGAACAGCCAGGCGCCCGGCTTGCGCCGGGCGCCTGCTGCTCGTGTGACTGGCTCTTTCCGACCATCTCTC
>Ga0070740_10004032_pt1 | contig 14840 bp, 11 predicted proteins | sample Coa_R2_FD_67286 | JGI IMG/M metagenome (GOLD analysis project Ga0070740, IMG submission 67286) | Surface soil microbial communities from Centralia Pennsylvania, which are recovering from an underground coalmine fire - Coalmine... | ecosystem: Environmental > Terrestrial > Soil > Unclassified ... | reverse complement strand
TTTTCTTGATCCTCGCCATTTCCAGCAGCACAGGGCCTCTAGTTTCGCAGGAGATGACTACATGGGTTCGATGCTCCCCTCGCTCATCAGCATGACTGAGAGCAGTGACAATGCAGTAACCGATGCGCTGTTCAGCACGTTGTATTCCGAGTTGCATCGGCTGGCGAAACGCGAACTGGCAAGACAGTGGGGACCGATGAGTCTGAGCGTAACCACTCTCTTGCATGAAGCTTACCTTGACATGTCTGGCCGCGAAGACTTGTCTTTCCCCGATAATGCGCGCTTCATTGGATATGCGGCGCGCGTTATGCGCGGAATCATCATCGATCATGCACGGAATCGCAAGGCAACAAAACGCGGCGGGGAATTCGAGATCACATCGCTTGAAAACGATGCGATTCAGAGTCCTGCCGATGCGGGCGAGTTGTCCATTATTGGCGATGCGCTTGACGAGCTTGCGAAGGTGGAACCGGAACTGGCGGAGATTGTCGATCTGAAATTCTTTTGCGGGTTTTCTTTTGCTGAGATTGCGGCGATGCAGAAGATCTCAGAACGCACGGTGCAGAGGAAATGGGAGAAGGCGCGCATTTTTCTCCATCAGGCCATTCGCATGGATCTTTCGTTCTGAGGATCAACGATGCGTTCGCTCAATCCTGAGGAATGGTGCACCCTGAGTCCATATCTTGATGAAGCATTGGAGATGACTGACGATGAACGCGTGGTCTGGCTCTCCTCGCTGCGCGCCCATAGTCCCGTCATTGCAAAGCGCCTGGAAGCTTTGCTGCGGGAGCAGAGTGCTTTAGATCGAGAAGGCTTTCTGGAGAGGCGTTCTGTTGAATTGCCACGTGTTGCGAATCTGACAGACCAGACGGTTGGTGCGTACAGATTGCTGTCGCAGATCGGCCAGGGCGGAATGAGCAGCGTCTGGCTGGCGGAGAGAATTGACGGCAGGTTCGAGCGCCAGGTTGCAGTGAAATTCCTCAACATCGCGCTGATGGGGAAAGCGGGAGCGGAACGTTTTACGCGGGAAGGCAAAATTCTAGGTCTGCTTCTTCATCCGTTGATTGCAGAATTGATTGATGCAGGCGTATCTCAGAGCGGTCAGCCTTATCTTGTCCTTGAATACGTTGAAGGCGAGCACATCGATCGATATTGTGATCACCATAAGCTCGACATCGAGTCACGGATCCGTCTCTTCCTTGATGTCCTGACAGCGGTAGCGCTGGCGCACAGCAACCTTATTGTGCATCGAGACCTCAAGCCCTCCAATGTGCTGGTTCGCAATGATGGGCAAGTAAAGCTGCTTGATTTTGGAATTGCCAAGCTGCTGGAGGCCGAAGGAGACGTGGGGCACCCGACACAGTTAACGGTGGAAGGCGGCCGGGCTTTGACGCCTGAGTACGCCGCACCGGAGCAACTGAAGGGTGAAGCGGTAACTACGGCTACCGATGTTTATGCTCTTGGCGTGCTGCTCTATCTGCTGCTTACAGGGCAGCATCCAACCAGAGTTGGATCGCACTTGCTTGCGGAGATGATCAAGGCCATTGTCGATACGGAGCCGGTAAGGCCTTCAGAAATCATCGATCTAAAGCGCCGGGACGGCGAAGTCGGAGAAAGCGCTGAACGGCGCGCCACTACAACGGACAAGCTTCGCAGATCGCTGCGCGGAGACCTCGACACCATTCTCACAAAGGCATTAAAGAAGGACCCCAAAGAGCGCTATTCTTCGGTCAGCGCTTTCGCCGATGACCTGCGCCGCTACCTGAGAAGTGAGCCAATCAGCGCCCGACCTGACACAATTGTTTATCGCGCAAGTAAGTTTGTGCGCCGGAACTGGACTGCTGTTGCTCTTGTGTCTATTGCAGGTATTGCTGTTATTGCCGGGTTGTTGGGGACTTTGGTCCAGAGTCATACCGCGCGTGCGGAACGCGACTTTGCGCTTCGGCAGCTATCACGAGCTGAGGCGGTGAATGATCTGAATGAATTTCTACTTTCTGATGCGGCTCCGTCGGGGAAGCCTTTTACGGTAAATGAACTGCTGGAGCGGGCAGAGCACATTATTGAGCGTCAGCATGAGAAGAATGATCCGCAGCGCGTGGAAATGCTCATCTCACTTGGACGCCAATACAACGTACTGGACGAGCAGGCAAAATCGCGTCAGCTGCTCAACGAGGCATACACCCTTTCTCGCGATTTGATGGACCACTCTATTCGAGCGCGCGCCTCATGCGCGTTGGCAAGCGCGCTTGCTCTTAAAGGAGAACACACGCGCGCCGAGCAACTGATCCAGGAAGGGTTGAGCGAGGCTGGCGATCAGCTGCGATTTACTGCGGACCGGATGTTTTGCCTTCTGCGCGCCACCGAAGTTGCGCGGGAGCGTGGAGATTCGCAGGCGGCCGTCACGCGAGTAGAAGCGGCGCGGAATACCTTGAAGCAATTACCTTTCGCATCCGGATTTGCCGGATCGCAGGTTCTGATGGATGTGGCGGAATCGTATCGGTATGCCGGCAGGTACGAGGAGGCGAACGCGGCTTTTGAACAGGCGTCTGCGCAGTTATCCGCTCTTGGCCGGGACGATACGCAGACTGCAGTGACCCTTTTCAATAACTGGGGCACCGTTCTGGTCCTTGCCGGACGTCCGCTGGAGAGCGAAAAAGTGCTCCGCCGCGCCATTGAAATCAGCCGCGCAGGGCAATCAGAAGATGCCGTTTCACCGATGTTGCTCGTCAACTACGCCCGCGCACTGCGCGAATTGCACCAATTCAATAAAGCTGCCGATTACGCCGAACGCGGTTATGCGAAAGCACAGCAGGCTGGGGCTCAGGTGGTGCTCGGCCAATCGCTGTTGCTGCGAGCGATGATTTACACAGACCTGAGGGACCTCCCCCGCGCAACTGCGGCGCTCGATGAAGCTGAGGCAAAATTGAGGCAGGGACTTCCTCCAGGGCACATCGCTTTTGCCTCGCTCGCGCTGAATAGGGCGCTGATTGCTCAAACGCGCGGCGATTTGCCTATGGCAATGGCACAAGTGAATGAAGCTGTGGCTATATCAGAAGCGGCAGCGAAGGCAGGTCGCCTCGGCGGAGACTATCTGCCTGTCTTTCTCACGCGCCGCTCTGAAATAGATTTGCAAATGGGGGATGCAGGCAAGGCCGAGGCCGATGCGGCCAGGGCGATCAGTTTGTTGCATACATCTGCGCAGTCGAGCGTCTTTTCAGCCATCCAGGGCCGCGGATATCTTGCGCTGGGACGAGCATTGCAGGCCCAAAGCAAGCCGGGCGAGGCCCGCAGTGCATTCCAGGCGGCTGCTGAACATCTGCGGAATACTCTCGGCGCAGACCATCCCGAAACTCGCAATGCCTGCCATCTGGCCGAGTCCTGATTCCATGTTCATCTGATCTGTCATAATTCGTGCGTTATTTTCGATCTCCTGTATGAAGGCTGCATTTTTTCTTTCTGATTCCTGTTGGGTCACCCAAGGTCCACAGCACCGTCTGCGGTTAGAAATTCTGAAAGCTCTTCATTTTTCATGGGTCGATTGCACGGGAGCGCAAGCGGCCCCTTTTTTGTTCCGAATACCCCCGAATGTAATTCGAGAAGTCGAATCCATTTCTATCCCTATAGTTGCAAGCTGAAAAGCACCGGAGTTATAGTTGTGCCGTCGGTAAAATACGCTGCTGAACTCATCAGAGTCGATACAGGGCACAAAGGCCTTCCATACAGCTCTTTGCCGTACGCATCCGGGATGAAATGTGACTTATTCGTCCTGTAAAACGTCTCATGCATCAGCAGCGCACCAAGACTGAAATAGGTCAGGTTGCGATTCAGTAATAGTCAGCACCCGAAACCGCAGTGAGGAGTACAGTATGTCCTCTCAGAAAACACCTCCTTTCCGTCCGGAATCACAGGAGCCGGAAGAGCAGCAAGACCATTCGGCCCGGATCGGCATTACGCGCCGCGGTTTTCTTAAGGGCGCCGGAATCACTGCCGCCGGAACGGCACTGCTGGATGGAGTTCAGGCATTTGGCCGTGAAGCTTCTCACGCGGCAAACCCTGGCGTGACGGAGCTTGGCCCTGAACCTGCACCCATTAAGCTGAATGTGAACGGCAAGGAACATACCATTCAGATCGAACCGCGCACCACGCTGGCTGAAGCTCTGCGTATTCAAATGGGCCTGACCGGAACGAAGGTCATCTGCGACCGGGGCTCATGTTCAGGCTGTACCGTATGGCTGGACAAAGTCCCGGTGAACAGCTGTATGACGCTGGCCGTTGATGCCATCGGTCATCAGGTCACGACGATTGAAGGTCTCTCGCCCAACGGGACCCTGCATCCGCTTCAAGCTGCATTTATCAAACATGATGCTCTGCAGTGCGGCTTCTGCACGCCGGGCATGGTAATGAGCTGCGCCGCGCTGCTGACTAGCAACCCTCATCCCACAGAAAACGATGTGCGCCAGGCGGTTTCCGGTAATCTCTGCCGTTGCGGCACTTACCCCAGGGTTTTTGAAGCTACACTTGAAGTTGCAGGCAGCAGCCGCAGGGCATAGTGGAGGAGCATATGGCAACTCTCCAGGAAGAAGAAGGTCAGAGCAAGGCTGTCGATAAGAAGACAGTATCCATGCCGGTCGGCGTGCCTGGCTACACATTGCAGAACGAACCGCGCGATATCCCGACGACTGAGCCGCCCGTGTGGCCAATCAATAAGGACCTGAAGTTCGTCGGAAAACCAATAGAGCGCTGGGATGGAGCGGCTAAGGTCACGGGCCGGGCACGGTATACGGCTGATATACAGCTGCCGGGCATGCTCTATGCAAAATTCGCAAATGCGGCAGTACCTCACGCGAAGGTCGTCTCAGTGGATACATCCGCCGCCGAGAAGTACCCGGGAGTCAAAGCTGTTCATGTCATCGAGCAGGTAATGGGCGGCGCGGTGCTGCGCGATCCATCGCTTGAACAGGTGAAATATCCCGTCATTCGCTATGCCGGCCAGCCTGTAGCTGCTGTCGCCGCAACCACTCCCCATGCGGCGGAGGAAGCTGCAGCGCTGATTAAAATCCAGTACGAGCCAATGCCGTTTGTGGTGGATATGGACAAGGCCCGCGCTGAAAATGCTGCTTTGGTTTTTCCGGGAGCGGCTGATCAGGCAGGCACTGCCGGCGGTGGTGGCGGCCCGCATGATGTTCCCCAGACTGGAAATGTCCACGGGCCATCTATCAAAAAGCGCGGCGATACGGACCAGGGCTTCAAGGATGCGGACGTGGTAGTGGAAGGCCGCTACATGACTCAGGTCCAGACCCATTCTGCTCTCGAAACGCATGGCGTAGTGGCAGACTGGAAACCGGAAATGCTGACCGTGTGGGCCTCTACGCAGGGCACAGCCAGCGTGCGCGAAGAACTCGCAGAATTTTTCAAGCTACCCATGCCGCAGGTACGCGTCATCACTGAATACATGGGCGGCGGCTTCGGCGCGAAGTTCGGCGCAGGAAACCACGGCGTGGTCGCGGCTGCTCTTTCCAAGAAAGCAGGCGCTCCGGTCCGGCTGATGCTGGATCGCGAAGAAGAACATCTATCCGTCGGCAATCGTCCCAGCTCCGATCAGCTTCTTCGCATCGGCGCAAAAAACGATGGCCAGATTACCGCCATCCATCTTGTCAGCTACGGAACCGCGGGATGCGGAACTGGCGCTGGTTGTGCCGGTCCAGCCTCCAATCTCTATAAAACCGTCTCTCTTCACACAGAAGAAAACGATGTCTTCATCAACGCAGGTCCCGGAGCGGCCATGCGTGCCCCCGGACACCCGCAGGGCGCGTTCGCGCTGGAGCAGACCATCGACGAGCTTGCCGTGAAGCTCAATCTGGATCCCATCGAGCTGCGCGACCGGACGGATGAACATCCGGTGCGCCGCGTTGAGCGTCAGATTGTGCGCGAGAGCGATCTCTGGAAAACCCGCAATCCACGCGCAGGCGCGGACACGGGTCCTGTCAAGCGCGGTGTGGGTCTGGCGCAGTCGGTTTGGTACCGCTTCGTCAGCATGAACTCGAATGCTGAAGTGCGTGTCCACAAGGATGGTTCGCTCGAAGTCCTTTCCGCCGTGCAGGACATTGGCTCAGGCATCAAGACGGTCATGGCGCAGATTCTGGCCGAGCAGTTCGGTGTGCCTCCGGCGCAGGTGGTTGTCAAGGCCGGCGATACGAACTATCCGGCAGGACCAAATTCCGGCGGCAGCGTCACGACACTTTCGCTCACGCCGGCAGTACGCGACGCAGCCTGGCAGGCCTCGCAGAAATTCCTGGCGGATATTGCTCCGGCGCTGGGCACGACAGCCGATGATTTAGTCCTCGTGAACGGCGAGGTGCGCAGTAAGTCCGGCAAAGTGCAGCCGGTTGCCTTCCGCCGGGCAGCAGGCAAAATGACCACCGATCAGATTACGGTGCAGGCCAAGCGCATTCCCGACTACGACAAGAGCAAATACCTCACGTACGGCGGCGTGGATGTAGCCGAGGTCCATGTCGATACCGAGACAGGACGCATCCAGGTCAAGCGCGTGCTTTCGGTTCACGACTGCGGGCGTCCTATGAACCCATCCCTGGTGAAGAGCCAGATTAACGGCGGCGTCATTCAGGGTATCTCGTTCACCCTTTATGAAAATCGTCTGCTCGATCCGGCTTATGGCCTAATGGTGAATCCGAACTTTGATATGTATAAGATTGCCGGGTCCCGCGAAATCCCCGAAATTGATGTGAGACTCGTCGAGGCCTATATCGGTCAAAGCTCTACGGATGCATCAGGAATTGGCGAGGCGGCAGGAGTTGTTTCCATCGGCGCTGCCATTGCCAATGCGGTGTACAACGCCATCGGAGTGCGCATCCGGAAGACACCCATGACGCCGTCAGTAGTATTGGCGGCGCTGCGCCGGCCAGCGCCGGAAAGGAACCTGGCATGAACAGCTTCGCAATTGCAAACTGCACAACGCTTGATGGCGCGCTGTCACAATTGAAAGACGGCGCAGTGGTCAAGGCGGGCGGTGTCGATCTGCTGGACCGTATGAAGAACGGCATCGAGCAGCCGCCAAAGCTGGTCAATATCCGCAGTATTTCAGAGCTTCGCGGCATTTACGAAACAGACAAGGGACTCACAATTGGCGCGCTTACGACGCTCGCTGAAATCAGTGAGCATCAGGCGGTCCGTAAACAGTATCAGATTCTCTCCGATGCGTGCGGCCATGCTGCTACGCCTCATATCCGTAACATGGCGACTCTGGGCGGCAACCTGCTGCAGCGGATTCAGTGCTGGTACTATCGGTCTGCTGATTTCGCCTGCCTGCGCAAAGGCCATGATATGTGTTTTGCCTTTGACGGGCTGAACCAATATCACGCCATTATGGATTACGGCGCATGTCCTGCGGTAGCGCCTTCATCGGCAGCCGTGGCCCTGCTGGGGTTGAATGCCAGCGTCGAGTTGACGTCGCCCAAAGGAAAGCGGGTCATTGGCATCAAGGATCTTTACGCCGGCGACGATCCTGCGATGTTCAATACCCTCGCGTCGGACGAAATATTAACTTCAGTCAAGATTCCAAAGCCCGCCGGTGGAACCCGCTCCGCGTATCAGAAATACGGCGAAAAGGAGAGTTTCGACTGGGCCATTGCCGATGCCGGCGTCGTGCTGGAGATGGACGGCAATCTCTGCAAGCGGGCTGTCATTACCATGGGCGCGGCATCTCCTGTGGTACGCCGCGCGCCGCAGGCCGAAGCTGCGCTGGCAGGCAAGCCTATTAATGAAGAAAATGCGCGCGCTGCAGGGAAGGCCGCTATGGAAGGCGCGCGTCCGCTTTCCATGAACGCTTATAAGGTTGAGCTTTTCCCTGTTGCCATTTACCGCACCATTCTGCTGGCCGCCGGGCAGATGGATCGCGACCCAAGCGCGGCAGGTTAGGAGGCATCCATGAATACGAATCAAACGAACCCGAAGCCCTGTCAGTGCCTCCGGACAAAGAACCCTTACGGCACCACGCCCCAGGATGCCGAATCATGGCTCCCTGGCGTACACACGGCTTCCAGCTACTGGTGTTTGCATACGATGAGCTTCGCCGGTCCTGACGACAACTATGCGCACCTGGCCCGCTGTGTGCCCGGACGCAAGTGTTATCAGGCGCCTGAAGAATAGGCGAAGCTTGCTAAACCAGTTCTACTTCGAGTTCAGATGATTCGCGGTTGAGCTTTACAATGCGGAAGCTGCGGACTTGACCAATCTGAACCCGTCCCTCGCTCGCCGAAGCAGCCTTTGTTTCGCCTTTCCACCGTGATTTCAGCATGGACGTCAGCGCGGATAAATCCACTTTTTCGCTGTTTTTGTGCTCATCTGCAGCTGGAGCGCTTGATGTAGCCCGAAGAACGGCGCGGACGCCTTCGCCAAGTTCCACCGCAGACTGATCGACAACTCGCCCGGAAACGACATCCCCTTCGTTGTGTTCTTCAAGATATTCGTCAATGCTGGTTGGCGTTAATTGCTTCATGCTCAGCTTGATCTGCCGTTTCTCCGTATCAACGGCCAGCACCAGAGCCTTCACGGATTGACCGACTTTCAGCACGTCTTGAGGGTGATTGATTCGCTTTTCCGCGCTGATTTCGCTTACGTGGATTAGCCCCTCGACTCCCTCTGCAAGCTGTACAAAAGCGCCGAATTTTGTGAGGCGCACCACCGGACCTTCTACAACCGATCCAGCAGCGAATCTGCGCGGCGCATCAGCCCACGGATCGCCGAGGGCCTGCTTAAGCCCGAGAGAAAGTCGTCGCTCAGGCTGATTCACTGAGAGGATAACGGCTTCTACCGTGTCTCCCTGTTTGAGAATGTCGCTGGGCCTGCGGACTTTCTTCACCCATGACATCTCTGAGACGTGAATCAGGCCCTCGATTCCCGGTTCGACTTCGACAAAAGCGCCAAAATCAGCCAGACGCGTCACCGTTCCTGTGATTCGCTGGCCGATGGAATACTTTTCCCCGGCGGAATCCCATGGCTCCGGCTGAAGTTGCTTGAGGCCAATGGAAATGCGTCTATTCTCCCGGTCAATTTTGAGAATTCTGCCCTGAATTTCCTGTCCTACCGACAAAACTTCTTCCGGATGGCCCACTCGGCTCCAGGAAATATCGCTTACATGCAGGAGTCCATCAATTCCGCCCAGATCAACGAAAGCTCCGTAATTTGCAAGATTGCGTACCTGCCCGCTGACAATATCGCCCTCTTTTAAATCGGAATAGCGCGTTTCCGCGAGAGATCGGGCCTGTTCCTCTACAATTATCCGGCGGTCGACGACGACATCTTCCTCCGACACGTCCAGCTTGATGATCCGGCAGGTAATTTCCTGATCGACCAGTTTGGCCAATTCGTCGGCATCGCGAGTTCCGCTGCGCGAAGCAGGCAGAAATGCGCGGACTCCGATATCCACACTGAGCCCGCCCTTGACGACTCCAGTTACTTTGCCGGCGACCGGCAATTTCTGCGCGAAGGCTTCTTCCAGAGATGACCAATCCGTTACGCGTGCCAGCTTCACGCGGGAAAGATCGTAATAACCCTCTTCATTCCGTCCCTTCACAGAAACAGGGAAGCGATCTCCGGGCACAACACCCTCGGCATTGTTCTCAAATGCCGCTCGCGGAAGGACGCCTTCAATCTTGTACCCGATATCGAGAAAAACAGACTCGGCGGAGATGGAAACAACGGTGCCTTCCAGTTGTTTTGCGCCATCCTCACCCTTATGCGTGTGGGTGCGTTCAAATTCTGAGAGAAGCGCGCCAAAGGATTCGTCGGATTCAGGAGCGGAATCAGGGGCCGATTCGGGGGCGGAGGAATTTTCCAGAGGGTTCTCGTTCATCATGTCGGATATATTTCATTTTGGCACGATTCGCCGGACCTGGTCTTTGGGCAGATAGTCTTTTCCAGTCAAGCATCACCTTTCAGGGCTAGAGAACTATAGTGTCCTTAACGCAATCACCGTCACATCTGGATCAGGTGCTTTGGAAGGCACATGAATGAGCAGTTTTCCTTCCGCCTGCTGGAATTTCAACGGCTGACCATTCGCAAGCATATGCGCCGAAATGACCTTTGCTTCCAGACCATTGACTTCAAGGGCCGATGATGGCCAATCGAAGACATGAACAAAAATTGTCTCGCGCTTTGTCGTTGTGCGGATCGAACTGACGCCCTGCACCGGACCGTATGTAGTTCCGTAAATTGAATCTCCGTTGATCGCCAGCCAATCGCCGATGGCGCGAAGCCGTTCTTGAAACTCCGGTTGGATAAGTCCGTCAGGCTGCGGACCGACATTCAACAGGAAGTTACCGCCGCGGCTTGCAACTTCTACAAGAGAACGAATGAGAAACTGGGCTGATTTGTACTCGTGATCGTGCATGTTGTAGGCCCAGGTGTTGTTGATGGTCATGCACGTTTCCCATAATTGGAAGTCCTCGGATCTGGGAATGGTCGATTTCAGCTCCTTTTGAACCGTCTGATCTACAGCAGAAAAGTGAACATCCTTTGTTGGAATTCCTTTTGGAATAAATTGCTCAGGGGTCACATAATCGCCGGGCACGCCAATCCGGTCGTTTACCAATGTTGCTGGCTGCAGGCTTCGAATCAGCTTGATGAATCGCTCGCCATTGTATTTTTCCTGATGATTCAGACCATCAAACCAAATCAGCGCAACCGGCCCATACCTGGTAAGTAATTCAGTCAGCTGCAGCTGCATGTAGTCGAGATATAAGGGCCATTCCGGGCGCTGTGGCTCGCCATTCCAGTTGTCGCGAGCCAACTTTGAAGTATCGCGAAAATCGGGATGATGCATGTCCGGCGGCGAATAATAGAAGCCGAGGCGCATATTCCGTTTGTCGCATGCTTGTGCCAACTGCTTAACGATGTCCTTGCCATACGGCGTGTTCGTAATTTTGTAGTCCGTATACGAAGAATCGAACATGCAGAAGCCGTCATGGTGTTTGGTGGTGAACACCATGTACTCCTGTCCTGCGGCGCGCGCCAGATCGACGAACGAGTCCGGATCAAATTTGGTGGGATTGAAACGCTGCGGCAAGGCCCGATATTCCGCCTCTGTAATACCGCCAGGTGTGGGTCTCATGATAGGCCACGACGCCTCTACGCTGGCGAGTGAATAGGGCCCCCAGTGAATGAACATGCCGAATTTTGCATTGCGATACCAGGCGGTTCGCTCGTTCGTCTCGGTGAATACCGATGCATAACCAGGCAAAAATGCAAAAACAGAGGCAGCTGCTGCAGTTTTGAAGAATTGCCTGCGATCCATGTTTTGAGCGCTCATACTTCGTCCAACGCTAATGTTCCGAGGTTTTTGCTGTCAAGGTAAATATCGAAATATTCGGCTGAAAGCATTGGACCACGTATAGGCGGTATAAAGATATCTTTGCTGGATTTGAATAAATTGAGCGCTTAATATAATCTCCCTATTGACTTCTGAAAGAGGGATTCGTGTCCAGGAAGGTGAGGGTGGCATTCATTGATGGACCAATGTACGAGCCGCTCTACCGCCTCGTCGATGAATTCAGCGCGGCAGGGCAAGTTGTAGTTGAGGCCGGCTTTCGCGGGGACCACCCGGCGCTCAATGCGCACCTCGCTTCTTCACCCAATCCACCCTATGATCTGGTTTCCACGCATACAAAATATGCTCCGTCTCAGGCGCGCTTTCTTGCGCCTCTGCAAACGCAGATTACTTCTGTGGAACTGGCCGATTTCTATCCAAAAGTGCTGGATCTTGCCACTGTTGAAGGGAATTTACTTGGGATTCCGCGCAATATCGATGTGCGTTTGCTGCACTATCGAACCGATTTGATGGAAAAGCCGCCACAAAGTTGGGATGAACTGTTTGAAGTTGCATTGCGGCTGACCGGCTCAAAGAGTCGATATGGCTTTGCGTTTCCCGGCCGCGAATCCGGATTGTTCGGTACATTTTTTGAGCTTTGCGAGGCAGCAGGAGCACATTTATTTCCAGCAAACGGTATTCCGGACATATTGAATGACGGCGGGAGATGGGCGTTGGGGCTTCTGCGACGAATGTTTGCATCCGGGGTTGTTCCGCCGGAAATTGTCGATTGGCACTACGACGAGGTCCATCGCTCCTTTCGAGAAGGGCATGTTGCGATGATCGGCGATTGGCCCGCATACTATCCCGCGCATCTGGACCCATCCCTGTCAGGGGTGCACGACTGTTTCTCTGTCGCTGTTTATCCAATTGGCCCATCAGGGGAGTCGAAGACCTACGGCGGCTGCCATACATTTGCGCTCACGCATCGCGGAGCCTCGAATCCGGACGCTGTTGAACTACTCTGTTTTCTGACCGCGCTGGAACGTCAGATGTTTGAATGCTCGCGCGGCAGTGTTCCGGTAAGGCAATCTGTGATGCAGCAAATCCTTGAGCATGCGTCAGAGAAGGATTCTGAGCGTTGGCGCATGCTGGAATCTGTAATTGCAACATCCGTCATCATTCCTCCAAAGATGAAACAGTATCCGGAAATAGAAGCAGTGCTCTGGCAAACATTGCAAAAGGCAATCATTGGAAAGATGGAAGAGGAGGAAGCGCTCAACTCCATTGTGAGACAGATTGCAGACATTGTTAACAGGGCCAGCACTCAGAGCCAGCACTCCACCGTTCAAGCCCAAAAAGAAAGCTCCAATGTTGATTAAGAGCTTTCGTACGCGCGATGCACGCTTTCAACTTGAACCCGGAGCAGGTTCCGATGCCGTGCATTCATCTCCGGAATATTCGTTTGCTGTCACTCATTTAAATCTAGATAACGGCATAAGCGGCACGGGCCTGGTGCTGACCATGGGAGAAGGGAATGATCTCGTATGCCGCGCGATAGAAAAGCTCGCACCATCTCTTGTCGGCAGTGATATTGAGGAGCTGATGTCCGGCTTCGGAGAAAGGTTTCGCGCGCTAGCGGATGATCCTCATCTGCGGTGGCTGGGGCCGCATAAGGGCATTGTTCATCTCGCATTGGCCTCAATTACAAATGCCTGTTTTGATTTGTGGGCCAAGGTCAGAAAACAGCCGCTCTGGAGCCTGCTACTCAGCTTGTCGCCTGATGAGATCGTGAATCTGCTTGACCTTAGTTATCTTGAAGACGTTCTGGATCGAAAAACAGCGTTGCAGTTGCTGACCGACCAGCAGGAGACTCGTGGCGCGCGTATGGGAATTCTTGAACACGGTTATCCGGGATATGACACCAGTGTTGGTTGGTATCACTACGAGGACAATCAGGTGCGGGACAACGTGCAGCGCAGTCTAGATCAGGGGTTTACAGCTTTCAAGCTGAAGATCGGAGGGCTTCTGGAGCGCGACCTGAATCGAGCCCAGGCGTTGCGGCATATTGCAGGTGATCGCGCGACGATCATGCTCGACGCCAATCAACAGTGGTCACTCCCTGCCGCCATCGCCGCCTGCAAAGCGCTGGCGAGTATGAATCCATATTGGATTGAAGAGCCGACGCATCCCGACGATGTTCATGCCCACAAGCAATTAGCTCAGAAGATAGCTCCACTGTCGATTGCTCTCGGCGAACATGTTCCCAATCGAGTGGTATTCAAAAACTATCTGGAGGCAGAATGTGTCAGCTTTCTCCAGCCGGACTGCACCCGGCTTGGCGGTGTCAGCGAGTTTTTGACTGTCAGCTTGCTTGCACGAAAATATGGCGTTCCAGTAGTTCCGCATGTTGGCGATATGGGGCAGATCCATCAGCATCTCGTGCTCTTCAATCTCATAGCGTTGGGACATCCGGAAGTGTTCCTCGAACATATTCCTCATTTGAGTCGATATTTTGTAAATCCCGCCAAGGTGATTGGCGGACGCTATCAGACGCCACAAGAGCCGGGAAGCAGCTCGGATCTGCATGAATAAGAATTCACCGGAGTTTGGCGGGTGGTTCCGAAAACTGAACTCTTCGAGCCGATCGGTCGCCTTTATGGGGTCGTACTTTTCGAGATATTATGATTCGAACTCCTGGAACTCCCCATCGCGAACTCCACGTTCCGTGGAGTTCTTGGCAGGTTGCGAAGATCACCTCGTCATTCTTGAGTCAACCGGCGCAGGTAAAACAGAAGTTCCACATCGAGTGATTTAGTGGCAGTGAATCAATAAATGGAAATTCCATGAAAATGATCCAGCATAGCCTTGAGATTGCACAAAAATGTGACGAACGGTATTTACCGAGGGGGTAACTTGCTAACCCGGTTGACAACCTCTCGTCTAACTTGGGATAGACTGGCTTACGATGAGCGCTTCTATGTACATCGTTGTTGAAGGGGAAGACCCTGGCTTCGACATCTTCGTCAATGGACACGCTCTCGCCCGCAACGAAGACGCCCTCGAAAAACTGGCTCTGCGTCTCGGCGTCAAACCGCTACTGGAATTCTTCTCTGCAGACGAAAACTCCATGGCCCTCCTCCTTGAAGAGGGAGCCGGCGACCCTGAATGGGCCAAAACCCTGCCGCCGCCGCAATGGTTCTCGCCCGACGATGGCCTCGTCACCATCAGCACCTTACTCGATTTCCTGAAAGAAAGCCCCTCGGCGCTCGGCTCTGATACCATCCCGATTATCAACGAGCTTGAAGAGTACGAGCGCGTTCTGCAAAAGACCTCGACCCGCAATCTCCGCTGGCAACTCGCCGTAAGCTGGAAATAGTTATCAGGATCCACGCCCAAAATACTTTCTAAACCATTCATTTCAAAGCTCAAATGCTTTGGTGAGTTGGCGGTGTTATCTGCTCCCCTGTTAAGAGGTGGAAAAGCTGGACCACTGTCAGCAGCTCAGAATCTCGCG
>Ga0070740_10004031_pt1 | contig 14841 bp, 12 predicted proteins | sample Coa_R2_FD_67286 | JGI IMG/M metagenome (GOLD analysis project Ga0070740, IMG submission 67286) | Surface soil microbial communities from Centralia Pennsylvania, which are recovering from an underground coalmine fire - Coalmine... | ecosystem: Environmental > Terrestrial > Soil > Unclassified ... | reverse complement strand
GGCGAAAAACGGACTGATGACGACTCCGGCAACCAGAAAAGCCCGTCGATGGCGGCAATAAAAATAGTGGCGTTCCCGCAGTCGTGGGCGATTTGCCGGGTCAAGCCCATCCAGAATACGGTCGGCAACATATACCAGCCATGTACCCAACGCCAGCACCAATGGCGAGAAGCTCGGAAGCTCAATATGAGCAGCGCGGCCAAAACTCCAGCACCAAAGCCCAGCCACAGTTGGCGCATCCAGGCTAAGCAGGTGCCAATACACTGCCAATGCAGCTGGAATGCTCGTGGTTCGAGTGGTTTCAGAAACCTGGGGAGTTACTACAGGCACAGTTCATTGTAGAAGGCTTACCGGATGGAACGGAATTTTCGAGAATTGGCAGGATGAATGGTTGGCAAAAATCCGACGACCTTACCAGGGATGCCATGATTGCGGCCACGGCCTGTGTTCACAGATTGACGGTGGTTCCCCGCAATACAAAAGACTTCCGGCACTTTTCCGTACAGACTTTCGACCCATTTCATTACAGATCGTAGCCTTTAATCCGCAGCAACTCTCTTTCGTCGAATGGATACCCTCTTCGTTTTAGCTTTTGGCTTTGCCTGTTCATCCACCGGCAGCTTCGGAATATCGTCCGCTGTCGCTTTTCCTTCAGCCACCTGCATGAAGAAGTCCTGCGCGCTGAAAACCGGCAGCGATTTCCCATGCACGCCATCGCGGGTACGGTGATAGCTGCCGTCGCCGGATAGCAGGCGTGTCTTTACCGTGTCTGCAAGATAAGCAGCTAGAATTTCGTTGCGCAGGCGCGCGCAGAGCTGCGCATCTTTGACCGGGAAGACGACCTCGCAGCGTTCGAAAAGGTTGCGCGGCATCCAGTCGGCGCTGCCGCAATAGAATTCTTCCTCGCCTCCATTTGCGAAATAAAAAATACGGCTGTGTTCCAGAAAGCGCCCTACGATGGAGCGAACCCGGATGTTCTCGCTCACTCCCTTCAACCCAGGTCGAAGCGCGCAGATGCCGCGCACAATCAAATCAATCTGCACGCCTGCGCGTGAAGCGGCGTATAGCGCCTCGATCACGCTTTGCTCCAGCAGGGAATTCATCTTGGCAATGATATGGGCCTTCCGTCCGGCCCGGGCATGTTCTGTTTCGCGCGCAATCAGACGGATAAAGCTCTCCGCCAGCGTGAGCGGAGCCACAAGGAGAGGAGCATAGTCGTCCGATTCAGAGTGCGCTGTCAGGTAATTAAAAACGCTGTGCACCCCTGCCGTGATGGCCGGATCACAGGTCAGCAGGCTGATGTCTGTGTAGAAACGCGCCGTATTCGGATTGTAGTTACCTGTTCCCAGGTGCGCGTAGCGGCGAATCGCTCCATCCGGATCGCGCCGAACCAGCAACGCAAGTTTGCAATGCGTCTTCAGGCCTACGATGCCGTGAAAGACCTGTACTCCTGCATCTTCCAGATCACGCGCCCAGCGAATATTCGATGCCTCATCGAAGCGCGCCATCAGCTCGACCACTACCGTTACTTCCTTGCTCTGGGCCGCATCCACAAGCGCGTGAAACATAGGAGAATCGGAGCTGGTGCGGTACAGCGTCTGTTTGATTGAGATGACATTCGGGTCCGCCGCTGCTGATTCGATGAACCCGACGACGGCGTCATAAGAATCATAAGGGTGGTGCAGCAGGATGTCTCGATGCCGCAGCTCTTCAAATAGGTCCGCCGATTTGCGATTCAGCCGCAGCTCATGCGGCACAAACGGTGGAAACTTCAGGTCCGGACGCTTCACGTCACTGTAAAGATTCATCAGCCGCGAGAGGTTGACCGGGCCATCGGTACGATAGACCTGCGATTCATCCAGCTCAAAATTAATGCGCAGGCGGTCAATGATCTCCGGATCGGCCTCCTGCTCGATCTCCAGGCGGACAGCATCGCCCTTGCGCCGGTTATGCAGCTCCGAACGCACTGTCTCCAGCAGCGAGCGCGCTTCTTCTTCCTGGAAATAAAGATTGCTGTTGCGCGTCACCCGAAAGGCGGCTTTGGAAAGAATTTCGTACCCGCGATACATGCCCGCGGCATGTTTCTCAATCAAGTCATGCAGAAAGATGAAATCATGCGTGCCTTCCGCAGAAGGCAACGGCACCAGGCGAGGCAGCGCTCGTGGAATAGTCACCACTCCCAGCACCGGCCCCGGAGTGCCTTTGCGCTTGCGCCGTAGCAGCAGAGCAATGCACAAGGCTTTGTTCAGGACGCGGGGAAACGGATGCGCCGGATCAATCGTGATCGGGGTCAGCAAAGGATCGACTTCGCGCTGATAGAAGGCCGTGGCAGCAGCCCTTGCCTCTTCGTCCATCTCATCCCAGCCCAGCACCCTCACGCCGGCGTCGTGCAAAGCAGGCTGCAACTGATCATTCCAGCACCCATATTGCTCGTTCATGAACGAGTGCATGTCGTCGGTGAGCGCGTCAAGGGTCTGTTGCGGCGTCATTCCCTCAGGACCAGCGTCCGTATAGCCGTCTTCAATACGCTGCAGCAGGCCGGCGACACGAATTTCCACGAACTCGTCCAGATTGCTCGCCGTGATGGCCAGAAACTTCACGCGCTCCAGCAATGGATTGGAGGTGTCCTGCGCCTCTTCGAGCACGCGACGGTTAAATTGCATCCAGGACTCGTCCCGGCCAATCAAAAGGTTTTGCGATTGCGTCGAACGTGCGCTCATGCTGCTTATCCGGCTCAGATGGAAAGTGTACACAATCTGCTATACACCGGCGCAGGCCGCCTGATGATGAAAGGGCTGCGAAAAACAGCCTGCCGGACGTGAATTTGACTCAATACGCCTAACTCTATGAGGATAAAAGTATCGGCTGGAGGAAAATACAATGGGAAATCAGGGTTGTAGCGATCGCCTGGTACAGGACACAGCGGCAAAACTGTTTCAGACGGCTGCGCTCCTTATGGGCAGTGAGGATGAGGCCGTCACCCTGGTGGAAGAAACCATGGCCGGCGCCGAGGTAGACCCCTGCGCTGAAGGCAGCCGGGCAACTGCGGTGTTGCAGAACCAGCTTGTGCAGGCAGCCATTCGCGAGCTCAGCCGGCGCCAGCCGGGCTCCTTTACCGCAGCAGAGTCAAGCGGTGTGAACTCTCTCTGCATCGAAAACGACGATCTCTCCGCTGCCGGAATCACGCCCTCGCAACTCGCGCAGATGGTAGAAGGCGAAGGCCGTGGACAGCTCCGCAACTGGCTGGAGCACCTTTCTCCGGCGCAACGCGCAGTCTTTGTCGAACGGGCCATGCTCGGCATGGACAATGCCGCCACCGCGCAGGTCCTGCGAAATGCAGCCGGCGAAACCGCCGCAGGCTGGACCTCAGACAAAGTCGGCGAAGTCTTCCGTCAGGCGCTGTGCTCCCTGGCAAACTCTCTGGCTCATTCCGGCGCTGCAGCGCCGGTGGCCTGAGCCGGAGCTGCAACTGCCCGCTCACGGTTGAGATAGCCAAACCCGTGTAAAATAACGTCATTCAGGGCGCAACGTCTTGATTTCTTTGTATATTTTCTGAATTCTTCCTGAGTCTGCGGCATCCAAGAAACGTACTCTTTTTAGTTTGGTGAAAACAGCAATCCCAGGAAACAAAGGTGAACTGTACGTGCGTGTAACCAGAAGCGGGTGGCGGAGTCAAATCATTTCCGGCCTGCTGGCAGGCAGCGTTGTTCTTGTGCCTGTGGCGAATCTGTCTGCGCAGGCGCCGGGCTCAACAAGCGGAAGCTCGTCTTCATCCATCCCCAGTCCGTATCAGATCTCGACACCGCAGCAGGGCGGCAGCGGATTTCAGGGCAGCGTTGCCGAAGACAAGCCCGTTGAAGGCGTCCTGCCTCTGTCGCTCGATGGCGCGATTCAACGCGGCCTGAAACACAATCTCGGCTACATTCTCAGCAGTGAAAATACGATGAACGTCAACGGTTCGCGCCTGCAGGAACTGCAAGCCCTGCTGCCGACCGTAAGCGCTTCCGTCAAGGAATCTGTCCAGCAGGTCAATCTTGCTGCCGAAGGCCTCCGCATTCCAGGGTTTCCGGCGATCATCGGACCGTTCGGATTCACAGATATCCGCGCTTCGCTGAACTGGTCGCTGGTAAACATTGCCTCGCTGCAAAACTATCTGGCCGCAAAGCACAATTTCGCAAGCTCTAAACTATCAGTCGAAGACGCCCGCGACATGGTCGTGCTGACCGTCGGTAACGCATATCTGCTTGTGATAGCCGATAAAGCCCGCATCGACAGCGCGCAGGCGCAGGTGGATACCTCAAAGATCTCCCTCGATCAGGCAGTGCAGAACCATCAGGCCGGCACCGCTCCGCTTCTCGACGAATTGCGCGCCCGCGTCGATTACCAGACACAGCAGCAGACTCTCATCTCCGCCCAGAACCAATACGAGAAAGACAAAATCGCTCTGGCTCGCGTCATCGGACTGCCCCTGGAGCAGAAGTTCGACCTGACCGACCAGGCGCCGTATGCGGCCCTCGACAATCTCGATCCCGATACAGCCGTGAAAGAAGCTATCGAGAACCGCAATGATCTGAAGGCTCTTTCCGAACAGCTCAAGTCTGCCGAAAAGGCCCGATCCGCCGCTACTGCAGAACGATATCCGACGATCAGCTTTGCCGGCGACTATGGCGACATCGGCGTGAACCCGGCCCACTCGCACGGAACCGGCGACGCCACCGGCACCATCAGCATTCCAGTCCTGGAAGAAGGCAAGCTGCGCGGCGATGCGCGTCAGGCACAGGCGCAGCTTGAAACCACGCGCGCCAAGTTCAGCGACCTTCACGGGCAGATCAGCGCCGATGTGCGCGACAGCATCCTCGACATCCAGGCAGCTGAGAAGCAGGTCGAGGTCTCGCGCAGCAATGTGCAGCTGGCCAATGAAGCATTGAGCGAAGCGCAGCAGCGCTATGCCGCCGGGGTTTCTGATAACCTCGCTGTTTCGCAGGCGCAGCAGTCCGTCGCTCAGGCAAACGATCAGTACGTGAGCAGCCTTTATCAGCACAACATCGCGAAGCTTTCGCTGGCGCGCGCGCTGGGCGTGGCTCAAAAGAACTACAAGAATTATGTGGGAGGAAAATAACCGTGGCCGAGCAGGTAGCGGAACCTATCGCAGAAAAAAATCGCATCGACCGGCCTGAGGACGAAACGCCCCAGAAGTCGAGCAAGCGATTCATCATTATCGGCGTCGTCGCCGTCCTGGTCATTGTGGGGCTTCTCTGGTGGTGGCACTCCACCTATTACGAAGACACCGATGACGCGCAGGTCAACGGCCACCTCATCCAGATCAGCTCACGCATTGCCGGGCATGTCATCAAAGTCAATGTCGACGAGAACCAGTATGTCGAAGCCGGCACAGTCATCGCTGAGCTTGATCCGAAAGACTTCCAGACCGCCGTTCAACAGGATGAGGCCAATCTCGAAAGCGCCGAAGCCAGCTATGAAGCTGCGAAGGTCAACGTGCCCGTGACGCACGTCAGTACCGGCAGCCAGGTAAGTTCCGCGCAGGCCGATGTCTCCAGTGCCGATGCGCAGGTAGTTCAGGCGCAGCATCAGCTGCAGGCTGCTCAGGCCGCCGTGCTTCAGGCTGAAGCCAACAACACGAAGGCCCAGGCTGACCTCGAGCGTTACAAACCGCTGGTGGAAAAAGATGTCATCTCCAAACAGCAGTTCGATGCCGCAGTAGCCACTGCTGCTGCTAACAAGGCTGCTCTTGAGCAGGCAAAAGCGAATCTTGACGCTGCAAATGCAGCTGTTCGCGTAGCCAGAGATCGAGTTGCTTCCGCGCAGGCTTCTTATAAAAACGCCATGACCGCTCCGCAGCTCGTTGCCATCCAGAAGGCAAAAGCCGACCAGGCAGCCGCTATGGTCGAACAGGCCCGCGCCGCGCTCGATCAGGCCAAGCTGAACCTTAGCTATACCCAGATCGTTGCGCCGACGGCAGGCATCATCACCCGCAAAAGCGTGGAAGTTGGCCAGAATGTGAGCGTCGGCCAGAACATGGCCACACTCGTTTCGCTCGACGACATCTGGATCACCGCCAATTTCAAAGAAACGCAGCTTGAGCACATGCGCCAGGGACAGCACGTCACCATCAGCGTCGATGCCTATGGCGGCCGCAAGTATGACGGCAAAGTGACACAGATTGGCGGCGCCACCGGCTCTGTCCTCAGCCTCTTTCCGCCGGAAAACGCAACCGGAAACTACGTCAAGGTCGTGCAGCGCATCCCCGTTCGCATCGACCTCACCAACCACGACCAGAACTCAGACCACCTGCTGCGTCCCGGCATGTCCGTCGAGCCAAAGGTTCGTGTGAAGTAAAAATCCCGGTGTCATCCTGAGCCGAGTGGCCCTGAACAAAGTGAAGGGAACCAAGTCGAAGGACCTGCTTTTCGCCTCGATTCACACGAAATCGGTGCCCATCCTATCGCAAACTGCACGATAGGATGGGGAAACCGGAGCCGGTTCCCGGTGCGCGTGTTGAGGTGACAGAGGAAGAATCCTGCGATGCGAAGCACTTCTCTGCAAACCTCTGCCTCACCTTAGCGTCCTCTGCGGTTCGCCTTTTAGTTGTGAGATCACGAAGCGCGAGCCGAGGGGCCCCTGCATTTTCTTCGGATAATCAAATTCCTCCTGATCAAGAAACCGGTTTAACCAAACGCTGACAATCCCCTGACAACCCCCGCGCTGCATCAGCAGATACTTGTCCGTATCTGTCATGACTCCCAAATGCCCCCGGCCGGAATGGAGCGATGATCATCTCGAGGCATTGCCTTCACGCCAAATAAGAGCGCCTTATTTCGACGACAGGCAGCAGGCATGGGTATTCAGCAGTTACGCCGACGTTCTCGCGGCATTTCGCAGTTCCAGCCTCTTGCAGGCAAGCGCAACCAATTCCGCCGGCAGCACAGAGCACGATGAGGCAGCCTGGTTAAAAATGCGCGCGGAAACAAAGGCCGCGCTTTCGCTCAGGCAAGTGAACAAATGGCAGGAGATTCTCAGGCCCGAAGTCACCGCCTTGACCCAGGCGCTGCCTGCCGACCGCCCAGTTGATCTCGTCGAAGAATTTGCCCGCCCCTTATGCCTTGTTCTCGCCGTCGCTGTCACCGGAGCCGACCCTCACAACGCACGCCAATTTGAAAAGCTCGCAGAGCATGTTTCCGCCGCCGCTGCCGACCCCTACGATTCAAAAATCCGCGCGCAGGCCAAACGCGCAAAAGACCGGCTTCGCGGCTGCTTCCCTGAAGGCCCTAAGAGTTTGCGCGATTCCGGCTTCGTAGCCCTCTCACGTACCGTCCCCTCATTGCTGGCCAATGCATGGTTTGCGCTTTTGCAGCATCCGGAGCAGTGGAGACGGCTGCATCAGCAACCGGATCTCACTGCTCAGGCAATCGAAGAGTTGCTGCGTTATGCCGGGCTTACACGGCTTATTTTCCGACGCGTCATCGAAGACGTTGACCTCAACGGCATTCATCTCCGGAAAGGCGACCGCGTCATTCTGCGAATCACAACCGCCAATAAAGATCCGCATCGCTTTCTTCGTCCAGACGAGCTCGACTTCGCGCATCGCAACAACGGCCAGCTCTCGTTCGGAGCAGGCCCGCACGCATGTGTAGGAGCCAATCTGATCCGCATGGCCGCTATCACCATTACGCGGCCTCTCGTCGAGCGCTTCGCGCGCGCAGAGCTCGTCAAACCTGTCGAATGGCGCGGAGGTCCCATCTTCCGCGCTCCCATCTCTCTGCCGGTTCTGTTGCGGGAGCAAATCTCCTGATAGAAAATCCGTTCAGGAGCGTTTTTTACGCGCATCTGCAGCTTGCTGTCCCGTCGAAGAACAATTGAAAAATCCCGGCAGCACACCCTCCGTCAACTGCATCTAACTCATAGAGTGGAGGATTGTCAGCATGAGCAAGACTGCCCTGAAAGAAGTTCCGAGCAAAACAGACCGCATTACACCCCACTGGCACCAGAATGCCAAAGAAATCCAGAAATTCGGCACCGTGATCCGCGATATGCCTATCGGCATCAGTGAAGCTGCCCGTTGCGAAATCACCGGGCGCCTGAACGTCCTTCTCGCCGACACCGCCAGCCTGCGCGATCTCTATAAAAAATCGCACTGGCACGTCTCCGGCCCTACTTTCTATCAACTCCACCTTCTTTTCGATAAGCATTTTTCCGAACAAGTCGAGCTGGTCGATGGCCTCGCCGAGCGCATCCAGATGCTGGGCGGCGTCAGCATCGCTATGGCGCATGACATCGCCGAAACCACGCGCATCGAGCGTCCGCCAAAGGGCCGCGAAGAGGTTCCGGTCATCATCTCGCGCCTGCTCGAAGCGCATCGCATCATTCTCGATGACGCGCGCGAGTTGGCCAAGAAGGCCGAGGACCTCGGCGATGACGGCACCAACGACCTGCTCATCAGTGATGTAGTCCGCACCAACGAGATGCAGGTCTGGTTCATCAGCGAGCATCTGGTGGAGATGCCTCTTGTCTTCGCCGACGGCGATAAGTAACAGCTTCACGTCTACCGCCAGCGCACAAAGGCCGAACCTGATCGCAGGTTCGGCCTTGTGCTTTTGTGTTCCTGGCAGCGTAATTTGCTGCGCAACTAAACTATCCGCGGTCTTCCACGTCAACTAGTCGAGAGGTTAGACTGAATCCCTCCTGGGAGGCAGCGCATGCCGTACCGCAGAAGTCTTATCCTGTCCGTGTTGCTCTTGTCCTGTCTCGCAGCCGTTGCCAGGAACAAGAAAAAAGTTCCGCTGCCGGTAGACATCCTGCAGGCGCACACGGCGTGGGTCATCATCGATCCTCAAGCTGGTGTGGATGTGACCGACCCAAATGCCAATCGCATCGCCCGCTCCGATGTCGAGAACGCCTTGGCCAAGTGGGGACGGCTCACTCCGGTGACCGATCCTTCTCAGGCCGACATCATCATCGTCGTCCGCAAAAGCAGCGGCAGGCTCGTCCAGCCCACCATCGCCGGAACGCCCATCAACAGCCCGCCGCCGGTGATCGCGCAGCGAACCGATGCAGGGATCAGCGCTTCAGGCCGCGCAGGACCGCCACTCGACGAACAGCAGCCGCATCCGCAAACGGAAGTCGGTAACACCCAGGACACCTTCGCCGTCTACCGCGGCCATCCCGCCTACAACAACAGTGCCGGCAATTCAGACAATCCGCTCGACTCACCACCGGTATGGCGATATACCGCGAAAGATGCGCTCGAATCTCCCAGCGTTCCGGCCGTCGATGCTTTCCGCAAAGCCGTAAACGACTCGGAAAAAGCACTCGCCGGGCCGTAGCCTACTCAACCCGCAGCATCTTCACCGGATCGATCCGCAAGGCGCGCAACACCGGAGGCACCGCCGCGACGACAACGGCGAAAAGAATCGTGAGGCAGGGAATCGCCAGCATCGCCACATCCGTGGCCTTGACCTGATACAGCAGCGACTCGACATACCGCACGGAAGTCAACCCCAGCGCCACTCCGGCACCCGCACCAAGCAACACAGCAACAGAAATTCCTGAGATGACGCGCCTCGCAACATCCGACGCTTGTGCTCCCAGCGCCAGCCGAATGCCAAGCTCGCGCTGCTGCTGCAGCACGGAATAGTTCAGCACCCCGTAGAGCCCAATCCCCGCAAGCAGCAGGGCAACAGCGCCGAAGAAAAAGGCCAGCGTTGCCAGTAAACGCTCACGAATCGTTTGCACCTGGTCGAGCTCCTGCTGGGTCATGACATTCGAAACACGAAACCCTGAGCGCGCCTTTGCTACTTCCTGCCGTAGTGTCGACGCCATTGTCATCGGGTTCCGCGAAGCTGTGCGCACGATGAATGTCTGGTTGTCTAACGGGTCCGACTCAAACGGAACATACACCACAGGAAGAATCGGCCCGTGAATATTGCTGTAGCAGGCATCCCTGGTCACACCGATCACCTGCATGCGCTGGTGGCCGCCATTATCGCTGGCTTTTTCAAAATATCTTCCAACAGGATGCTCATCATTCAGAAATTTTCGGGCGAAGGTTTCATTCACAATCGCCGCACCGGGAAAGCGGTCTCCATCGCGGAAATCTCTTCCTTCCAGCAGCGGAATCTTCATCGTTTCCAGCCAGCCCGGAGAAACATTCAGGAAATACGCCAGATCGGCACTCGGAGGGCCGCCATTCACGGCGATCGCGTCATTCCAGCTGCTGCCCCCCAGCAATGGCATCGATGCCCGCGACACACGCTCCACGCCGGGCACGGAGTGCAGGTGATCCGCCACCTGCTCCCAATAAATATCGAGCTGCGGAGGTTTGCTCCACGTTTCGAGCAGCAGCAGCCTGTCCGAAGAAAAGCCGGTAGGTTTATTCGAAAGCCGCTGGAATGTCGCGACAAACAATCCCGCAATAAATAAAACCAGAAAGCAAAACGCCACCTGCAGCGCGATCATTCCATGCATCAGCCTCTGCCGGGAATGCGGATCGTCGCCACCCTTCAACACGCTCACCGGTTTGACTGAGGAAGTGCGCAATGCGGGCAATAAACCAAAGAGCAGGACCACGCACAGAGTCAGTGTCACGCCGAAACCAATTACTCTCCAGTCAGCAGGCAGAATCAGACGCAGCGAATTGTCAGGGGAATTGATCATGCTCACTACAAACGGCGCCGACCACCAGGCAAACAGCGCCCCGCCCGCCGCGGCAAGGAAAGCCAGCAGAGCGCTTTCCGCCAGGACCATCTGCACCAGCCGCCATCTTCCTGCGCCAATCGAGACGCGCAACGCCATTTCTCGCGCTCGCGCCGCTGCCCGCGCCGTCATCAGGTTAGCGACATTCGCGCAGGCAATCAGCAATACCATCAACACCAGCACCGCAATCGCTGCCAGCGCGCGGCCGTATTCGTCCCGCAATCCGGATGTGCCGCTGGACGCAGGCTCCATTCGCACCTGGTTCTTGAGAACATTCTGCAGCGTCTCCTGTGACAACCCAGTCTCACCGCGCAAGCGGTTCTCTTCAAACGCATGACTCACTGCGGCAAGCTTTGCCCGCAGCGGCTCAATGGCTACTCCAGCCTTCACTATTGCCAGCGTTCTTATCCACGTTGAGTCATTGCGAGTGACGGAATGATGCATCATCGTAGGAACGAAAATATCCGTGACGATGCCTGGCTCCGTGCCCGTGAATTTCTTCTGGCTTATGCCAATAATTTCGTAAACGCCATCGCCGTAATGAAATGTCCGTCCGATAACGTTAGGATCGAGCCCGAATCTGCGGCTCCAGTAATCGTAAGAAATCACCGCATAAGGCGCGGCCCCCGGCTTCAGATCATCATTCTCCGTGAACAAGCGGCCGGCAGCTGGTTCCAGACCAAGCGCGGAAAACATCCATCCCGACACGTACTGGACATTGGCTTTCTCCATTTCGTTGTCGGTCTTGTACGTCACGTCAGAATGTTCTGCATACGAAACCGCAATCAGCTCCGCCTCGCCCTTCACCGCCGCGCGCATCAGCTGAAAGCATGGATACGCCCACGAGTCCCACTCGCCCGGCTTGTTATCAAAGCCCATTCCATATCGCGACAAGACATAAAGACGCTCCGGATGCTCCACCGGCAAAGGCCGTAACAGCAACGCATCAATTAACCGAAATGCCGAAGTGCAGGACCCGATCGCCAGCCCCAGCGAAAGAATCGCAGCAGCCGACGTAATCGTATTGCGCTTGATCTGCCGCCATCCGAAAACAAAATCAGCCCGCAGCGAATCCAGCCAGCCAATCACGCGCGCGTCATGACTCTCCTGCCGCTGCCGCACCGCCGCGCCCAGAGCATGCCGCGCTTCGTTCGGATCGCGCCCAGCCGCCACCGCCTCAGCAACATGCGCCTCGAACTCCTCTTCAATCTCGTGATTCAATCGCTCGCCGCGAAATACATTCACCATACGCAGCCACAGTGACATGTCACACCGCCCCTAAAAATCCGCTCCCCATCAATATTTAGACATCTATATATAGATATCTAAATCAATTGTCAATACAAAGCTGTTTGCGTCTTCCATTGCCATTCGCGCATCTAAATGTCATCCTTATTAGCTGAAGTTACCTGCCGGGAAAACCATGCCTGTCGCGCTCACCTTTTTCATGAAGTACGGCTACTTCATCCTCTTCCTCTGGGTGATGACCGAACAGCTTGGTGTGCCTATTCCCGCCGCGCCTCTACTCATCACCGCCGGCACACTGACCGCCACGCACCGGCTCAGTCTGCCGCTCGTACTCTTCGCCATCGTTCTCGGCTGCCTGGTCAGCGACATCATCTGGTATTTCATGGGCAAGCGATACGGCGGCGCTGTCGTCCGCCTGCTCTGTCGCCTCTCTATGGAGAGCAACACCTGCGTCAAAAAGACCGAGGGCTACTTCACCCGCAACGGCGAGCGCGCGCTGCTCATATCCAAGTTCATCCCGGGACTCAACACCGTAGCCGCCCCCATCGCCGGCCAGACAAACATGCGGCTGCATCTCTTCATCGCCTATGACGCAGCCGGATCGCTCCTCTACGCGCTGGCCTTCACGCTAGGCGGACGCTTCTTCGGCGATTTCCTCAAGCACTCGAACCTGGTCTCCAGCGTCAGCCGAACCACAGGCATTCTCTTCGTCCTGCTCCTGGTCGGCTTTCTGATCTACCGCTTCACGCGCCAGCGCGCCTTCATCAAGGAAATGCGAACCGCCCGCCTCGAGCCCGACGAACTGAAAGAAATGCTCGATCGCAAGCAGGACGTCTATATCGTCGATCTCCGCCATCCCCTCGACTATCTGCCTGATCCGCGCACGCTTCCCGGCGCCGTCCTGCTCACGCCCGACAAGCTCGTCGAGCACACCGCCGAGATCCCGCGCGACCGCGACGTAGTCCTCTTCTGCACCTGTCCCAGCGAAGCCACAGCGGCCAGGATGGCGCTCACCCTGCGCAAGATCGGCGTCTACCGCGTGCGTCCGCTGCGTGGCGGCTTCGATGAGTGGAAGCGCCTCGGCTACCCGTTAGAAGACATCCCCGCCGCTACCGCCCCGGCCTCCTGATTTCCAACCGCATTGTCATCCCGATCGAAGCGCCGGAGTCGCGTAGCGGAGGGACCTGCAGTTTTCTCAGCACCAGACCAGAGTTTGAAAAGGCCCAGCCTACCCGAATTGTCCCCACCCCGACCCTGTGCTACCTTGCTCAAAGAAAATCCAATCGGAGCAAAGCATGGCATTTACTGAAACATTCCGCTGCGAAGTCTGCGGCAAAGCCAAAAACTCAGAATCAGAAGACTGGTGGCTGGCCTGGGCCGAGCAGTTCACGCCCATGCCTGACGCTCCGCCCATGCCGCAGCTTCGCTTCACGCCCTGGGATAACTTCCTGTCTCACAGCGCAGAGGTGCGTCACCTCTGCGGCGCGCGCTGCTCGCAAACACTCATGGATCGATGGATGGCCACAGGCGGACAATCGACCGCCGCGCACAGTTTTTCTGAACCCTGAGCGCAACGCCTCTATGCGAGTCGGTCAGTTTGTGTAATGCACTTGAAAGCTCATCCTGTGCGCTCGTCATGGTTGCACTTATGGTTTGCAGTGCCTTCACTGTGTCCGGCACACCGCACTGGACAAAATGCTGGCGCAGGCTCTCACCCAGTATCTTTGCTATTTCCTTCGGAGCCAGCCCAGCTTCGATCTCACTGGGCAGATCGGCGATCCGTGCCTCCAATTCGCGAACGTAGCCAAGCATCTTCCGCTGGGCATCGTCTGAAGATTGCCGATGAAGCGAAAGCAACTTCTGAAAATGCTCGCGCTCGTCAGCGATATCCTTCGGAGTATGACGCGTGAGCAAGGCTAGAACGCCCATTGCTTCGAGGATGCGCAGCATTTCATCGTCCTGGCTAAGCCCTCGGGTATGAGCGAGGACTCGATAATAAGCGGCCTGCAATTCGTCCGGCACAAGACGGGCGAGAGAGTCGAACGTCGTCGGCTCTCCCCCTGGCATGACTGCGAAGTCTGACGGAACTGGAGTTGTGTTCACGGGAGAAACACCTCCCGCGCACGGTCGAATTCCGAGAAGAGCCGCCGCCGATAGCTCTGCGCGCGCATCACGAGCGATGCTCTTTTGAGTTCATCGACCCCCGTTTTGCGGTCCGCCACCTGGCCGAGTTGAATGCCATGCTGACGGAGCGGATTCTCAAGTTCGGCCAAGCGAAATTCCATCTGCAGAATGGCTGGTGCGAAGGCTTGACGGAACTGATTGGCCTGTTTCGTTGAACGCCAGTATGTGAAATCCGCCAGCGCACTCGTCGCGTTCTCGACGATGATATACTCCACCCGATCCTGTAGCCGACTCGCCCACGCCAGGACACTCTCGACGCTGGCTGGGTCAGGCGTTATGATTCCGACCGCCGTGAATCGGACGCCGGTTGCCGCGACATCTTCATACATCGAATCGAACCAGCCTGCGGCAACCTGACCAGCACCAGCTCCCATGTCGGCAAGGATGATCGGAGTGCCGCCATCGAGGTGATCGACGAAGGCATCAAGGCCCGCCGGGGTATGAACATCGACTTTGGTTACGGTCCCGTTGAAAAAGTGTTTCAGAGATCCACGCGCCTTGTTCTCGGTATCGAGATCGAGAAGAGTAACGGGAATCTCGTTGGCCTGAAACCATTCGGCCAGGGCGACCACGACGCCGGTTTTGCCGACGCCACCTTTGCCGCCCATGGTAAAGACGACGCGCTTTGAAAACTCCATCATTGCTCACCCCAGTGGCGGTCAAGGTCAGGGGCTCATTTTCCCGGAAGACGAAGCGCGC
>Ga0070740_10004026_pt1 | contig 14857 bp, 16 predicted proteins | sample Coa_R2_FD_67286 | JGI IMG/M metagenome (GOLD analysis project Ga0070740, IMG submission 67286) | Surface soil microbial communities from Centralia Pennsylvania, which are recovering from an underground coalmine fire - Coalmine... | ecosystem: Environmental > Terrestrial > Soil > Unclassified ... | reverse complement strand
GCGCCCGAGCCACGGAGGGCTCGGACGCCGTTGTTTCGCACAAACGCCGGTTGCCGGGCGTCATCGCTGGACGCCCACCTTCAGGCCGCGCTGCGCAGGCCCAAGTGCTCCGTGCCCTTGGCGCGCCCGGAGGGAATTTCCTGCGGGCCCGAAGGCCGATAGCGTGGACCCCACAGATACCAGTCCGCCGCCATCAGCACCGCACCCAGCACAACCAGTCCCACCCATATCGATGTCATAAGCATTTTCCTTTTCTCCTTGCTTGCGGTTTAGCCCGGGCGAGGCGCTTCACCATTCCTCTGTTGCTCTGTCACAGGCTCGATACCGAGATTGCGATCGCGGCGATCAGTCCCGCGGTAAGCACCCCCAGGATCGCCAGTGTGCCGAGCATCCAGGCCAGTAAGCCCCGCGACGCACCGGGCGCCTTGGCGCTGCGCCTGAATTTCAACCATTGCTCGAAGTTCTCGCAGTTCTCGGCCAGCGCCAGGTAATCCGCCATCTGCTCCTCGGTAATGTCGGGCTGGCGCAGACGTTTCTTGTGCGCCAGATAGCGCATTCTGTCGATCAGGTCGCGGTCGCTATCGGCATTGAGTTCCGCCCGGATTCGGGCCGGAAGCTCCTCGTACGAGCCCACGCTTGGGTCCCCTAACGGTCCTGTATCCATTGGTCGGTAGGCAAACCCTACTGAAGACACTGCACAAAACTCCCTTCCCCCGATTGGCAGTTGCCGGACCCCACATCCGGGCCGCCGGTCTAAAGTCCTCCTTGTTTCGACCACATCAATAAAACTAGACACAACGTCTCGTCTAGTCAAGACGGGCCGTCTCGTCTCGCCGAGATTTCCGGGACAAGTTCCTAATCGCCCGGAGACGCGAGCCAAGGAGGGTAAAGCCATGGCGATGCGCAGGTGTATCCCTGCGCAAGCAGCCCCGTCGGTCAAACTCGGTTCCGGGTCAAAGCATCGGGTGGGTAGGCCAGGCTCAAATGCCGGGTGGTCTGACGGCGTTGAAAAAAAGGTGCGGTCAGCCTAGACGAAACGGTCCGTTCATGTTAAGGAGTAGCCGCACTATTTTTAATAGATGTGTTAAGATTTAGTTACAATGTCGGTGACGGAAGACCATTCAACCCGCCCTCAAGCCCAAACGGAGGCGAGCGGTTTTTCCAGCTCGCGCCGCAGCAAACGGGCGCACGAAGCAATTCTCAATGCTGCCGCTGAGCTGTTTCTCGAACGCCCCTATTCCGACGTCTGCATCGAGGCAATCGCGGCACGTGCCGGGGTTGGCAAGCAGACCATTTATCGATGGTGGAATTCCAAGGCTGCCGTGTTGATGGAGGCGTGTGCGGCGATCGTCGCCCGCGAGGTACCGCTGCCCGATAAGGGCTCCTTCGTCGAAGACCTCCGGGATTACCTGAGTCATCTCTGTTCTTTCTTCAACAGTCAACTGCCCAGACCGGTGATCGCCGGTTTGTTGGCCGAAGCGCAATGCAACGCCGAACTGGCGCGTGCATTTCACGAACGGCTGTTGATGCAGCGGCGAGTCGTGCTGCACACCATCTTGCAGCGCGCAGTAGGACGCGGGGAACTGCGTCCGGGGCTCGACCTCGACGTGCTCATGGACATGATCCACGGCGCGCTGTGGTACCGCACCCTGATCCTCAAGGCACCGCTGGATGAAGGGTTCGTCCAGGGCCTAATCGCGCAGGTGATGGCCGGGTGTGCGGCACCCAAGCCGCCCCCCGACAAGCCTTTGCCGCCCGCCTGAGACTCTCCGCTCGACAAACAACTCGACATTGTTTTTTTTGCCATCCATCCCGGCTTTGCTTGTGAGAGGGTTCGGGGTGTGCTTGGCTTCGGCCCGGATGCCATATTCGAACGGGCGCTCCGGGTCGGATAGGAGGTTTCTGCGCATGGCTTTACTTAAGGACAAGGTGGCCCTTGTCACCGGCGGCGGTTCCGGAATCGGACGCGCCACGGCCCTGATTTTCGCGCGCGAAGGGGCCAAACTGGTGGTCGCGGATTTGAATCGCAAGGGGGCTGAGGAGACCGTCGCGATGGTTGCGAAGGCCGGCACCGAGGCCATCACCGTTGAATGCGATGTGCTCAAGCCGGGCGCCGCGGAGGAGTTGGTCCGCCGGGCGGTCAACCATTTCGGCCGCCTGGACTGCGCGTTCAACAATGCCGGCGTAGCCGGTGAGTTGGCCCGCACCGCCGAAAGCACCGAGGAAAATTGGGATTTCGTGGTCGGCGTCGACCTGAAATCGGTGTGGCTGTGCATGAAGCACGAGATTGCGCAGATGCTCAAGCAAAAGAGCGGCGCAATCGTCAACACCGCCTCGATCGCGGGCCTGGGCGCCAATCCGCTCGGAATCGCTTACAGCGCCGCTAAGCACGGCGTGCTCGGACTGACCCGCACGGCCGCGGTGGAGTACGCCAAGATTCCCATCCGGGTCAACGCCGTGTGCCCGGGCGTAACGCAAACGCCGATGGTGGAGGCGGGAATCGCCAGGCGGCCCAGTATGCGGGCGGTCTTCAACAAGCTGCATCCGATGGGCCGCCTGGGGCGTGCGGAGGAAATCGGCGAAGCGGTGGCCTGGCTGTGCTCGGATGCCGCCTCGTTCGTCACTGGAGTAGCTTTGCCGGTCGACGGCGGATTCACCGCTATCTAGCCAAGTTTCCAACGGTCCGGGTCGCGAGCTTCGCGCCGGCGCAACTAAATATACGATGAGGTCAAAAGGAAGATGAGACTGGCGGACAAGGTGGCTTTGATTACCGGAGCCGGCTCCGGGATGGGCAAGGCGGCGGCGCTGCTGTTCGCTGCCGAGGGCGCCGCGGTGGCGGTGATCGATATCGACGAGGCGGCCGCGCTCGAAGTCGCCCGTGAGATTACCAACCGGGGCGGCAAGGCGTTCGGTATGCGGGCCGACGTCTCCAATCCGGCCGACGCCGAACGGATGGTGGAAGAGACCGTTAAACGCTTCGGCAAGCTCAACGTGCTCTACAACAACGCCGGCATCGAGGGCGAAGCCAACCTGACCGCCCGCTTCAGCGTGGAAGGCTTCGACCGTGTCATCGGGATCAACCTGCGCGGCGTATGGTTAGGGATGAAGTACGCGATCCCGCACATGATCAAGGCCGGTGGCGGATCGATTATCAACACCTCCTCCACTGCGGGTTTGTCCGGCGTGAAAGGTGGATGCGCCTACGCGGCGGCCAAGCACGGCGTAATCGGCCTGACCAAAACGGCGGCGCTGGAGTACGGACGGCGCAACATCCGGGTCAACGCGATTTGCCCCGGGCCGATCGCAACGCCGCTGCTCGAGCGCATCGCCGCCTACCAGAAATCGCGCGAGGTGACGGTGGAAAGCATGGGCGCCAATACCCCCATGGGACGGCCGGGCGCGCCGGAGGAAATCGCCAAAGTGGCATTGTTCCTGGCCAGCGACGAGGCGTCTTACGCCAACGGCGGCATCTTCGCCATCGACGGCGGCCAGACCGCAAGCTGACCCCCAAGGCGCGGCTTTTCGTTGCCAGGATTCGCGACGGCTGTGTTGTCATGCCGTCAAATCCGCGACGACTCGCCGCGCCTCTCCGCCCTCGTACACGAAGTGGAACAAACCCTGAAAAAACTGCACGTTGCACGTGGGCCTGACGTGCAGGTCTTTGCCCTGCTCTGACCGCAAAGTTGCGGTTTTCAAGCAAAATCCAGTCAAAATAGCGGTCTTCCAGTCAGTCCGGATACCGGCACGAGCCTTGCTCTTAGTTTACGGTGTCCGGCACGGACCGTAAACGAGAACCTGGTGCCAGCCGTCCCAACACCGTGTCAGGAGGTCGGGCTATCGTGTCATCCAAGTTCAAACGGACAAGCGCCGCCGCGATTGCGCTAGCCAGTGCATGCGCGATGCTATTTGTTGGCTCAGCCTTGGTGCATGCGCAGCAATTTCAGGTACTGGGCGCGTCGCCCGCAACGCAGGAATCCGCGCCTGAAGTGGCGATTTCAAGACAACTGATCCTGCACAACATAACTCTCAGCGGAACCGCCGTCGATCCGGATTCGCGCCCTGTGCTCGATTACGCCATCCAATTGCTGCGTCAATACCCGGCAACCCGTGTCTATGTAAGCGGCCGCGGGGATCGCGGCACGGTGCAGCGTGAGGCGCAGGCGGTCGCGCAATACCTCAAGCATCGCGGCATCCGGGCGGACCGGGTGATCGTTCAGGACACGACCGCACCGCGCCCGCTCGCGTCGCATGGCTCGTCCGCCGCGGCGGTGATTGTACTTAATCTCATGGCCTCCGATTGCGACACCTGCTCTTCCTGACCAGGCAGCCGAAGGTTTGAAGACCGACTCGTAGCGCTCCCCTCCCCCCAAACCAGCCGCGCGCGCTATCTTCTCGGCGCGCGCGGCACTCTTTTCTCGCTGTTCCGGTTTACAATAAGCTTGGCGCCGGTTCAGACAGCGCTGGCCGCGCTCAACTCCGGCTGGCGCCAGGGTGTCGCATTCGATGGCTCCTGAGTACGACGTGATCATCGTGGGCGGCGGCAATGCCGCGTTATGCGCTGCCCTGGCGGCGCGCGAAGCCGGCGCGCGCACGCTGGTGCTGGAATGCGCGCCCGAAGCCGAGCGCGGCGGCAACAGCCGCTTCAGTGCCGGCGCGATGCGCGTGGCGTACAACGGGGTCACCGACCTCGAGCGCCTGATACCCGACCTGACCGAGGAAGACAAGGCAATTACCGACTTCGGCACCTATCCCCAAGACCAGTTTTACGACGACCTCTGCCGCGTGAGCCAATATCGCACCGACGCCAAACTGGCCGAGACGCTGGTCAGCCGCAGCTTCGATACAATGCAGTGGATGCGCGCCAAGGGAATCCGTTTCGTGCCGATTTACGGGCGTCAGGCATTTAAGGTCGAGGGCCGCTTCAAGTTCTGGGGCGGACTGACGGTGGAAGCCTGGGGCGGCGGACCGGGCCTGATCGAGGCGCTTTACGCCGCCGCTGCCCGCAACGGAATCGAAGTATGGTACACAAGCCGCGTTCGCGCGTTGCTTCACGATGACAACGGGGTGCACGGCCTGACGGTGCGCGTGGGCGGGCTCACCAGGGCTGTCAGCGCCGGCGCGGTGGTGCTGGCGTGCGGCGGCTTCGAGGCCAACGCTGAAGCGCGCGCCCGCTACCTGGGACCGGGATGGGACCTGGCCAAGGTGCGCGGCACGCGCTTCAACACCGGCGACGGGATCCGGATGGCGCTGGAGGCGGGCGCGATGCCCTACGGCAACTGGTCGGGATGCCACGCCGTGGGATGGGACCGCAATGCGCCGGAATTCGGCGACTTGACGGTCGGCGACGGTTTCCAAAAACATAGCTATCCGTTCGGCATCATGGTCAACGCGCGCGGCCGGCGCTTTGTCGATGAGGGCGCAGACTTCCGCAACTACACCTATGCCCGGTACGGACGCGCGATCCTGGAGCAGCCCGGCCAGTTCGCCTGGCAGGTGTTCGACCGCAAGGTGGCCCATCTGCTGCGCGACGAGTACCGTATCAAGCGCATTACCAGGGTCAGCGCCCAGACGCTGGAGGAACTGGCGGGCAAGCTCGAAGACGTCGACGCCGCCGGATTCCTGGAAGAGGTACGCGCCTACAATGCTGCCGTCGCACTTGAGCGTCCCTTCAATCCCAACATCAAGGACGGCCGCTGCACGCGCGGTCTAGCGGTCAACAAGAGCAACTGGGCCAACCCGATCGATACGCCGCCGTTCGAGGCCTATGCGGTCACCTGCGGCATCACCTTTACCTTCGGCGGCCTACGCATCGACGGCGACGCCCGCGTCATCAATACCGACGGCGCGCCGATCGCGGGGCTTTACGCGGCCGGTGAACTGGTAGGCGGAATTTTCTACTTCAACTATCCTGGCGGTAGCGGACTGATGTCGGGCGCGGTCTTCGGGCGTATCGCCGGCGCGGCTGCGGCCCGCTTCGCGCGCAGCGGTGGCCGATGAAGTGGAGAGCAAAGGACGGGTCAGCGGACGAATCGATCGAATCCCGTTGGCAGCGGCTGAGCTGAGCGGTCAATGGTACCTGGTCTCGATGCGGGCGAGAACGCCCGGTGGGTCGGAAAAGTTCGCGCCGGCGCAGACACTGCCGTCGTATGGCGAGGCAGGGCGCAGCGCGTCAGGCTGGAGGAAGGGCCGGTTGCGCAACGCGCGCCAATCCTCGCGCAATATTTGCGGCGCGCGCCCGGTGCTCCCCCACACTTCGACGTCGTCTGGACTGCTCTACGGCGCGATTTCGAACCGATGGCAGGGCGCTATCCGGTCTTTCACATCCGGTGGCTATGAACTTACGCCGGCGGCGGGATGAATACGCCGCGGGGCAACCGGCGGTCAGGCAACGTCAAAAGCCCCGCGGCGGATGAACCGTTTATTGGTTGTCGTCGGGTTTGCTGGCCAGCGGCACCAGTTGTGCGATCTGGCATTGCACCAGCGCGTGCAGCTTGTTGTCTACCTGGAAGAAGCGGGTCACGGTGATGCCGGGCAGCACGGCCCGGAACTTGGGAATGAAGCGCCGTTGCACGTCGATGCGGTCCTGCGCCACCTGCATCACTTCGTCCAGTTTGCGGTTGGCCTGCTCGTCGGTGAGATTCTGGTAGTTTTTGGCGTACTCCTTGATCTCGCGGGCGTGGCGGTTGTCAACCTTGTCCATCGCGTCTTCGTACTTTTCATACAGCGGCCAGAAGACCTGCGCCTGTTTGGCGGTAAGCTTCATGTTCTGGCCCACGACCGCCTTGCGCTGTGCGCGCAGCGCGGCGATGTCGAGCTGTTTTTGCGTCGGCGCGCTTTCCTGCGCTGGGGCAGTCAGACCGAGCATGCAGACCAACACCGCCGCAACCGCACCGGCGCCTAAAAACCGCGTCATTGTCATGTCAAAAGTAACCTCCGCTATTCATTGAGAATTGCGGATGCTGGCCTATTTCAGGCCATGCGTCAAGGCCACCCGGGCCGCGCACAGCGGCGCTGCGTTTGAGCATTGCGGCGGGTTTTGTTAGTGGTCAGGGCGCGCGGCGAAATTATCGGCGCTACAAGGGGCTTGTGCCGCCCCGAGGAGGACCCATCATGGCAAAGCATACTTTCCTGGTTTTGACCAATCCTGTGGCAGGAAAAGAAAAGGAGTACAACGACTGGTACACCAACCAGCACATTCCCGACGTGGTCAGCGTCCCGGGCATCGTGGCCGCCCAGCGCTTCAAGCTGGCCGACTACCAGATGGGTACCGGGGCGCCCTCGCCGTGGAAGTACCTGGCGATTTACGAAATCGAAACCGACGACCTCAAGGCCACCTTCGACGCGATGCAGGCGCGCGTGGGAACCGATCAGATGGTGATGACTGACGCGCTCGACATGAGCAACGTCGGCGGCTTCATCTACACTCCGATTACGCAGCGCACCACCAGCGAAGAGGTGGCGCGAATGCGCCGCAAGGCGAGCTAGGCTGCGCGCTGGCATTTGCGAGTGCGGCACGGCCGGCCGCCAGCGCGGGGCCCTGCCGCACTTTCCCGCCACCATGGGGGCCGCTATCTTCGCTTCAGAGGATCAACGCCGATGATTTTGAAGGTTGCGCGCCTGGGCCATCCGATCGTGCGGACCGCGGCCCGCGAGGTCACGATCGACGAAATCAGGAGCCACGATTTCCAGCTCCTGATCGACAGCATGGTGGAGACCATGCATGAATATAGCGGTGTGGGCCTGGCCGCCACCCAGATCCATCTGCCAATCCAGGTCGCGGTGCTGGAGGTCGAACGCAATCCGCGCTATCCCGACGCGCCCTCCGTCCCCCTCACCGTGCTGATCAATCCGGTCGTCACCATCCTCGACAACCAACTGGTGGACGGCTACGAAGGATGCCTGTCCATCCCCGACCTGCGCGGTCTGGTGCCGCGCTTTAGGCGGCTGCGTGTCCAGGCGTTGGGACGCAACGCCGAGCCGCTGGACATCATCGCCGAGGACTTCCATGCCCGCGTCATCCAGCACGAGACCGATCATCTGAAAGGCGAGGTCTACCTGGATCGCATGCGCGACATGCGCACGCTCGCGCATCTGGCCGAGTTCCAGCGCTATGTTCTGGAGGGGGCAGCAGCCGCCCGCAAGTAGTAGTATCCGCTACTTGGGCGGGTAGGGCGGGACGATCGGCACCTTGCCGGTTAGCTTGGCCTGTTCGAGCGCCTTCTTGAGCGCGTCGTTGTAAACCTTGAGGTTGTTGTTCTCCTCCTGGATCTTGTCCAGTTGATCGTGCAGCCGGTTATTGTCGTCCCTGAGCTTGTTGACCTGCGCGCCGAGGTCGTCGATCTGCTGCGCCTGGCGGGCGATGATCGCCTGCTGCTGCTGCTGATGGTAACGCCAGACAAAGAAAGCCGCGATTGCGGCAAGAATCAGGAAGACAATCACGGCACGCATCATGGCATTCCACCCCGTCGCGGCGCGTCAGTTGCGCCATGCTACTGGACTCTGACCTCGTTCGCCAAGCGCATGCGCACCCAAGGCTAGCGCCGCACACCGCGGTCTTCGACCTCGGACCGGCGCGATGATTGGGCCTTGCGCTGTCGTGGACTTTCAGCGTCCTTCGCGCCAGAGTTGAAGGTGGCAGAAAAACGAAATCTTCGCGCGGAAACGCGCACCAGCACGGTGCTTCGAGCGCCTTCCCGATGCCCGATTCCTCCACAATCGCCGAACTGAGCGCCCTGCTGCTGCTGTGGCTGTTCGGCTACGCACTTGACGATTGCCGCCGCCGGATGCTGCCGGGCTTCGACCGCAACGTTGCCGCTGCCCTGGTGCTGGCCGTGGTCATCTTCGCGGCCAAGCTTGCCGCCCTGCCCTTTTTCCCCGGTTACCCCGACGACGTGCACGCCTGGGAGCGATGGTCGGCGACGATGGCCTCCCATGGCCCGCATGCGATTTACGAGCCGCCGGCGCCCGCCGATTACCCGCCCGCATATCTCTACGCACTGTGGGCGGCGGGCGCCGCGGCGCGCTCGTTGGTCACGACCGTCGCCGGATTGCGCCTGTTTGTCGAAACACCGCCGCTGATCGCGGACCTGGTCCTGAGCCTCTTGATCTTCGCCGCAATCTTCCATTACTGGCGCAATCACGCTCTGGCGCTGGCTGCGATGCTGCTGTTCGCGCTCAACCCCGCCCTGCTTTATGACAGCGTCGTATGGGGGCAGGCCGACGCGGTGCTGGTGCTGCCGATTGCGCTGGCGGCGCTGTTGCTGACGCAGTCGCGGTTCGTGCTCGGATGGGCGATCGCGGCTGTGGCAGCGCTGGTCAAGCCGCAAGCGCTGCTCGTGCTCCCGGTGTTCGCCCTGTGGACGATGCTCAACAGCGGATGGCGCACCTGGTTGTGGTGCGCGGGGACATTTCTGGTCACCGCACTGGTGGGTTTCGCCCCCTTCCTCAGCGGCCATCCCTGGTACTGGCCGCTGTCGGTTTACACCTTCAGCGCCGGACGCTACCGCCTGGCGTCGATGAACGCGTTCAACCTGATGGCGGTGCTGGGCGGGCTTGACCGGCCCGAATTCGTCAGCTTCATGGGGGTTTCATACCTTGCGCTGGGCACGGTCCTGCTCGCGGCGCTTTATGGGCTGCTGGCCTGGCTGATGTGGCGCAAGCCGCGCGCGCCGATGGTCTTGATCGCGACGTTTCTGGCGTTGCTGGGTTTCTTCGTGCTGGCCGCCCGCGTGCACGAGCGTTACCTGTATCCCGCCCTCGCCCTTCTTACGCTGCTCGTGTTCGACGCGCCTGCGGCGATGGCGGTGTACATCGTGCTCAGCGCCACCTTGCTCACGAATCTGATCTGGGTGAAGCGCTTTCACCAAGGTGTGGCGGCGCTCGATCCGCATAGCGCCGCGGTGATGGGAATCAGCCTGCTCAATGTCGCCGCATTCGCGATCGCATCGTTTTGGGGTGCCGTCGCCTCGACTCCGGCCGGGACCCTCAGCAAGCGATGGCCGTCCGCAGTGCGATGGTTCTTCGGAAGCCGGAAACCGGCTTTGGATGAAGCAACGGCTGGTAGCGCAGCCGAAGGACGCGGCGAGGCGCCGCGCAAAGTCCGGCGCAAATCCGCGCGCCGGCGCCATTAGCGCTTGCCAATCTCCTGCGGCGGCGCAATGTATAGCCATCCGGGGAGGACATCATGCCGAAAATCAAGGCCGGAGCGCTTACCATCAACTACGAAACCTTCGGCGAGGGCGAGCCGCTGCTGCTGATCATGGGCTTCGGCATGCCCGGACGCGCCTGGCTCCCCCGCATCCCGCGCTTTGGCGGCTTCAAAGTCATCATTTACGACAATCGCGGCACCGGGGAGACTGACAAGCCCGACCAGCCGGTTTATTCCATCGCCCAGATGGCCGACGACGCCAGCGCTTTGCTCGACGCACTGAACATCGCCCGGATCAAAATCTGCGGTTTTTCGATGGGCGGGATGATCGCGCAGGAACTCGCCCTGCGCCATCCCGAGCAGGTCGCCAAGGCGGTCCTCGGATGCACAACGGCGGGCGGCGCCAGCGCGCAGATGGAAAACCCGGGCGGCGGCGAGCCGCTGCGGATGGCGTCCTTCAAGCTGCTCGCAACCGACCCGGACAAGGCCTATGAAGAGCTGCTGCCGATGCTGCATCCGGCGGAGCTGCTTGCCCTGCGGCCCGAACTGCGCCGCGACATGCTCGACGCAATCAAAACCGCGCCGCCCACGCCGGTGGAAACCTACGTCCGCCATTGGGCCGGAATCATGGGATTCGACGCCTACAGCCGCCTGCCGCAACTTCGCTGCCCGGTCCTGATCGTGCACGGCGACCAGGATATCGGCACGCCGCTTGAAAACGCTTATATACTGAAGAGCCGCATCCCGCACGCCGAGTTGCTGATCGCACCCGGCGCCGGCCACGGCCTGGAGACCGCCGAACCCAACTGGGTCACCGATCGAATCGCGGCGTGGCTGCGGCAGTAGCATTCGCGCCGCATGCAATCGGGTCATCCTGCTTTATCATGCGTCGCGTGTTAGACTGAGGTGTCGCGGACGCACTTGAAATGGCAACAGATAAACGCGGTAACAAGATAAACCTCGAACAGGTCAGGCATATCGCGCTGCTGGCGCGGCTGGAACTGACGGCGGAGGAAGAACAGCGGATGCTGGGCGACCTCGAAGAGATGCTGGAGTACGTCGACAAACTCAACCAGCTTGACACCGGCGCCGTCGAGCCCACCGCGCAGGTCGGCGAGATCGGCGCCGCGATGCGCGAGGACACGGTAACCAACCGCGAAGACCCGGCCTCGATTCTGGCCAACGCACCCGCCGCCCGCGAGCAGATGTTCAAGGTACCCAAGATCATTGAGTGACGTGACTACCGACGCCTGCAAACTGACTATCGCCCAGGCGCAGCATCTGCTGCGCAGCCGCGAGCTGTCCGCCACCGAGCTGACGCGCGCCTGCCTGGATCGCATCAGTGCGGTCGAGCCGCGGCTCAACGCCTTCATCACGATTTGCCACGAACAGGCGCTGGCACAGGCGCGCGACGCCGAGCGCCGCCTGGCCCAAGGCGACGCGCCGGCGCTGTGCGGAATTCCGCTGGCGATCAAGGACATCTACGCCACCCGGGGCGTACGCACCACCTGCGCCTCGAAGATCCTGGAGAACTTCGTCCCGCCTTACGACGCCACCGTTATTGCGCGGCTGCGTGCGGAGGGCGCGGTGTTCCTGGGCAAAGCCAATCTCGACGAATTCGCGATGGGCTCCTCGACCGAGAACTCCGCCTTCGGCCCAACGCGCAATCCCTGCGACCTGCAGCGCGTGGCCGGCGGATCCTCAGGCGGTTCGGCCGCCGCGGTGGCGGCCGACGAATGTCTGGGGGCCCTCGGCACCGACACCGGGGGCTCGATTCGCGAGCCCGCCGCGTTTTGCGGTGTGGTCGGAATCAAGCCTACTTACAGTAGGGTAAGCCGCTTCGGGATCATCGCCTACGCCTCTTCGCTGGACCAGGTCGGCCCGTTCGCCAAAACGGTGCGCGATGCCGCAATCTTGCTGCGCTCGCTGGCCGGCGCCGACCCAGCGGATTCCACCTGCTCCACACGTCCGGTGCCCGACTACGAGCGCGCCCTGAACGGTGAGGTCAAGGGGCTTCGAATCGGCGTGCCCAAAGAGTATTTCGTCGAGGGGATGCAGCCCGAGGTCGAGGGGGCGGTGCGCGCCGCGCTCAGGCATTACGAGTCGATGGGCGCCACGACCGTGGAAGTTTCGCTGCCGCATACCGACTACGCAATCGCCGCCTACTACCTGATCGCCACCGCCGAGGCCAGCGCCAATCTCGAGCGCTACGACGGTATCCGCTACGGTCTGCGCGTGGAGGCGGACAACCTGACCGACCTCTATCGGCGCAGCCGCGGACGCGGTTTCGGGGCCGAGGTCAAGCGCCGCATCATGCTCGGCACCTTCGCGTTGTCCACCGGCTATTACGACGCCTACTACCTTAAGGCGCAAAAAGTGCGCACCTTGATTAAGCGTGACTTCGACCAGGCGTTCGCACGCTGCGACCTGATCGTCACGCCGACCGCGCCCACCACCGCGTTCAGGCTCGGCGAGAAAATGTCCGACCCGCTGCAGATGTACCTGTCGGACATCTTCACGATTTCGGTCAACCTGGCGGGGCTGCCCGGGATGGCGCTGCCGTGCGGCTACGACCGCCAGGGAATGCCGATCGGCCTGCAGCTCATCGGTCCGGCTTTCGGCGAGGAGACGGTGCTGCGCGCCGGCGACGCCTATGAGCGCTCGGGCGCCGTGACGCGGCGTCCCACAGTGGTGTAGGATCCGAGGATGACTTCGATGTCCGCGCATGAGGAGAAGTACGAAGCGGTTATTGGCCTGGAGGTGCACGCGCAACTGCTGACCGCGTCCAAGATTTTCTGCGGATGCTCGGCGCAGTTCGGCGCCCCGCCCAACACTCACGTCTGCCCGGTATGCTCGGGGATGCCCGGCGTGCTGCCGGTGTTCAACCGCAAGGCGCTGGAACTTGCCATTCGCCTGGGTCTGGCCGCGCACTGCCGCATCGCGCCGCGGTCGATCTTCGAGCGCAAGAACTACTTCTATCCCGATCTGCCCAAGGGCTACCAGATAAGCCAGTACCAGACACCGCTGTGCGCAGGCGGCTATATCGAGTTGCCCGGCGAAAACGGCGATGCGGCGCGCGTGCGACTGGTCAGAATCCATCTGGAAGAGGACGCCGGCAAAAACATCCACGCCCCCGATTGCAGCCTGATCGATTTCAATCGTTCGGGGGTGCCGCTGGTCGAGATCGTCAGCGAGCCCGATATCCGCACGCCGCAGCAAGCGGGCGCCTACCTGCGCGAATTGCGCTCGATGGTACGCTACCTGGACGTCTCCGACGGCAACATGGAAGAGGGCAGCTTTCGCTGCGACGCCAACGTCTCGGTGCGCCCGCGCGGCGCCGCGGCGCTCGGCGTCAAGACCGAAGTCAAGAACATGAACTCCTTCCGCCACGTCGAGCATGCGATCGCCTACGAGATCGAACGCCAGATCGAACTGCTCGAGGCGGGCGAACGCATCATGCAGGAAACACGCCTGTGGGACCCTGACCGCGGCGTCACGCGCTCGATGCGCTCCAAGGAGTACGCACACGACTACCGCTATTTTCCCGAACCTGACCTGCCGCCGCTGATCGTCACGCCCGATCTGGTCGAACAGATCAGGACGGAAATGCCCGAGCTGCCTGCCGCGCGGCGCGCGCGCTACACCGCGGAGCTGGGACTTACGCCGTATGAGGCCGACGTGTTGACGCAGGAGCGTGAGCTTTCCGATTACTTTGAGGCGCTGCTGCCGGGCCTTGACAATCGCAAGACCGCGGCCAACTGGGTGATGACGGAAGTGCTGCGCGCCGTCAACGAAAGCGGCCGTCCGCTGGCCGAAGCCGTCCCTGCTCCGGCCGAAGTCGGCGCGCTGCTCAAGATGGTGGAAGACGCCGCGATCAGCCTCAACGCCGCCAAGGCCGCGTTTGCCGCGATGTGCAAGTCGGGCAAGGGCGCGCAGGCCACGGTGGCCGAGCTGGGGCTGCTGCAGGTCTCCGACGAAGCCGCCATCACGGCCGCCTGCGAGCAGGTGATCGCCGCCGAAGCGGACAAGGTCGCGGAATACCGCGCCGGACGCGACAAGTTGTTCGGCTTTTTCGTCGGCCAGGTGATGAAGGCGATGGGCGGCAAGGCCAATCCGAAGATCATCAACGAGGTGCTGCGGCGCAAACTGGCGGCAAACTGAACCTGGAGCTTGACTTCAACTGCGAGGAGTGAATGCGCAATGCCCTACGCGGAAGGCAGAACCTACAACGACGCCGACAGCCATTTCATGGAAACGGCAGACTGGCTGTTTTCGTACGCCGACCCCAAGGTCAGGCCCAAGCTGCGCGAGATTGACTTCACCATGGCCGGCGGCCAGGCAACCGCCGACTTGGTCGCGGCGGTGCCCTCGATGGTCGAGCGGCGCAGGAAGGATCCGGCCGCGATGGCACGTGCGGAGGCTCACCTCCTGGAGCGCAAGAGCTGGCACGCCCTGGGCGCTTATGATCCGCAGGAGCGCAAGCGCGCGCTCGATCTGCTCGGCTACAATCGCCAGTTGGTGTTCACCGGCGTGGCGATGCAACAGTTCTGGGGCAATCTCGGCGTGCAGCACGTCTTCGATCCGGAGGCCCTGTACGGCGGTGCGCGGGCGCACAATCGCGGCATCACCGACTTCTGCCGCCATGACCCGCGTCTGCGCGCAGTGGGTTTTGTGCCGCTGGACGTGCCCGAACTGGCAGTACGCGAAATC
>Ga0070740_10004025_pt1 | contig 14857 bp, 10 predicted proteins | sample Coa_R2_FD_67286 | JGI IMG/M metagenome (GOLD analysis project Ga0070740, IMG submission 67286) | Surface soil microbial communities from Centralia Pennsylvania, which are recovering from an underground coalmine fire - Coalmine... | ecosystem: Environmental > Terrestrial > Soil > Unclassified ... | reverse complement strand
TCAGTATGGACCAGACTGGCAGACTGTCTTCTCTGTCTATCAACAAAAACGTAAACGGCATATGGATACCTTAGGTGAGTTGTCAAAAGAGGGACTGAGCCGGTATGCACGGAATAAACGGGCGGATTATCCTGCGATTTATGACAAATTGGAGTTAATCGGTTATACGCTTCTGCCCGGATATATACAACCGCCGGTTTTACTGCCGGTAATGAATGATCCTGATCATACAGATGATTATGTACGAAGACATAACCGGCAACGAGCTATCTTCCGGTTCCTGGGGATACCACTACTTGTACTCCTGTTGACTAAAATGGTTGCAGTATATGAGAGGATTCAGAAGATTATGTACCGTTAGAGCGTTTTGAAAAGGAATTCATGATCACGGGTATGCTTGCGGGGAAAACATATTTGCTTGATCCGCCGGATGTGATTTATTAACTTCCACCAGAATAAAAACAGGAAATTGTCAGAATAATATAAATTATAGAGCAAACGGTAGTTGCTGGTAAATTGCATCTTGTATTCATTTATACCCCCACCCTGATCAACAAAAACAACATCTTTTTTTGCTAAATAATCCAAAAGAAAATACACGATCAACTTTCCCGGGCTTATTTTTTTATAGCCGTTATGGTATGAAATTTGTTCTCCGGTATATTTATCCTTATACAAAAATCCATATTCATATGCAACAGGTTGTGAATCAAAATACAAAAAATTAATTCGGACGAACCGGCTGCAATGTTTCGTCAAACTTTGAAAATAATGTTTGTTATCTTCGTTTGCAAAGATATCCATACCGCGTGCCTTTTTGGAACTTTCTTCCTGAAGAGCAAACATCGTTTGCAAATGAGTCTGCAGATTCGTGTTGTAGGAGGTGAATTGTATATGCCCTTCATTTTTCCTCAAAATTTTTTTCATCTGGCTGAGCATAGTACTTGAAGCAGATACGAAGGGATTACCGCGTAGATCAATAAAGGGATTAACCGAAATAAGAGAAAAGAAAAGGGTGGGGAACATTTCATGGAGAATTGTAACTGCTTTCTCATCAATTTTCTGTAGATAAAGTGCCTTCCTCTTTTTGAAAAGATCGGTAAAAAATATTCTGAGCAGTTCTTTATCAAAGCTTTCCAGTAAAAATGCGCTGTCGCCGAGATGTTCTTTATCAAGCGTTCCATATACCGCAATACCAAAACAGCGATAGTGCTGAAGCGGCAGAAGCGCTACCAGTTTCCCGTCATTATAGCAAACATGGATTTCGTATGACTTGTTTTTGCTGATTTCCATGTACGTGCAAAACCATTCATAGGAGTTATATATATTCGCATTTGCGGCGTTTTCCCAAAGCTGTTTCCACTGTTTGATAAATGATTCATCAAGCTGTGTAATAACTGCTGTAGTGAATTCTTTGTTCATAGAGTATCAGGAAAAGCTTGTTTTTACCTTCCGGTAAAAAGCATACAAGGGTTTATTCCTGTATAAAAAATGATAGCTATTGTTTTGCAATGCGGTCATGATTTGTAAATATACCCTGATAAAAGTATTGCGTGCCATTACGAGCTGATAGAGTAGTCTTGATTCATCTGTGAGGAGCCGTTTCATCGGATAATCTCCTGAGCCGAAGTCTATTGTCCGGATACCCTTTTCTCCCATCAGATCTATGAGTTTTACCAATAATACTTTGCCTGGCGAGTAGAGACCATAGGAGGCAACATACGCGTTTTGACTCCAGTAGTACGTGTTATTGACAAGAAAACCAATATAATATGCAATCGGTTCACTCTCGAAATAGAGAATAGCAACACTAAAATGTTTCCGGAAATGTGCGCTAAGATTGCGATAGAATGTGCGTATCTTCTCGTCTGCAAAAGCACTGTATCCTTTTTGCTGTTTACTGCTTTTTGTGTCAATCGCAAATACCACGTCCAATCCTTTTTGTGTTGTCCCGTCAAAAAATTCCATACTGAATTTGTCTTCTATGCCTTTTATCCTGCTTACGAGTCTGCTGCGTTTTTTTATAATAACAGATCCTGATGCATTTTTTTGCAGAGGAAAATATAAATTCCGTGCCTGTACGGTAGTTGCCAGATGGGTGATGTGAGATTGCAAGACATGTACAAAATCTTCCGGTACATTGTCCAAAAAAACATTGCCCAGTGAAACTACTGCTTTTACCAATACATGTACTGCTGTCGTATCCTGCATTGAAAGCAAAAACGGCATACCGCAAACATATTCTTCCGGTGCAACGGTATAGACAGGAATGCCGAATTTCTTTTTCTCAACCATGCCCGCAACCGCTACTAATTGCTCCTTTTTATACAAAGCGATAATGACATAACGTCTATATCCAAAGGTTGCAACCACCGACATAAACCAGTGGGGCGAATTGATGTAATTTGCTGCAGATGATTTTTCCCACAGTTTTTGCCAGTCACTTACCAGTTTCTGCTCAAGATTTGTATAAAAAACTGTTTTCATAGGTAGGTACTGAAGTACACTTCTTCATGCTGCGGAATTTTCCCCTCCGGGAATAAACCTTGTAATTGCGACTTATATACCCGTATCAGTTTCAGTTTCTTATCAAATTGTTGATTCAATCGATACATATGCTGATGTTTTTTGACCCGACCGTAATCGTGTAAGCGAACATTGTAAGGGAAGTCAGAATAAAGGACAAGATGCGCGAACAATGAGCGGCAGACTTTATGAACAATCTGATGATCGACATGATTACCAATACCACAAGGTGCAAAAACAATCGCATCTTTCTGGACATTTTTTTTCAGTTGTTCGCGAAGTGCTGTTACTGCATCATCTTTGCGGGAAATTTTTTTAATAACATGCCAGCGGTACGTAGGGTAAACAGCATCAAATTCAGGAAACATTTTTCCCAGGAAACTCCGTTGTTTTTTCCTTCTAAACAATGCATCCTCAAGATGTAAATTAACTACTGAAACAGGCAACCTCGACAATGCATTTTGATCTTCTTTAGCGCGAGCTTCATAGAGGAGTTTCGCATTTGTATAACCACCTGAGGCTTTGAGAAATTGCTTTGCGGAAAGGGTGTATGGGCCCCCGTGTGCGGTTGTAAAGACATTAATAATTGTCATATCAACTTTTCCGCCAAGCTGCAGAAGCAACATACCACAAGAAAGAACCGCATCATCAAAATGCGGCGACACAAAGACAACGGGTAGATTCTTATCGATAATTTTTTTTACTAAATCCATTTTTTAAATTTTTAATTTTCAAACTGTTGATCGATAACTAAAATATTTCGAAAATTATTGTACCACCTCAGTAATGTATTCCTTATACTGTTTTGCTACTTCGTCCCAGTTGAATTTTTGTGCAAATGCCAGCCCATTCTTTCTCAAAATAGCTGCTGCCTCCGGATGCGATGTAATAAATGCTATAGCTCGACTGAGTTTTGTCACATCAAATGGCGGGACTTTTAGAGCAACGTCCTCTGGAAGATGGGACAATCCTTCAATGGAAAAACAAACTAAGGGTATTCCGTGCGCTACTGTTTCAAGTGCTGTCATTGAAAATGACTCGTAGCGTGAAGGGACAACAGCGCAGACAGCGTGAAAGAAAAGCTCATCCTTGGCCCTGCCGGTAACTCGTCCTAAGAGCTTGACTTTTCTTGTGAGACTGAGCTCCGCAATGCGCTCGCGCAATTGTTTTTCTTCAGATGGATTTCCCGAACCGGCAATATACAGGGGGTAGGGAATACTCTCTGCAAGCGTACTATATGCTGTAAGGAGCAAATCAAGCCCTTTTTGATTGACTTCAATTCTACCTAAAAATAAAATATATTGCTTCTCAGTTTTTTCAGCATTCTCCGGCAATCGTATTTCTACACCATTAGGAATAACAGCGATCTGTAGTCGCGGATTTATACGCAAGAGTTTCTTTTTCATAGTCTCAGAAAGAACAATGAGATGTGTATATGATTGTAATCCGATCTTCTCTATCAAATCAAACGGCAATTTATATTTCCGCCGCATGTCTTCACCGCTGAGCATATGGACAATACCGATAACCGGCCGCGCGGTAAATACTTGCAGGAATGTCGTTGAAAAAGGCGGTGTAAAACTTTCCAGCCAGATATCATACGAACGGGTCAAAACCAACCACGGGAGACAAAGTTGAAATGCAATCTGTCCGAATTTACCGCCAAATCGCGCTAAACCTACTCGTTCATATCGCACACCATCAATAACTTCATTGGTACAGCCGGGATATTTTCCGGTAAGCACACAAACATCGTACTGCTTTGCTAGTCGTTTTGCGACTGCATGAACCGCCAATGCACCTCCACCTGCATAATACGGATTTTTTATATCATCATACGAGGAAATAATAAGTGACAACTTTTTATCTTGCATAGCGTATTGGTTTCTTTGTTGATGTGTTGATTTCCCAGACCGGAGAAGTATCTATTTGTTTCGGATGACTTATCCTTCCCAGATAGAATGTTACCGGCAAAGCAAGTAAAGTATAGAAGGGTTGGCGCAGCAAACTTTTCCAGACACCAAGCAACTTGGCGCTAAGCGGAATAACATGCACCTGTCGGATCAGGTCCTTACCAAACATTCCTACCAGTACCGGATCTTCTTTACCGATTGTTCGCGTCATTAACTGTTTGACGTCATGAATCGTCATCGGCGGATGCTGGAGTATGATTGCTTTAGGACAATACCGGAAACCGTTTTGTTTTTTTGCTGCCAGATAAATATATAGATGCGGATCAGTGAGATTTTCCGGGATACGCAGAGTGCGGACAAAGGTACCTTTATATGCAGTTGCAGCACCATGGAAATTGGGAGCGATATCATATCCCGGCACACTCAAACGCATCATGTCTCCAAGAACCATGCTGGCATGAATTACTTTTGCAATCAGCCCGGAAGGCTGCACTAATTCGATACCTGAAGACATCATGACGGCTTTTTTATCAGCAACAAGCTCTGTCACGAGCTTTTCCAGGAAATCATCTCCCTTTAACGCGATATCCGCATCAAGCACCACCAGTACATCTGCGACACACCGTCTAAATAATTCATTCACCCGGAAATATTTTCCTTTTCGCGAGGTTCTTTTCAGCAGTTTGATAAATTTGTATTTGCGTGAGAACTTTTCTACTGTCTCATTTGTTTTATCAGTGCTTGCATCGGAAATAACGGCAATTTCCGTAAGCTCAAAACTTTTCTGCTTTTGCGCAAGCAGAGAAACGATAATATTATCAATATTCGCAGCTTCATTATACGCAGGAATACCAACGGAAACATGTATCAATTTTTTCATAGAGTGAGTTTATCTGCAGTTGGCTCAGCAATAGTTTCTACACCGGATACGGCAAGCTTACCATAATCGGGGGTTGTCAGCACACTACCCAGACTTTTGCCGATAAGTAAATAAAAATCGCGCGCACTTTTATCCCAATTGAAATTTTTTGACCAGGAGAGTGCTTCCAAAGATAACTGTTGACGGAAGTGTTCATCTGTCATAATAGCCATCATAGCTGTTGCAAACTGCTTAATATTACCCGGCTCAACCAGTATACCAGTTCTTCCATCAACTACTGAATCACGAAGACCATTGACTCGTGAGGCAATGACTGGTGTACCGGCTGCATTTGCTTCGATAACAGTAATGCCCCAACCTTCCACTTGTGAAGGCTGGATCATTGCCCAGCTCTGTGACAGCAGTTTTGCTTTCTCCTCTTCACTTGCCTTCCCCAAAAATGTTACCTGTTTGTCAACCCCCAGGCTTTCTGTTAATGCCTTAAGACTTAAATAACTTTCACCCGTACCCACAATTGCCATTCTCGCATCCGGACGTGTTTTGGCAACTGCCGCAAACCCCTTGATAGCAACATCAATATTTTTATACTCTTTGAGTCTGCCCACATAACTAAATAGCGGATAAGGTGTTTTTTCATAATTGACATACAGGTGGGGCGATACCCCATTATGGACAATATCAATATTACCCGAATCAGTAAATCCAAGCTTGAAAATCTCCTGTTTTGAAGATTGGGAGACAGTAACGATTGTCCTGTTGTGATAAATTAATGGCATCAATTTCCCTTCCAACAGTTTGGCAATACCATTAAGCGGGAAAGGCAAAAAAGAACGGAAAATTTCCTGATGGATATGATGAATCAACAGGATTACCGGTCGTGTTGTATAGAGCGGTGTGAAAAATGGAATACCATTCTCGCAATCAATAATGACATCATATTTGCGCCGGAATTTTAAGAAATAATACATGACTGCAAAGAAGTAGACCGTATAGGTACCGCCCCGGCGATACACTTCAACTCCGTCAAGCACTTCATACGAAGGATGGAAATGATCATTACCACAAAAGAGTGTTACTTTATTACCATCTTGTACCCAACGTTTTGCAAGTTCATGAACATAGACCTCCGCACCCCCGGCAAATACATGGCGGGTATCGCGCCAGTTGAAGATAAGAATATTCATTCGATGCTCTTGCCAGGCTTTCTCGCCCGTTGTGTATTTAAATAAGCCAAGGATACTTACAATGTTATTCTCCAGGATACGTATACTCTCGGGGTTCATTTGCAAAAGAAGCATCAGTAATACATTGCAACTACTCACATAGGCAAATCCGCGAACAAAATCAGACAATGACGTGTCACTGATTTGTGACATAGGCATCTCAAGTGCCATGAGGCAGAGCCAGACCAAAACAAATCCATAATGCTTTGTTGCGATGTTATAAAAGACTATTTCCAGGGTAATAGCTAGACAGAACAGAGAGAATGTATAAAACGGTAAGTACAAAATGCTCGTGGTAAATCCATTGCCAAGGAGCATGGGCACGACATATTTACCTGCGAGTCCTAAAGCCACAAATACTATCCCTTGAAACAGAAATGCTATTACAATGTTGGTCCGTACTACTTGCGGGTGTAGTTCTTTTTGCCCGTTAAATAGTTTTTTGGTAAAAATAGTCATGACAAGTGCCAACATACATGCGGTCTTTGCAAGAGCAGACAGCCGGACATACAACATAAACTGTTCTGTCGATAAAGAAAACTTTGCCAGAAAAATATCAAGCCCGAGAATAACAAAAATGCTTCCGAGACAAAGAACCGGAGCTGTTGAAAACCGACCGGCTAGTGTAGAAATCATGCCGATAATTGCAGTACGTACTTTGCCAAAAAGCAAAAAGTTTTTCTTGCCGGTTTTCTGCACAAGCTTTGTCGCCTGAGGAGATGTGTCCTTTTCCATGACTGGCGCTATTGGTACAGGTATGTCATCCGTTGCCAGTACGGGTTGTGTCAATACGGTTGGCACAGTTGTTACTTTTTTCTTCAGGTGAAATCCATGTGTTGTTTTCTCCCAGTAGTGCGGTTTGAAAATTAACTGATAAAGCGCGATGACACCGGCAATACTCATCATGATCCAATAAAGAGGAATAAGAAATAAATATTTCATCAAGTCCCACTGTTCCCGTTTGGCACAACCGAGCATGTAACTATACAGGAAGAAAAAGTTACCGAAGATAAACGAAGTAACCGCGATGTAGGAAAAGGGCGGCACATAAATTTTCTGAATAAATGGACCGACAATAGGGAAGGCCGTGTAGTATAAAATTGTTACTGCCCATAGTACCGGATTGAACAGAATAAACAGCAGTTTCCCGCCGACAGTGAGCTGGAAGATACATGCATGGATGATACCTTTTTCACTCACGGCCCGTTTGAAACTTCGTGTATGAACAAGATACGTTTGCATGTAGCCTTTAATCCAGCGGGATCGTTGCCGAAGCCAATTTTTGGGTCTGCTGGTCGCTTCTTCGTAGGTGGTTGAATCGATAATTGCTGTCTGATAGCCTTTTTGGAAAAGCCGCACACCCAAATCTGCATCTTCAGTGACGTTAAACGGATCCCATCCCTGAAGCTCACGCAATTTTTCTGTTTTGAAATGGTTACTCGTTCCACCAAGCGGGATGATTGAATTGAGTGTCTGGAGTCCGGTCAAAGTGAGATCAAACCAGAGAGAATATTCTGCAGCAAAAAATCGGGTAAGCAAATTCTGCCTAGCATTATAATAGTTGAGCTTAGCCTGTAAACAAATCACGTTTTCACCGGTTTTCATAAACCCCAGATATGCCTTTTTAAGTTGCAATGGATCAGGCATATCTTCGGCATCGTAGATCACCAGATATTCACCTTGTGCCAGTGATAAACCATAATTGCATGCCTTTGGTTTGGTCTTGGGCTGTGAATCAGGAACGACAACAATCCGGACATAGGACGGCAGGATCATTTGTGAAATCGTAGCCAAGGTCTCCTTATCATCTTCTTCCAGAAGCAGCATCACATCGAGTTTGTCTTTTGGCCAGTCAAGTTGTGCAATCGCCTGTAAAAATTGCGGAACAATATGCGCTTCTTTATATAATGGACAAAGCACAGAATAGACAGGCAAAATATTTGGATTTATCGCTGCTAACTCTGCTGCCTGCGCATCGATCTCGCCTTTGCTGTGCATACTTTTCAAAATGATGTATAAGGTAAAAATACAGTCAATAAAATAGAGGATACTGATGACACTTGCAGCAACAGTAATCGTTGCCAGCGGTTTGTATATAAGACAACCGGCAAAGATAACAAATAAACAAAGCAGAGATAGTGTCTGTTCGCGGGTAAAGGTCCGCATTGCTGAAAGTGTCAGTGGCAGGGTGGTGTGGGTAATATATTGTCTTTTCTTAAAACCAACCCCAGCCCCTTCCATTGATTGTTCCTCCTGCGGCGCGATCGGAAACGGGTTGTATTTCTTAAATTTCAGTGCCAGCGCATTCATACCAATTTCCCATGAAGCTTTAAACACATTAATATGCGATGTGCCGCTTTCCCGCGGTGCGAACGTAATTGTCACTTCATCAATTGGGAATCCTGCCAGATGCGCGCGATAGAGGAATTCCAGATCAAATGTCCAAGGTGAGGTTGGTGGAAATTTCACTGTTTCATAGACATGTCTGGTAAAGGCCTTAAGTCCTGATTGAATATCGACATCCAAGCCAAACACTATATGACCAAAAACGAAACGGAAGCTTCTACTTAACAATTGGCGAAGCAATGTGGTGTGGACTTTTTTCCGGCGGGCGACAACAACAGACACTCCGTTTTTGACTTTCTCAACCATTGCTGAAATCGCATCCGGCGGATATTGTAAATCTCCGTCGATCATGACGAGGATATCACCTTTTGCTTTGGCAAATCCCTCAGTCAGTGAATATGACTTTCCTTGTTTCCCATGTTTGCGCAGAACTCTAACGCTTGTGCTGTTGGCTTTACGACGTAGCCACTCATAGGTACCATCTGTTGAGTTGTCATCGATATACAAAACCTCTTTTACACCCGCAATAGCAGACAACGCAGTGAGTAAGCGTTTGTGAAAATGTTCAATTGTACCCCGCTCATTATAGACAGGAACTACTATACTTATAGTATTTCTTTTGTGTACCATGCATCTCCTCTTCCGTTTTTTGGAATATGAGAAGCAGACAATAAGTATGGGATGAGTTTTGGTCGTCACATCCGTATTATTGTCATGCTTATCTACTAAGAATAGTGTATGAACTCGGTAATAAAGTTATGAACCGTTGCTTAGGTAAGAAGTTAAACTTATAGTACTGAAGGGCAGAGAGTACTTTTGAGTTTCAACAAGTACTATTTATAGCATAGAACATCCTATATTGTCAATGGAAGAGGCATATTTCTTACATTAAAGCACTATACTCTTGACATAAAAAATTTATCGTATATAATAATACTCTAGGCTGCCCAACCGGAGATATTCCTGGTTGGTTTTTTTATGAGAAAAATGCTAACGAAAATATTATTTACGTTTGCCGCTGTTGAAATGCTGATAGTATTGGTGTTTTTATTGGCCTCAGACCCAACGGTTAAAAATACTATAGCGCTTGCAACTACTATCAAACCCGAAACATTCACTGAATTGTATTTTGAGAACTACCTTAAACTCCCCAGTGTTGTTACTCCTGATCAACAGTGCAGTTTTTCCTTTACCATTCACAATCTGGAAAACCGGGACATGCAGTATCATTATGTTGTCTATCTCCAAACCGGCAAATGGAGACAAGTAATTGCTGATAAAACAGTTTTTGTAAGAAACAACCACTCTCTCACCATTCCGGAAATATTTCAGGCACCAAATGCAAAAACAAAATCAGAAGTAGTCGTTGATCTGATAAATAAAAACCAGCAGATTGGCTTTTGGATCACAAGCATATAATACCTATGAAAAAATTAACAATTGTCATACCAGCATTAAACGAAGAAAAAGGAATCGGATACGTTATTAAAGAAATTCCTACGAAAAAACTGAAGGATATGGGCTATAGCGTTGAAGTAATGGTTATTGACAACGGCTCACAAGATAAAACACCTCATATAGCAAAAAAACATGGAGCTATTGTCATTATTCAACCGGTCAGAGGATATGGCAATGCATATAAAGCAGGGTTTGCGAACGCCTCGGGAGAAGTAATCGCCACAGGAGATGCAGACTTGACCTATCCCTTTAAAGACCTGCCGAAAATTATTAAGAAAATGGAACGGGAAAATTTGGACTTTATTAATACTAATAGACTGAAGTATGTCGATCCTTCTGTTATGACATCAAGTCATATCTTTGGTAATTGGCTCTTAACAACAATTACTAAAGTCCTGTTTAATTCTCCTTTTATTGATTCTCAATCAGGTATGTGGATTTTCAAAAGTTATATTTGGGAAGCACTGGAAGTCAAATCATCAGGTATGGCATTCTCACAAGAATTAAAAATTGAAGCATACATCAAAGGCTTCAAATGTGCGGAAGTACCAATACGATATCGGGCAAGAGCAGGAGAAACGAAACTTAACACATTAAAAGATGGTTCAAAAGTAATACTGCAATTGTTCCACAAAAAATTAACAACACTTCTTACCCAATCTCAACCATCAAAGAGAGTCCAGCAACAAATTGCTGTTGAATAGTTACAGCTGTCAAGGAGAATATATGAACACTCACGACAAAAAACAAAAACTCGCTATCGTGTATGATGCGATCTATCCTTTTGTGAAAGGTGGAACTGAAAAACGCAATTACGAGATAAGCAAAAGATTTGCTCAAAAAGGATATGAAGTGCATATATATGGAATGAAATGGTGGAAAGGAGAGAACGTTATTCAAATGGAAGGAGTCTATTTACATGGGATCTGTAAACCAATGCAACTCTACACAAAAAATGGAAAAAGATCAATTCTGCAAGCAATATATTTTGGACTACACTGCTTAAAACTGATTCAGGAAGACTTTACCATTTTGGATGTAAATCATATGCCATTCTTTAGTCTTTACTCTGCAAAATGTATAGCGCTTATTAAAAAGAAAAAACTCTACGCGACATGGAATGAAGTCTGGGGACGAAACTACTGGGTAGAGTATTTAGGAAAATTTGGTAATATCGCATATCTCATCGAATGGCTCAGTGCGCGGATGCCGGATAAAATTATCGCTGTTTCAGAACACACCAGAACAAAACTCATCCAGGATTTAAAAGTAAAAAAAGAAATCGTTGTTATCCCCAATGGTATCGACTTGAAAGAAATAGTAAAAGTAAAACCCTCAGAGAACAAATCAGATATTATTTTTGCCGGACGGTTACTCTCTCATAAAAATGTTGATTATTTGATTGAGTCTATCAGGCTTTTGAAGAATACCTATCCCAATATTACCTGTGTCATTGTAGGCAAAGGGCCGGAAGAGCAGAGGTTGAAACTGCTGGTTGAGAAACTTAAATTACAAAAAAATATTATCTTTTATGACTTTCTTGAAAATCATCAGGATCTGTATGCATTGATGAAAGCATCAAAAGTATTTGCTTTTCCATCAACCCGGGAAGGATTTGGCATTGCTGCACTGGAAGCAAATGCATCCGGACTGCCAGTAGTCACGACAGATCACCGGAATAATGCCACGAAAGATCTTATTGTTGATAAACGGAATGGTCAGATTGTACAGCTTAATGAAAAATTGTTAGCAGAAAAATTGGAAAACTATCTATCAAAAGAAGTACCTCCTGATGATGTTATCGAATATGCAAAGCGCTTTGACTGGAATGCAATTGTAGAACAACTGGAGGAGGTTTATTTATGAAAATAATTATTATTCCTAATATGCCGGTTATGGCAGGAAGACATTATTGCCTGGCAAAAACATTAACCGAACAAGGACATGAAGTACATTATATAATGTGGGAACTTCCATATAAAATCAGCATAAAACAACTGGCAAAACATCTCGTAACTTCCTTGCTTCCAAAAACATATACCTATGAACAGTTCACTGTCCATAAAGCTGTACGTTTGCCATACTTCTGGCCGGTAATAAATGGGTTACTATTCAAGCATCAACTAAGGAAAATTTTTAGACAATTAAACGCTGATATTGTTATTACGGAAACTTATACTAATGAAACAGAAGTGCCTGCAGATCTTCCTTTTATTTATGATCTTGCTGATGATTACGCTGCTCCGGCTGATGTCTATGGATCACCGCTTTATAAACTTGCCTTCAAACTGCTCTGTGTCAAAAAAATTATGAGGAGACAATGTCAAAATGCTCTTGCGGTAACCGCAGTATCGGAAACACTTTGCAAGTATGCGCAAAGATACAATAAAAATGTTGTAAAGTTACCAAATGGTGTTGACACAAGAATTATCAAGGAAATCAAAAAAAATAAATCCATACCTACAAAGAACAAATACGCACTTGTGTATGTTGCCGGATTTAATCAGTGGAATCGACCCATCGATGCTATCAAAGCTGTCGTAGCATTGAAAAAGGAATTTCCGCTTTTAGAGCTAACACTCATAGGAAGCGGTATACAAACTCCGAAAATTAGAGAAATTATAAAATCGAATAAGGCAGAAAGTTATATTCATTATCTCGGGTTTATATCTGATCGTGAAAAAATGTTTCGTATAATAGATCAGAGTAGCATTGGATTAAATCTTTCAATTAAAAATAGTTTCCGGGATGCTGCACATCCGATTAAAGTTTTAGAATATAGCGCACTTGGTAAAAAGGTAATTTCCACTAATTTAGAAGAGGTAAAAAAACTCACATATCCTAATATTTTTATTTTTTCAGATAGCAGCAAAAAAAATAATTTGATTAACACATTACATAAAGCACTTGATGATAAAAGAACGGAAAAAGATTTTAAAACTACTGCCAATAACGTTCTGAGAGAATACGATTGGGATAAAGTAACAAAAAACTTAGTCAAGATCGTTAAAGATGTGAAAAGAGTACATAAACGACGGGCAGTAATAAAACGCGTCATTCATATCTCCCATGCATATCCTCCTGCACTGGGGGGATTGGAAAAAGTCGTCCAGGCGCTTGCGCGGACACAGGCAAAAGCCGGGATGAATGTCTCAGTTATCACATCTCAATATCATTCCTCTCCCTTGATGAGAGAGGATCAAGGTGAGGATGAAGACTCTCTGGTGGTCACCCGGTTAAAACCGTGGACTATCGCTTGTACACGAATTATGCCCGCATTGCCAGTGAAACTTTCCAAACTTAATTCATCAGACATTGTGCATCTGCACATAGCATCTGCATATATCCCTGAAATGGTTTTGTTATTTTCAAAAATAAAAAGATATAAATATATCGCACATCTGCATTTAGATTTAGAACCAACTAGTCATGCAGGGATTCTCTTAAAAATCTATAAACCATTTGTATTGAGGTACGTTCTCCAACATGCGGCATATGTTATTGTCTTTACAAAAGAACAAAAAAACACGGTACACAGGCAATACAATATTGACCTTGCGCGTATTGTCATCATTCCTAATGGGGTAGAGAATGTATTTTCTCAAAAGAAGCAGCGGCATCTTCATAAAAAACCCCGACTACTTTTTGTCGGCCGGTTAGAAAAGCAAAAAAACATACCCCAATTATTGCATGCACTCCGGGGGATTTCTGAAAAATTTGAAACCTTCGTTGTGGGTGAGGGGAGCCTGCTTAGTGAACATAAAAAATCGGCAAAAGAACTGGGGTTAAAAGATATAAACTTTGTCGGAAGAGCAGATGGCAAAAAACTTTTGAACTATTATAAAAAATCAGATATTTTTGTGTTGCCGTCAGAACGGGAAGGTATGCCACTTGCGCTGTTGGAAGCAATGGCAATGGGTTTACCTGTTGTCGCGACAAATGTTAATGGTAATCGTGATGTTATCAAAAATAATATAAATGGATTTTTAGTCAAATTGCATGATGTGCATGGACTCCGTTTCGCGCTTTTACAATTACGATCCAATAAAAATGTATATAAACAATTTAGTAATATGTCTAAAGAGTTAGCAAAACAATATTCCTGGACAAAAATTTCTGCCCAAGTGACCAAACTCTATGAAAAAAATAACTAACTCATTTCTTGTCAATCATACACGCCCTCATACAGGAGATTCTTCATCCATCAATCGACGGACTGAGAATAAAGGAAGAAATATAATCTCTCTGTTGATTCTCATCCTGCCGCTGCTTGCTGCCGCTGATCTGGCATACTTTACCAATAACTTTTTGGGTTGGGCTCTCACGCTCGGATTTTTCCTGTTTGTCCCCGGTTATTTATTATGTAGCTTTATCTGTAATTCCCGTGAAGACAGAAATCCAGCAATAAAAAATTTATTAGAAACAAACAAAGCTCCCATGGGAATCTGGGAAACAGCAACGTTTTCACTTGGTCTAAGCCTTCTTGTGATGATGCTTGGAGGTTTAGCACT
>Ga0070740_10004013_pt1 | contig 14891 bp, 12 predicted proteins | sample Coa_R2_FD_67286 | JGI IMG/M metagenome (GOLD analysis project Ga0070740, IMG submission 67286) | Surface soil microbial communities from Centralia Pennsylvania, which are recovering from an underground coalmine fire - Coalmine... | ecosystem: Environmental > Terrestrial > Soil > Unclassified ... | reverse complement strand
ACAGCTCGCGCGCCTGGGTCAGCGTCGGACTGGGCTCGATACGGCTGCCGTCGCGCATGCGCGGCACGAGTAGCTCAGTGATCCGGTCGGCGGTGGGCTTGAACTCGCGCGCCACCGTGGTTGCACTTTCCTCGACCAGGCCGATGAGATCGAAGTAGGCGGTGCCGGCCCGGCTCCAGGCGCGGAAGACCTGCTTGCGGCCGGGCAGCGTCACCTTGTCGCGCGAGGTCTTCACCCGCGGCTGGCCCTTGTACTCGACCAGCTTGTAGATCATATCCAGCGAGGGCGCATCCGAACTGACCACCATCGCAGTGCCCACGCCAAAGGCATCGATCGGCGCCTTGCCCCGCACCAGTTCCGCAATCCTGTACTCGTCCAGATTGCCGCTGGCGAAGATCGACGTCTGCGTCAGACCGCGCGCGTCCAGCGTCTTGCGCACGCGCTTGCTGAGGTCGGCCAGGTCGCCACTGTCCAGCCGCACGCCGGCCAGCTCAACGCCGGCCTGCTTGAGCTCCAGCGCCACCGCGGCTGCATTCTCCGCACCCTTGACCGTGTCATAGGTATCGATGAGCAGTGTGCTCAGCTTGGGGAATGACTCCACGAAATGGGCAAACGCGTCGCGCTCGCGGTCGTGGGCCATGATGTAGCTGTGCGCCATCGTGCCGTACACCGGGATACCGTAGCGCTTGCCGGCCAGCACGTTGGCGGTGCCGTTGAAGCCGGCCAGGTAGCTGGAGCGCGCGGCGACCAGCCCCGCGTCGGCACCCTGGCATCGCCGCAGCCCGAACTCGATCAGGCGGCGTCCGGCAGCCGCCCCGTAGCAGCGCGCCGCCTTGCTCGCGATCATCGTGGCGACGCCCACCTGGTTAATCGCCAGCGTCTCCAGCATCTGCGCCTCGATCAGCGGCGCGTCGACTTCCAGAATCGGCTCCTCGGCGAAAAAGATGCTGCCCTCGGGCAGCGCCCTGATGCTGCCGGTGAAGCGGAACTTGCCGAGGTAGTCGAGGAACTCCGGTTTGAACAGTTTGAGCGAATCCAGATATTCCAGCGCTTGCGCGTCGAAGCGCAGCGCTTGCACGGCTTCGAACAGGCGTTCGGTGCCGGCCGCCACCAGATAGCCGCGCCGCTGCGGCAGGCGGCGCACGGACAGGCTGAAGCAGGCGCGGTCGTTAAAGCCGTGCTCCAGGTAGCTGGCCGCCATGGTCAGTTCATAGAGGTCGCTCAATAGCGCGACTTCGCCGGAATCCAGATGCAGATCGCTGGTCATATTCCAGCAATCATGCGGTTTGGAGGGCGGATGGATCAACCGACCGCGGCTTAGCGCGGCGGGGTGGGCGGTTCGGGCGGGGCCGGGGGCCTGGGCGGCGCGGCCGCCTCCGCGATTACCCGCATCTCGCCGCCCGCACCCGGCCGGGTCTGCTCGGCCATGCGCTTGAGCCGCTGATGCACCAGGTAGTTGATCGTGCCGGGCTCCGCAATGGTGCCCGCCTTCACTCCCGTCAGCAGCTCGATGCCCATGTCAATGTCATCGACCGGATAGATGTGGAATTGGCCCTGGCGCACCGCATCGACCACCTCCGGCTCCAGCATCAGGTTGTTGATATTGGAGCGCGGCACCAAAACGCCCTGCGTGCCGGTCAATCCGACCACCTTGCACACGCGGTAGAAACTTTCGATCTTTTCGTTGGCTCCGCCGATCGCCTGCACCGTGCCGTACTGGTCAACCGACCCGGTCACCGCCAGGTCCTGGCGAATGGGCACGCCGCTTAACGCCGAGAGCAGCGCGTACAGTTCGGTTGAGCTGGCGCTGTCGCCGTCGATTCCCGAGTAGGACTGCTCAAAGCAGATGCTGGCGCTCATCGCGACCGGAAATTCCTGGCCGAAGCGATGGCGCAAAAAACCCGCCAGGATCATGATGCCTTTGTCGTGCGTGGAGCCCGACAACCGCGCCTCGCGCTCGATGTTGATAATCCCGGCCTGTCCCAGAGCCACTGTCGCCGTCACGCGCGAGGGACGTCCGAAGGCATAACCGCCCACGTCGATCACGGCCAGGCCGTTGATCTGGCCGACTTTGGAGCCTTTCAGATCGACGATCAGGACGCGTTGGGCAATCAGGCGGCGCAATTCCTCCTCGATGTAATTAAGCCGCAGGACGCGTTCGCTCAGCGCGCGCTCGACGTGATGGGCGCTGACTTCGGCGGCACCTTCGGCCTGTGCAAAATACGCGGCCTCGCGCGCCAGGTCGTCGATCGGCTCCATCAGGGTCAGCACCCGGCCGCGCTCGCCCGCCAGGCGCATCCCGTACTCGACAATCCGGGCCAGCGCGGCGCCGTCAAAAGGCGGCAGATGCTCGTTTCGCGCCAGCGTCGCGACGCGCGACGCATAGTGACGCACGGCGTCCGCGCCGGCGTCGATGACCGGCCGGATCTCGGCCTTGATCTTGAACAGCTCGGGAAAATCGTTGTCGTAGAAATATAACAGATTGTAGAGAAAGCGCGTACCTAGCACGATCACCTTGTTGCGGATCTCGATCGGCTCGGGCTTAAGGCCGCTGCTGAAGAAGAACTGAAACGGCTCGAAGGTCTCGATCGTCATCGAACCGGTCTTGAGGCTGCGCTTGAGCGTCTTCCATACGCCCGGCTCGACGATTGCGTCCTCCAGGTCGATGACCAAAAAGCCCTGATGCGCCTTCTGGAAGGAGCCGGCGATGATGCGCGTGAAGTTGGTCATCGCGCGGCCCATCGGGTCCACCCATCGTTCGATGGTGCCGAAGAGGTTGCGGTAGGTGGGCGCGTTCTCGCTGATCACCGGCGCGCCCTGGCGCCCGGCGTTATCGACCAGCAGGTTGATCTGGTACTCGGGAAAGCGCGGCCCGGCGTGATCCGCCATCATCATGGCCAGCGGATTGTCGGGCGCGGGACGCCCTTCGGCCGGCCCTTCGCGGAAGCGGTCCAGATGGCTGAGCATGTGCTCGGCCACCTGGCGCAGATAGTCGGTGACCTCGGGATTTTCGAAGCGCCGCACCAGCCCGTCGACCGCCGGCGTGATAACGCGGGCGGCAAAGGCGCGCTCGATGGCGCGGATGTCCTTGACCAGCTCCTGCATGATTTCCTGCTGGCGGCGGATGACGTTTAAGAATTCCTCTTGCAATTCATTCTGGCGCTTGCTCAGCTCATTGCGCTGCTCCTCGGTCAGGCGGTTGAGTTCGCGCTGCAGCATCTCGGGTGTCTCCGGCACCCTGCCGTCGAACATCGGGATGAAGATGAGCTGGCCGTTGGGCGCAGCGTTGATGGCGAAGCCTTTCTCCTTGGCCCGCGCCTCAAGCCGGGTGAACAGCTCCTGGGCCAGATTGTTGTACTTGTCGCGCAGGGCGTTGCGCTCCTGGTCGAAGTCCTCCTGGCGAAAGGCCTTGGGCAGTTGCTCGCGGACATAATTGACCAGCTCCGTCATCCGCTCGCGCAAGTCGCGTCCCTGTCCGGGCTTGAGGTAGATGGCGCAGGGCGCCTCGGGGCTCTGAAAGTTGTTGACGTACACCCAGTCGCCCGGGGTCGGCATGGTGGCGGCCTTTTCGCGCAAAAGGCGCAGGATGGCCTCGCGCTCGGCGGCGCCGCGCACACCGGTGGCAAAGACGTTGTAGCCCGGCGCCTGGATGCCGATCGCCAGGCGGATGGCGTCGAGCACGCGCTGCTGGCCGAGCAGCTCCTCATCGGCGGTGGCGGCCGCAGCGCGCTTGAGTTCATCGGGCCCCAGCGGTGCCAAGCCGCGCAGCTCGGAGGCCGCCAGTTCCTGCGCCGGCGGCGCCTTCTGCAGGCCCGAAGCGGTGTCGGGGCTAAGGTCGGTTTGTCCAGGCATGGCAATCCCCATCAGATGGTGGCCGTCAACTCACTTGCGTTCGTTGCGCGGCCGTTTGCTCTTTTTCGGAAGGACTACGGTGAGGACCCGGTTGGACCATTTGGCCTTTACCTTTTGCGTCTCAACCGGATGGGCGAAGGTGACCTGACGCTCCCACAGGCTATCGCGCTGGCCGGCCTTGACCGTCAGCTGCTTGTCATTGACCAGCACTTCGAGCTCCGCAGGCTTGAAGGCGCCGGTGCACACCCGCACCTCATAAGCGTGCTTGCGTTCCAGAACCATCGCGGGCTCGCTCTGGGTGACCGGCATCCGCCAGGGACCGATCAGGAGCTCATCGAAGAGTTCATCGAACTCGCGCTGAAAATCGGCCACGATAGAGGGCACAGACCTTGGCACTGGAAAACCTCGCTGCAACCATTGTGGAACATTCCGCGGCTGTCGGTCCAGTTCCGGCCGCGAATGCCGGGCCCGGACTTGCCGACCGCTGCGCTCCGGCGTATGTTCCGGTACGATGCCGAACATAGTCAAAATTCTCGCGCCGACCGACTTCTCCGAAGACTCCAACCACGCCCTGGCCTACGCCGAGGATCTAGCGCGCAAGTTCGGCGCCGAGATCATTCTGCTGCACGTGGCGCAGGCGCTGGCGCCGGTCAGCTTCGGCCTGGAACCCGGCATCACGCCCGACCCGCTGGCCCTGGAAACCATCGGGCGTATCGCCGAAGAGCAGCGCCTGGCGGCGCAGCGCGAACTGGATCGCACCGTCAATCGGCTGCGGGAAAGCGGGCTTAAGGCGCGCAGCCTGATGCGGGTTGGCGCCGCATTCATGGAAATCATTTCCACCGCGCAATCCGAGAACGTCGACCTGATCGTGATGGGCACCCACGGCCGCACCGGCCTGGCGCATATCCTGCTGGGCAGCGTGGCCGATCGCGTCGTGCACAAGGCGCCCTGCCCGGTGCTGACTGTGCGTCATCCCGACCGCAAGTTCAAGCATCCGCTGGACAAGTAATCCTGTGCCGCGAAATGGGCGGCCGGCGCGCCAACATCACGCTCTGGATTTTCGCCGGCGTGCCGACGCTGTTCGTCCTGGCTGTCCTGCTCGCGCCGGCCGTGCAAGGGCTGGTCCTGTCGTTTGCGCGCGGCGGGCCTTCGACGGCCAACTACGCGGCGGTGTTGGGCGACAAACTGTTCTGGCGCGCGCTGGCCGGCAATCTGATCGTTCCCGCTGGTAGCCTCGTAGTAGAGTTTGCCGCCGGTTTGACGTTGGCGATGGTGCTGGGAGGGCGGCGCGGCCATCTCTCCGCGCTCGCCGATATCGCCGCCATCCTCCCCTTCGCCATCCCGGAAATCGTGCTGCTCGCCATCGCCCGCTACCTCTTCATGCCGCGCGGCTATCTCAACGGCGCGCTGGCGCTGATCGGTGCGGGGCCGATGCCGTGGCTGATCCCAGGCTCACCGTGGGCCTACGCAACCGTCATCGTGGTTGACGCATGGCACGTCACGCCGGTGGTGATGCTGATCCTGGTCGCCGGCCTGCACACCATCCCGCCCGAACTTTACGAAGCGGCGCGGCTGGACGGTGCCGGCGCCTTCGCGGTCTTCCGTCACATCACGCTGCCGATGCTGACACCCGCGATGCTGGCGGCACTGGTCCTGCGCGGCATCGACGCACTGCGCATCTTCTCGACCACCCTGGTCCTGACCGGGGTCGAAGGCGTGCCGGTAATCTCCACCTACGCCTATCACCTGTGGACCGATTCCCAGCAGCCGCGCCTGGCGATGGCGGCCTCGGTGATCCTGGCCGCCATCATCGCCGCGACATCGCTGGCCGGACTGGCGATGCTGCGGCGCAACGCGTGGCTGAACACTGCGCCATGAACACCCCGGACGCATCCCCGCGATGGGCCGCGGCGGCGCGGGTCGTCATCGAAGCGGCGGTGGTGCTGGCCGCCGCCGTTCCAATCTACCTGCTGATTAAGCAGGCGCTGACGCCCGATTTGGAAAGTTTTGCCTGGCCGCCTCATTGGCTGCCGCGCAACATCACGGCGGCGCACATCAAAGCGATATTCGCGCTGGCCGAGCTTCGCTCCGCGCTACTCTTGAGCCTGGCGGTGGCGGCGGCCGCGGCGATGGTCGCAAGCGCGTTGGGCACGATGCTGGCCTATGCGATGGCGCGCCGGGAAGGGCTGCGCCGCGTTGGAATGGCGGGCCTAACCGCCGCCCGCCTGTTGCCTATGATTGCGGTGGCATTGCCCCTGACCATCGTGCTGATCCACCTGGGGCTTTACGACAGCCCCTCGGGGCTGGGCCTGGCGCTGATTCATGCCGCGCTCGCCATTCCGACCACGGCCCTGACCACTTATGGCGCGTTCGCTGCGATCCCGCTGGAGCAGGAGGAAGCGGCGTTTTTGGACGGCGCATCGGCGCTGCGCATTTTTCTTGCCGTCGACGTGCCGCAGGCGAAGCTGGCAATCGCCGCCTCGCTCGTGCTCAGCTTCATCATGAGCTGGGACGAATTCGGTTTCGCCCTGCTCATCCAGGTCACCCATCGAACGATGCCCCCGCTGCTGTATTACTATACGGTGTTCGGCGACGTGGGTCCGGCCAGCGCACTGGCCCTGGTGATGCTGGGGCCCGCTGTGGCCGTGATTGTCGCGCTGCGGCCGATGCTCAAGTCGGGAGCGCTCAAGGGTATCCAGCGCTGAGGCCAACAGGCTTTGTTAAGATTTTGCTCATGGCGGAACTGGAGATTCGTCATCTGAGCCGGCGCTTCGCTTCCGGCGGCGGCGTCAGCACCGTCAGCCTGAGTGTTGACAGCGGCGAACTGTTCGTGCTGGTCGGCCCCTCGGGATGCGGCAAGAGCACGCTGCTGCGCCTGATCGCAGGACTTGAATATCCCGACGCCGGCGAGATCCAAATCGGCGGCGCGGATGGCGATCGGCGCGAACTGGTCGCGATGGTCTTTCAGAATCACGCGCTCTATCCGCACATGAGCGCGTTCGACAACATCGCCTTTCCGCTGCGGCTGCGGCGCACACCGCGCGCGGAGATCGAGCGCCGGGTGGCGGAAGCCGCCGCGCTGGCCGCTTTGCAAATCGACCTTGGGCGCCGCCCGGGGCAATTGTCGGGGGGCGAACGCCAGCGGGTGGCGCTGGCGCGAGCCCTGATTCGCCATCCGCGCGTCATCCTGATGGACGAGCCGCTCTCCAGCCTCGATGCGCAACTGCGCGAACGGCTGCGCGTGGAACTCAAGGAATTTCAGCGCCGCACCCAACGCACGATCATCTACGTCACTCACGACCAGCGCGAAGCGCTGACCTTGGGCGACCGAATCGCGGTGATGCGCGCGGGCACGATCGAACAAGTGGGAACCCCAACCGAGGTTTACAACCGTCCCGCAAATTTGTTCGTCGCCACCTTCATCGGTCAGCCGCCGATGAATATCCTGCGCTGCCGCGTGCGGCAAACCGCCGCTTCCACCACGGCGGCGCCGCCATCGGCCGAGCCGGCCCTGGAGATCGGCGACAAACTTGCGGTAGCAATCCCCTTCGGGCTGGGCGGCGAAGTCCTGCTCGGCATCCGCCCCGAAGACCTCAGCTACAACCCCGGCAGCGACGCGGTGGCGTTTGAAGCGAGCTTCACACGCGTCGAATTCGTGGGCGGCGGCTATCTCGCTTACGCGACCGTGGCCGGCCAGGAAATCACCGCGCTGCTCGATCAGCCGGTCGAGCCAGGCCGCACGCGATGGCTGTATGCGCGCCGCCGCGCCCTGCACTTCTTCGATCCCGCCTCGCAACGCCGCGCCGATTGATTACGCCTTGGCGCTGGGCCGACTCGACACCGCCTGGTACCAGCGGGCCAGGTTTTTCAGCGCCGGATCCGGCTTGATGCCGGCCATCACGGCGGCGATGTCGAGCGCGACCAGCGCCGTGATATCGGCAATCGTAAAGCGGTGGCCGGCGATGAATTCGCGGTCGTGCAGCTCGGCGTCCATCCGCGCCAGCCGCTCCACGACGACCGGGCGCTTTGCCTCCCCGTATTGCGGGAACTGCACGAAGATGCCGCGGAACAGCTCGTTGGTGTTGCGCACCACGTCGCCGATCTGAGCGAACAGCTCCAGTTCCATCCGCCGGTTCCATTGCTCGATCTCGGCCTGCTCGCGGAAATCACGCCCAAAGAGGTTGGGCTCGGGCCGAATCCCCTCCAGGTAGCGGCAGATTGCCACCGACTCCGAAAGATAAGAGCCGTCGTCCAGTTGCAGCACCGGCACGGCGCCGGAGGAATTTTTGGCCAAAAACTCCGGCGTACGAGTCTGACGCGCGAGCAAATCGACGTCCTCGAGCTGAAGGTTGATGCCCTTTTCCGCCGCGAAAATTCGTACCCGGCGCGGATTGGGAGCCGCTGGATGATTGTAGAGCTTCACAGCCACATACCTCCTTGTCTGACATGGGCGGCATCCCGCGCCGCTTTGACCGGTAGTCGAACGGCCAGGCTGGCGATCGACATCATAATCCGGTGCGCGAATTCAGCGCTTCGACTTTATCGCGCCGGTGCACGCGGTTGAAACCCGCCACGGCTTGGTCGCGCCCGCAAGCTCGGAGCCGCCGGGGTCGCGGTTTTCGCAATTGTACCACGCTGCCTCATCGCGCAGGCCAGCCGGGAGCATCGCGGCCGGCATTATTTGCTGGCGTGACGCGCCAGTTTGGCGGCACGCCACAGTTTTGATTAAGCTCCCAGCGTCACGCGGTCGAACGATGTGACGGGAGGCATGCGCGATGCGAATCGGATTTATCGGATTGGGCAACATGGGCGGGCCGATGGCGCTGAACATCATTCGGGCCGGGCACCAAGTGATTGTCCACGACGTGCGCCACGAAGCCGCCGCGCCCCATCTTGAGGCAGGCGCCAAATGGGCCGACAGCGCGCGCGAAACGGCCGCGCAATGCGACCTGATCATGACCTCGCTGCCCGGCCCGCGCGACGTCGAGGCCGTGGCGCTGGGCGAAACCGGCATCATCCACGGCATCCGGCGCGGTTCGACCTATATCGACCTCAGCACCAATTCGCCGACCGTCATCCGCCACATTCACACCATTTTGAAACAAAAAGGCGTGGACGTGCTCGACGCCCCGGTCAGCGGCGGCGTTGCCGGCGCGAAAAAGGCGACCCTGGGCGTGTTTGTAGGCGGCGAGGAGGCGGCATTTCAGCGCGTCCAGCCGGTGCTGAGCGCGATTGGCGACAAAGTCAGCTATATCGGCCCGTCGGGCTCGGGCGCGATCGCCAAGCTGGTCCACAACCAGATCGCGATCTGCACCAGCGCCGTGATCGCCGAAGCGTTCACGATGGGCGTCAAGGCGGGGGTGGCGCCCGACGCGCTGTTCAAGGCGGTGCGCGACGGCGCCTTCGGTCAGGGGAACTTCCTTAACATGCTGCCGCGCGTGATTTTCAAGGGCGCCTTCGACCGCGCCTTCTTCGCCCTTAAGCTGGCGCGCAAGGATTTGGGATTGGCGACCGAAGTGGCGCGCGAGTTCGACGTGCCGATGGCGTTGGCGGCAAGCGTCGAACAGGACCTGATTGCGGGAGTGGTAAGCGGCCTGGGCGACAAGGACGCCAGCGCCGCCTTCACCATCCAGGAAGCCCGCGCCGGCATCAAGGTGCGCAGCGATTAATCGCACGCCCTCCTACAAGTCCTCGCCGCCGGCCGGGGTTCTGATGCCGTGGATTTCCAGGCCGCTGTCGCAGTTGATTACATGGCCCGTGGTCAGGCTGCCGCTCTTGTTCGAGGCCAGCATCAGATAGGCGCCCATGTAGTCTTCGAGGTCGGGGAAGCGTCCCAGCGGCAGACCGCGCGTGCTCGCTTCGGGGTTGACCACTTCGGAGATGGTACGGTTTTCCATCTCCAGACTGCGTAGTCCGCGCAGGTCGGTGGGCATCGGTCCGGGTGCGACGCCGTTGACCCTGATCTTCGGCGCCAGCTCGTAGGCCAGTTCACGAACCAGCCCGACCAGCGCGTGTTTGGAGGAGGTATAAAGCGGACCGCCGCCGGAAGGATGGAAACCGGCGAAGGATACGGTGTAGATGATGTTGCCGCGGGTCTTGAGCAGTTCGCCCATCGCGGCCTTGGCCCCCAACATGCAGCCCTTGACGTTGATCGCGAACAGCTCGTCGAAGGCGCGCTCGATGCGGTCGTCGGGCAGCTCGGCCAGCGAGAGGTTGAAATCCCACACGCCGGCGTTGCCGATAAAGCAATCCAACCTGCCAAAGCGCCCGACCGTATCCGCCACCGCGCGCCGATTGTCGGCGAGCAAGGTCACGTCGCCGACCGTGGCCGAAACGCCCTCGCCCAGTTCCTTGGCCAGCGCCTCGGTTCGTTCCCGGGCCCGATCCAGAATCCCGACGCGCGCCCCTTCGTGCACGAAGCGCTCCACGATGCATTTGCCCAATCCCGATGCGCCGCCGGTCACCAATACGACCTGACCTTCGAGTTCACCCATAATGCCTCTGTGCTCCCGTGCTGCCTTTCCAGCGCCTTGTACCATTGCCGCCGGCGCCGAATCAATTCGCCGCCCGGCATAACGGCTTTCGCTCGCGGTGCTTGAAGTGATTGTTCACCCGGCAGGATTTTCCGGGCACTACGTGAAGACGCCGATTGGTATGACTGCGGCAGGACCGTCGGCTTGCTGGTTCCCTCAGTTATCGTGCCGGGGAAACACAACCTGCTGCTCAATCCCCACCATCGGCGGTTTGAACTAATCAGGCGGATGCCGGCCAAGCCTTTTCAACTTGATCCGAGATCGCTCGCTGCGTTTAGACCGACTCTTTTTGCTACGCACCAGCGCAGAGCCAGGCGTGCTTTTCCTTTGCCGGCCGATCCGTGCTAATTCACCACCACAAGCACAGTCGGCCGGCGGTGCGGCCGCTTGGGCCTTTGCAACCGGAGCTTTTAGAGAGGCAAGACAGCGATGGCAAAATTGCGCGGCGAACAGATAATCGCGGAATGCTTCAAAAACGAAGGCGTCGATACCTTCTTCTTCATGATGGGCGGCCCTACCAGCGGGACGGCGGGCGCCTGTCAGGCACTGGGGATGAAGGGCATTTACGTGCGCCACGAGCAGGCAGCCGCCATGATGGCACACGCCTATGCGCGCGTCACCGGCAAGCCCGGCATCTGCATCACCCCCTCCGGTCCGGGCACTGCCAACGCCGTCACCGGTCTGGCCAACGCCTGGGGCGACGCCACCCCGATCATCGCGATTGGCGGCTCGGCGCCGATGCGCGGGACCACGATGGAGACCTTCCAGGAGATGGACCAGGTGTCGATGATGCGGCCGGTGGTCAAGGCCGCCTACCGGGTGGATATCGCCGAGCGGATTCCCGTTTATATCAGCCTCGCCTTCCGCGAAGCGCTCGACGGCAAGAAGGGCCCCATCTATCTGGACCTGCCCGGTGACGTGCTCGCCACCCCGGTCGATACCGAGAGGCTGCGCTATCCGACCAAGTATCGGGTCGAGTCGCGGCCGGCGGGCGACCCGGCGCTAATCGAGCGCGCGATCGAACTTTTGCAGCAGGCGCAGCGCCCGATCGTCGTGACCGGCAGTGGCGTCTTGTGGTCGGGCGCCAGCGAGGAGCTGCGCGCCTTCATCGACGCCACCGGCATCCCGTTCTGGACGACGCCGCAGGGCCGCGGCGTCGTGCCCGAGGACCATCCGCGCTCCTTCCCGGCGGCGCGCTCGACGGCGTTTCGCGAAGCTGACGTGGTGCTGGTGATCGGCGCGCGCGCCAACTCGATGCTCACCTTCCTGCTGCCGCCGCGCTTCAGCGCCGACGCCAAGTTCATCAACGTCAACATCGACGGCAAGGAGCTCGGACACAATCGCGGCGTTGACGTAGGGATCATCGGCGACGCCAAGCTGGTGCTCCGCCAACTGACCGCCGCGGCAGCCGGCCGCTTCCGCCCGCGCGAAGAGACCCCCTGGATCTCGCGGCTGTCCGCCAAGCAGCGCACCAACGAGGAGCGCGACGCTCCGCTGCTGCATTCCGACAAGGTCCCGATTCATCCGCTGCGTCTGTGCAAGGAGGTGCGCGAAATCATCAGCCGCGACACCATCCTGGTGGTCGACGGGCACGAAATTCTGAACTTCGCCCGCCAGTCGATTCCGATCTACGCGCCCGGCACCAGCATCAACGCCGGGCCGCACGGATGCATGGGCGTGGGTATCCCGTTCGGCGTCGGCGCCAAGGCCGCGGCTCCCGACCGTCCGGTGATGGTGCTGTCGGGCGACGGAGCATTCGGATGGAACGGCATGGAAGTGGAAACCGCAATCCGGCACAACCTTCCGATTGTAGTGGTGATCTCCAACAACGGCGGCTTCACCTCGCATCAGACCGGATGGGCCGCGGCAGGGGTGAAGAGCGGCAACGTCGGACGCGATCTGGGCTGGCTGCGCTATGACAAGATGGTGGAGGCGTTCGGCGGCCACGGCGAGTTCGTCGAGAAGCCCGAGGACATCCGCCCGGCGATCGAGCGCGCGATCAGGAGCGGCAAGGTGGCCGTGGTCAACGTCTGCACCGACCCCGACGCGCAGGCCACCACCAACATGGGGTTTGCGGGCTACTGAAGCCGGCAACATCGGTTGTCCGGGCCGCAAAACGGCCCCGACATTGCCAAGAAAAATCACAAAGTAGGACAGGCATCACTGCCGGTTTCCGACGCGCGAGCCACATGGCTCGCGCGACCTTATTTCCTCCGCTCGCCGCTCCCCGCCTGACCCCGTATCCGCCTGCTCATCGAACCGTGGGGAGCCAGGCGCAAGCGCGCATCGCTCCCCGGGATCCGCCGCGCAGCCTCACTTTAGCGGCCGGTGAACTTCGGTTCGCGCTTCTCGGCGAAGGCTTTGAGCGCCTCCTTGAAATCGGCCGTGTTCATGCATGCGATCTCCGCCAGCACTTCGAGCTGAGTGGCTTCAACGAAACCCGAATTGATCCCGGCGTGCAGCGCCTGTTTGGATAACTGCAGCGCCAGGGGCGTGGACTTAAGCGTCATCCACGCCATCTCGCACGCCTCATCCATCAGCCTTTGCGCCGCCACGACCTTGTTGATCAGCCCCGCCTGCGCGGCCTCGTGCGCCGTCAGGGTGCGGCCGGTCAGCACTAGTTCCAGCGCCTTGCCCAGGCCCAGGATGCGCGGCAGCATGTAGGTTCCGCCGAATTCCGGGATAAGCCCGACGCGACCGAAAGTCAGCGCCAGGGTGGCGTTTTCCGACGCGATGCGGATATCGCACGGCAGCGTCATGTCGACCCCGGCGCCCACGGCAATCCCGTTAATCGCGGCGATCAGCGGCTTGGGAAAGCGCAGCACCTTCAGCGGCGCGGTGGTGGCCAGTTCGCGCGACTCGGCGATGCGCTCGCGCGTCTGCGGCTGGCGCTGCTCGGCCAAATCCAGCCCCGCACAAAAGGCGCGCCCCGCGCCGGTCAGGATAACGGCGCGGGTATCGGCGTCTTCGGCCAGCGCGTCAAGCACCGCCATCAGATCCAGGATCATCTGACGGCACAGGGCGTTGAGCACTTTGGGCCGATTGAGGGTTACAATCGCGACTTGATCTTGCTTGTCAACCAGCAGAGTTTCGTAGCCGCCGTCCTGAGCCATCGCACCGTACCTTTCATCTTCAGATAAATTTCAGGGGCGCGGCGCGGTGGCGCGGCGCCCCTGGTCTTAGCGGGCGGGCCTCAACGATTCGATTTTCTCCAACGCCTCAGTTGGAACGGTGCCTGAGCCGGGGCTTTACTTCCTTGGCGATCAGCTCGATCGAACGCATGATCTTCTTGTGCGGCGTGGTGTACATCTGCATGAACAGCAGCGCTTCGTCCACGCCTGCGTCGGAGAGGTATTGCAGCACGTTAAGGCAGGTCTCGGGGCTGCCGATACAGGCGCCGCCGGCCTTGACGATCTCCTCCATCGGCACCGTCTGGGCCTGTTTGCGCGATTCCATGAACTGCTTCATGAAGAATTCGTAGGAGCGCGGCGGCTTGCCGTCGATCCACGGCGCGAAGAGGTTGCGCACGGCGTCGTTATAGGTCCGGAAGTTGGTGCCTTGAATCTTCAGCGCCTCGGCGTCGGTATCGCAGCACAGGGTGAAGGTCAACAGCGCGAACTTGTTGTTGACGAAAGAGCCGATTGGTTTGCAGTTCTTGATCCGTTCCCGGTACAGGCGCACGTAATCGTTGGACTGGCCCTGGCCGATGCCAAAGCCCAGCACGCCGATCCCATGGTCGCCGGCAAACTCGATGCTGGCCGGTTGGGTGCAGGCCACCCACATCGGCGGATGGGGCTTTTGCACCGGCTTGGGCACCACCTGGCGCTCGGGGACCTTGAGCGTGGGACTTTCCCAGCTAAAGATGTCCTGCGTCCACGCCCGCGGCAGAACCGCCAGCGATTCCTCCCACTGGGCGCGGGTTACATCGGGATCGACTTCAAAGCCGCTGAGTTCCGATTCGGAAATCGCGCGCCCGCCGCCGAAATCGACCCGTCCGTTGGAAAGCACGTCCAGCGTGGCAATCCGTTCGGCGACCCGCACCGGATGGTTGATGCGAAAGGGCAGCAACACGATGCCGTGGCCCAGGCGGATATTTTTGGTCTTCGCGGCCAGGTGCGAAAGCACCAGTTCGGGCGACGAGCTGTAGGAAAAACCCGGCAGAAAATGATGTTCGGTAAACCACACTCCTTTGTATCCAAGTTCGTCGGCGAGCATCACCTGTTCGATACATTCGTCGAAGGTGCGCTTGACGCCGGCATCGGACATATCCGAGGTTTCCAGTTCGAAAAACAGACTCAGGTCCACACGCGAGCCTCCCTGTGCTTAATTTATAGGGACAATCAATCTCTATTTAATGGCCAGTGGGGCGACCGGCGACCCCACCGCTCCGGGAATCAGCAGCGGCTGCGCCACTAACATGAATTCGTAAACCTTGTCCTGCGCGCAATCGGCGGCCAGTTCGTCCAGCGCCCAGATCTCGCCCAGCATCAGACCCATCTCGCGCAG
>Ga0070740_10004012_pt1 | contig 14891 bp, 13 predicted proteins | sample Coa_R2_FD_67286 | JGI IMG/M metagenome (GOLD analysis project Ga0070740, IMG submission 67286) | Surface soil microbial communities from Centralia Pennsylvania, which are recovering from an underground coalmine fire - Coalmine... | ecosystem: Environmental > Terrestrial > Soil > Unclassified ... | reverse complement strand
CGTCGGCGCGTCCCGCCGGTGGGCGTACTCGGGGTCGCGCTCCATCAGGCCGACGAGCAGCGGCGTCGCGATGAAGATCGTCGAGACGGCGCCGACCGAGATCCCGACCATGATCGCGAAGGCGAAGTCCTTCAACGTCGCGCCGCCGAAGACGAACAGCGAGACGATCGGCAGCAGCGTGATCACCGACGTGACGATCGAGCGGCGGAGCACCTCCCAGACGGAGACGTTCGCGATCGTCGCGATGCTGGCGCTCGACATCAGCTTCATGTTCTCGCGGATCCGGTCGAAGACGATGATCGTGTCGTAGATCGAGTAGCCCAGGATCGTCAGCATCGCCGCCACGGTCGCGGCGCTCACCTCGCGGCCCGAGATCGCGTACACGCCGAGCGCGATCGGGATGTCGTTCAGCAGCGTCCGCAGGATCGGGACGGCGAAGCGCCAGCGGTAGCGGATCGTCACGTAGAGCGCGATCAGCAGGAACGACCCGAAGATCGACCAGAGCGCGCCGCGCAGGATCTGCTGGCTGAAGCTCGCGGAGACGTTCTTGACGCCGAGCTTCTGCGCGTGCAGGTTCGTCTGCAGGCTGCTCGTCAGCCGGTCCTGCTCGGTCGGCGAGAGCTTCTTCAGGCGGATCTGGAAGCTCTCGTACTTGTCGCCGCCGGTCGACTTGCCGGTGCCCTGGACGACCGACCCCTGCTGCGTGATGTCCGTGCGGACGCTCGCCAGCGAGACGGGCCGCGGCGTCGTGAACGAGACCTGAACGCCGCCGCGGAAGTCGATGCCGAGGTTGAGGCCCTTGCCGAAGATGGCGCCGAAGCTGATCGCGACCGCGACCACCGAGAGCGCGAACCAGAGCCGGCGGCGGCCGGCGACGTCGATGCGCTGCCAGCGCGGGATCTCGCCTGCCGTCGCGCCCATGAAGCGGGGGTTCGTGAACCACGAGAAGCCGCCGAGCAGACCGAGCAGCGCGCGCGTCGCCGCCACCGCCGTGATCAGCGAGACGACGGTGCCGATCAGGAGCATCAGGCCGAAGCCCTTGACCTCCGCCGTCGCGAACCCGTAGAGGACGAGCGCTGTGATGCACGTGACGACGTTCGCGTCGATGATCGTGTGGAAGCCCTTCGCGTAGCCGGCCGAGATCGCGGCGCGCACCGACTTCCCGGCGCGCACCTCTTCCTTGATCCGCTCGAAGATGACGACGTTCGCGTCGGCGGCGACGCCGATCGTCAGGATCAGGCCCGCGAACCCCGGCAGCGTCAGCGTGACCGGGATGAGCAGGATCGCGCCGTACATGAAGGCGGCGTAGATCCCGAGGCCGAGCAGCGCGACGACGCCCAGGAAGCGGTAGAGCAGGAGCAGGAAGACGGCGACGGCGATCAGGCCGCCGATGGCGGCGTACTCCGCCTGCTTGAGCGAGTCCTTGCCGAGCGTCGCCGAGACGTCGGTGCGCTCGACCGTGACGAACTTGACCGGCAGCGCGCCCGTCTGCAGCACGAGCGCGAGGTGGTTCGCCTCCGAGAGCGACTGCAGACCGGTGATCTCCGCGCCGGTCCCCGCCGGGTCGATGCCGCCCGGGTACTGCTGGTAGTTGATCGTCGGGAACGAGTAGAGCTGGTCGTCGAGCACGATCGCGAAGCTCTGCTGGACGCCGAGCGTCTGACCGCGGACAGCCTCCTCGCGCGTGATCTCGTGGAAGAGCTTGTTGCCCCTGCCCGTGAACTGCATCGTCACGATCGGCTGACCGGTCGACGGATCGATGTCGGCGTTCGTGCCGGAGAGCTTCAGCTCCTTGCCCGTCATCTGCGGGTACGGGCTCTCCGTGTCGTGCGGGTAGACGCCGTGCTTGAAGAGGTAGTAGTAGGTCACGCCCTTTGCCGGCGGGACCGACGGCGGGCAGAGCGTCGCGATCGTGGCGTCGCACGTGATCACGACCGACTTCGGCGGCACGGTCAGGACCGTCGTCCCCTTCGGCGCCTTGCCGCCGAACGGCCGCAGGAGCGCGGCACAGGTCTGGGCCGGACCCGCCGCGAGCCGCTTCGTCTTCGCGTGGAAGAGGTAGCAGGCGGTCGGCGTCCCCTTCTGGCCGGTCTGCACGCGCGTCAGCAGGTTGTAGAGGCTCGTCATCGGCACTGCCTGCTGCGAGGCGTCGATCGAGGGCGGCAGGAGCGACGGCGTCAGGTCGTACAGCTCGAGCTGCGCCGTCTTGCCGATGATCTGCGCCGCCTGGTTGACGTTGTGCACCGCCGGTAGCTCGATCACGATCTCGTTCGCGCCCTGCTTCGTGACCACCGGCTCGGAGACGCCGAGCTTGTCGATGCGCGAGCGCATGATGCTGACCGCGTTGTCCATCTGCTGCGCCGTCACCGTCTGGCCCCGCGGCGGCTGGGCCTTGAGGACGACCTCGAGGCCGCCCTGGAGGTCGAGGCCCTTGTGCAGCGGCCGGTGCGCCGGGCTGCTCGGCAGGCCGATCAGGACAACGCCCGCGAGCGCCGCGAGCAGCAGGGCGACCAACGTCAGGTGGGAGCGGCGCGAGGCCACGCGTCGGACAGGTTAGCTCGCTTCGGGCGGAATTTCGCCGGCCCGGGACTCGTCCGCGACCGGTTCCTCCTGCGCGACGGCCGCGATCGCGCGCCGGTCGAGCGTCGCGACGACGTTCGGCGCGATCTCGATCCTCACCTCGCGCTCGCCGAGCTCGCGCACGATCGCGTGCAGGCCGCCGGCGGTGATGATCTCGTCGCCGACGACGACCGAGTCCTGCATCGCCGCGTGCGCGCGCGCACGGCGGCGCTGCGGCACCCCGAACAGGAGCCACGCGAGGGCGACGACGACGAGGATGACGATCAGGGCTCCCACGTGCTGACTCGGTCGAGTGCGTTGCGCTTGTAGGAGGCGAACTCGCCGCGCTCGATCGCCTCGCGCGCGTTGCGGGTCAGCTCCAGCAGGAAGCGTAGATTGTGCAGCGTCAGCAGGCGATGCCCGAGTAGCTCGCTCTGATTGACCAGGTGGCGCAGGTACGCGCGCGAGTAACGCGTGCAGGCGGCGCAATCGCACGTCGGGTCGAGCGGCTCCGGGTCGCGCGCGTAGCGGGCGTTGCGCAGGTTGAGGCGCCCGGCCCACGTCATCGCGCTGCCGGTCCGTGCGGTGCGTGTCGGGAGGACGCAGTCGAACATGTCGACGCCCGCTTCGATCACCTCGAGGATCCCCTCGACGTCGCCGATGCCCATGAAGTAGCGGGGCTTGTCCTCCGGCATCCGGGCGGCGGCCTCGGCGGTGGCTGCGAACATCGCGGTGCGATCCTCCCCGATCGCGAGGCCGCCGATCGCGTTGCCGTCGAAGTCGAGCTCGGCGATCTCCTCCGTCGAGCGGCGGCGGAGCTCGGGGTCGGTGCCGCCCTGGGTGATGCCGAAGCGGAGCTGCCCGTCGGCACGCGGCGCGTGGCGCTGGCGACGCGCCCACTCCGTCGTCCGACGCACCGCCTCCTCGAGCCCGCGGCGGCCGACGCCGACCGGCGGCACCTGGTCGAGGCACATGGCGATGTCGCTGCCGAGGTTGCGCTGAATCTCCGCCGCGAGCTCGGGGGTGAAGCGCGCAGCGGCCCCGTCGTAGACGTTCCGGAACGTAACGCCGTCGTCGTCGACGGCGACGATCGTGTCCCGCAGCGAGAAGACCTGGTAGCCGCCGGAGTCGGTCAGGAGCGGCCGCTCCCAGCCCATGAACCCGTGCAGTCCGCCGAGCTCGGCGATCAGCGCGTCGCCGGGGCGGAAATGCAGGTGGTAGGCGTTGCCGAGGACGATCTGCGCGCCGAGCGCCGTCAGCTCCTGCGGGTCGAGGCTCTTCACCGTCGCCTTCGTGCCGACCGGCATGAAGACGGGCGTCCGCACCTCGCCATGCGCCGTCCGCAGCACCCCGGCCCGCGCGGCCCCGTCGATCGCGGTCGCGGCGAAGGCGGTCATGTCCCGCGGCTCATGTCCCGCGGCAGCCGCTGCAACGGCTGTGTGACGGCCTGTCCACCGTTCCGGCCTGTGTGCAGGGAGTTCGCAGCCGCTTCTCGGGCTTCTCGGTGGCAGCCGCTGCCACAGAAGTGTGACGCCCCGTGCACAGGTCAGAGGACCAGCATTGCGTCGCCGAAGGAGTAGAAGCGGTAGCGCTCGGCGATCGCGAGCTCGTAGAGGCGGCGCGTCTGCTCGACGCCTGCGAACGCCATCACGAGCGCGAGCAGGGTCGAGCGCGGGAGGTGGAAGTTCGTCAGGAGCGCGTCCACGCGCCGGAAGTCGAACCCCGGCGTGGCGAACAGCTCCGTCCGCCCCGCGAGCGGCCCGCCGCGCGCGAGCGTCTCCAGCACGCGCACGGTCGTCGTGCCGACGGCGAGCACCCGGGCCGCGTTCCGGATCCGCTCCCACGCCGCCGGCCGCACCTCGTAGCGCTCGCCGTGGAGGACGTGCTCCTCGAGCCGCGACTCGCTCACCGGCCGGAACGTGTCGAGCCCCACGTGCAGCGTCACGCGCTCCACGTCGAGCGCCGCGAGGAGCTCCCGCGTGAAGTGGAGCCCCGCCGTCGGCGCGGCCGCCGACCCGGCGGCGCGCGCGTAGACCGTCTGGTAGCGCTCCGAGTCGACGAGCGGCTCGGTGATGTACGGCGGCAGCGGCGTCTCCCCGGCCGGCTCGCCTTCGAGCCGGAGCCGCCACCGCCCCTCCCCCAGGCTCTCGAGCAGCTCGACCGGCCCGTAGCGGCGGCCGGCACGCAACCGTCGCGACGGCCGCGCGAGCGCCTCCCACTCGTCGCCCTCGAGCCGCTCGACAAGCAGGACCTCGCCGCGCGGCCGCTCGATCCGGATCCGTGCCGGGACGACGCGCGTGTCGTTGACGACGGTGAGCATGCCTGCGGGGAGCTCGTCCGGCAGCTCGCGAAAGACGCGGTGCCGGACCTCGCCGCTCGCGCGCGAGAAGACGAGCAACCGCGACTCGTCCCGTCGCGCCGCCGGCTGCTGGGCGATCAGCTCCGGCGGCAGGTCGTAGTCCAGCTCCTCGACGCGCACGGCGTTGATTCTGTCCGGCGGGCGCGGTACCGTCGGGTCGTGGAGGTTCGCTACACGCTGCCGCCCGAGATCGCCGCCGCGCTCGAGCGGGCGCGGCTGCAGGTGGAGGCGCTCGCCGTCACCGCCGACGAGCTCCAGGTCGTGCTCCCGGACGCGGTCGGCTCGGCGCTGCGGGACGGCCTGCGCGAGGAGGCCGCGCCGATCTCGCGCCGCCTCGCCGAGGTCAAGGGCCTCGCGAACCAGACGATCCGCCGCCTCGAGCGGCTCGAGACCGATCTGCTCGCCGAGCGGCACGCCCGAGTCGACGACCTCGCCCTGCTCGTCGACCTGATCACGAGCGAGTGGCGCGGGCTGAACGAGCGCCTCGACCGGATCGAGCGCGCGCTCGCGCCTCGGGCCGAGATCGTCCCGCTCCGGCCGGCCGACGCGGGCTAGCGAGCCGGTAGCAGCAGCTCGAACCGCGATCCCCGCCCGACCTCGGAGTCGACCGCGATCCGTCCGCCGAGCGCGCTCGAGAGCTCCTTCGCGATCGTGAGCCCGAGCCCGGTGCCGCCCGGCCGCTCCGAGACGAACGGCCGGAAGAGCCGCTCGCGCTTCTCGGGCGGGATCCCCGGCCCCGTGTCCTCGACCGAGACCGAGACCGAGCCGTTCGCCTGCGCCAGCCCGAGTGAGATCCGGCCGCCGTCGGGCGTCGCCCGGAACGCGTTCGAGAGCAGGTTGCCGACGATCTGGAGCACTCGGTCGCCGTCCGACTCGATCACGGGCCGCGACATCACCTCGACGCGGTAATCGATCGACCGCCGCCGCGCCTCCTCGCTGAACGTCTCGTACGCCCGGCGGAGCAGCTGCTCCATGTCGACCTCCTCCCGCATGACCGTGAACCGGTCGGCCTCGAGCTTCGCGAGGTCGAGGATGTCGCCGACGAGGCGTTCGAGCCGCTGGGCCTCCGCCTCGACGACGGCGAGCGAGTGCTCGCGCCCGGCCGGGTCCTCGACGACGCCCTCGCGCAGCGCCGAGATGTGGCCGCGGATCGCGGTCAACGGCGTGCGCAGCTCGTGCGAGACCGACATGAGGAAGTTCCGCTCGCGCTGCTCCGACTCGGCGAGCCGAACTGCCATCTCGCCGAAGCGCTCGCTCAGGTGCCCGATCTCGCCGGCGCCGCGCGGCGACAGCTCGACGGCGTAGTCGCCGCCCGCGACCTTGTCGGCCGCCCGCGTCAGCGCGACGACCGGGGTGACGACGCGCCACGACAGATACCACGAGAGAACGCCGGCGATGAGCAGGCCAATGGCGGCTGCGATCGCTAGCCGCTCGACGAGCGACAGCACGCTGTGGCTGATGTCGGTCTTCTGCTTCGCGACCACGATCGCGCCGATCGGCCGCCTGCCGAGGAGGACCGGGTTCGCGACCGCGAGGTACGTCGCGTGCAGGCCCGGCGGCACGAACTCGAACGAGAGCGTCTTCCCCGACGTCCACTGGATCCGCGTCAGGTTGAGCGGCCGCAGGCCCGACTTCTCGCCGGGGAACGGGTTCACCGGCCCGTCCCAGTAGATGCGCGTGTTCGTCGCCCGCTCGAGGCTCTTGCCGGCGAACGTCGGCGCGCGCCGCGACTCCTTCCGGATCGAGGTGTTGAAGTCCTGGTTGATCGCGCTCGAGTACAGCTGCGCGATTCCGTCCGCCTCGCGGCGCAGCTCGCTCTCGGTCTGGTCGTGCGCGAACGAGCGGAACAGCTGCACGGCGATCGCCGTCGTCACGAGCGCGGCGACGAGGATACCGCCGAGGAAGATCAGCGGCAGGCGCACGCGCAGCGACGAGAACACGCCGCTGAGGTTACGCCGGGGCGGTGTCTTTCTGCGCCTCGCGGACCGGTGCGACCTTGTAGCCGACACCCCAGACCGTCACGATCGGCGACGCATCCCCAAGCTTGCGCCGCAGCTGCCGGACGTGCACGTCGACCGTGCGCGTGTCGCCCGCGAACGTATAGCCCCAGACGCGCTCGAGCAGCTGGTCGCGCGTCAGCACGAGCCCGCGGTGGTCGAGCAGCTCCCAGAGCAGGTCGAACTCCTTCGGCGCGAGCTGGACTTCCCGGTCGCCCACGTAGGCCTCGTGCCGGCCCGCGTCGACGCGCAGGTCGCCGTGGACGATCACCTCGGTCTCGTATGCGTGGCGCTCCGGCGCGGCGCGGCGCAGGATCGACTTGATCCGCGCGATCAGCTCGCGTGGATTGAACGGCTTCGTCAGGTAGTCGTCGGCGCCGACCTCGAGCCCGATGATCTTGTCGATGTCCTCGTCGCGGGCGGTCAGCATCAGGATCGGGAGGTCGGACGTCTGCCGAATCCGCTTGCAGACCTCGATGCCGTCGATGTCGGGGAGCATCAGGTCGAGCACGACGAGCGCCGGCTTCTCGACCGCGACCTGGGCGAGGGCGTCCTTGCCGGTCGCCGCCGTCTTCACCGCGTACCCCGCGTTCTTCAGGTAGAGCGAGACGAACGAGGCGATCGAGCTCTCGTCCTCGACGACGAGGATCGTCGGAGCGGGCGTCGCCATCAGCGACCCTTGTCCTTCGCGAGACCCGGGGCGGTGCCGGGGCCCTGCTTGGCGAGGCCGCCCGAGGCGACGCCCGCGGCCGGGACGTTCGAGCCGCTGAAGCGCGCCGTCGTCGGCAGCACCCCGAGCTCCTGCGCCGCGCCGCTGTTGACGCTCAGCGTGCCGTCGTCGGCCGTGCCGAGACCGATCGCGACGACCGTGCCCTTGCCGACGGCGGAGATGTCGATCCCGGTGCCGTCGATGCGGATCGAGAAACGGCCATTCGGGAGCAGGAAGCGGATGTCGGAGCCCGAGTAGACGACGGCGTTGCCGACGACCCGGCCGCTCGCGCCGCTGATCTGCGGTGCGTAGGTGTCGGCGGCGTCGTAGCTCTGCACGGCCAGCGTCCCTTGCTGGATGTGGCCGAAGACGAGGCCGCTGCCCCTGACCGTGATCGCCCGCGCGCTGGCGCCGGAGACGACCAGCGAGCCGTCGCCGGCGGCACGCCGGTCGGCGAGCGCCGCAGGCACGCAAAGGAGAGACGCGAGCAGGATCGGGATCAACCGCCACATCGGCAAGGAAACTATGCCCGGCCCAGGTATGACGGCAGTGACCGAAAAGTAAGGAGTTTTTGAGCGAGCCGCTAACCTGCCCGGCAGGTGTGCCGGGAAGGCTGGTCGGCGAGGACCCGCCCATGCCTTCCGCGCCCGCCACGTCCCTCTTCCTCGGCTCGGCGGCGCCGGCGTCGCCGATCGCGCTCGACGCCGTCTTCGTCGCCGTCCAGCTCGGCGCTCGCACGTCGCCGTGCACGAGCTGACTGCGTTCGGCCTCGCGATCCTCGTCGTCTCGGGCGCGCTCGCGGCGGCGCTCCTGACGACGAAGCTGAGCGAGCGCCTCCTCGTCCCGGCGGCGGCGCCGTTCCTGGTCGCGGCCGCCGTCGCCTCCGACCTCTTCCCGTCGCTCGCGATCTCGATCCGCACCGTCGAACGCGTCGCGTCGGTCGCGCTGATCGTGATCCTCTTCGACGGCGGGCTCTCGATCGGCTGGCGCCGCTTCCGGAGTGCCGGCGGCTCGATCGTCGCGCTCGGCGTTGTCGGCACGTTCGCGACCGCGGGCGGCGCGACGCTCGTCGCCCACTGGGCGCTCGGCCTCGGCTGGATCGCGAGCGGTCTCGTCGGCGCCGCCGTCGCGCCGACCGACCCCGCGGTGATGTTCTCGGTGCTCGGCGACCGCGAGGTCGCGGGCAAGACGGGAACGATCCTGCTCGGCGAGTCCGGCGCCAACGACCCGGTCGGGATCGCCCTGATGCTCGGGATGATCGAGCTCGCGACGCACGCGCACGCGACGTTCTGGCTCGTCGTCCGCGAGTTCGCGCTCCAGATGTCGATCGGGCTCGCGATCGGGCTCGCCGGCGGCGTCGCGGTCGGCGCCGTCATGCGGCGGGTGTCGCTGCCGAGCGCCGGGCTCTACACCCTCCGCACGCTCGCCGGCGCGGGTCTCGTCTACGGCCTCGCCACCGTCGCCCACGGCTCCGGCTTCCTCGCGGTCTTCGTCGCGGGGCTCGTCGTCGGCGACGTCCGCGTGCCGTTCGAGTCCGAGAGCACGATCTTCTCGGAGGCGTTGTCGTCGCTCGCCGAGATCGTCGTCTTCGTCGTGCTGGGGCTGACGGTCTCGATCTCGGCGCTCGGCGCCGGCCGCTGGGGCGAGGGGCTGCTGCTCGCGGCGCTGCTCGCGGTCGTGATCCGACCGCTCGCCGTTTGGCCGCTCCTGCTGCCGACCGGGCTGCGCGCCGGCGAGCGCGGCTTCGTCGTCTGGGGCGGCCTCAAGGGCGCGGTGCCGATCCTGCTTGCCGCGCTCGCGCTGCAGCGCGGCGTGCGCGACGCAACCGAGATCTACGAGCTCGTGTTCGTCGTCGTCCTCGCCTCGGTCGTCGTGCAGGGGTCGACGGTGCCGCTCGCCGCCCGTCGGCTCGGCGTCGAGATGCGGAGGCTGACGTCGCGCGCGGGCGCCGCGCCCTGACGGCGTCAGTAGCGGAAGAACCCCTCGCCCGACTTGCGGCCGAGCTTGCCCGCGTCGCGCATCGCGACGAGCCGCGGCGGCGGCGCCAGCCGTGCCTCGCCGAGCGCCGCGTGCAGCGCCTCGCTCGCCTGCACGTGCACGTCGAGGCCGACGAGATCGAGCAGCGCGCACGGCCCCAGCGGCCAGCCGGCGCCGAGGGTGAGCGCGCGATCGAGCTCCGCCGGGGTGACGCCGGTCTCGTCGAGGACGCGCACGCAGTCGTTCAGAAGCGGGATCAGGACGCGGTTGACGACGAAGCCGGGCGTGTCGCGGCAGCGGATCGGCTGCCGGCCGAGCCGCTCCGCGAACGCGACCGCCGCCTCGACCACGTCGTCGGCCGTTCGTTCAGCCCGGACGACCTCGACGAGCGGCATCAGCGGCGCCGGGTTGAAGAAGTGGAGGCCGAGCGCCCGCTCGGGCCGCTCCAGCCGGCCGGCAATCGAGCCGACGGAGAGCGATGAGGTGTTCGTCGCGAGGACCGCGTCGGCGGCGCAGACCCGTTCGAGCTCGGCGAAGACCGACCGCTTCAGCTCGAGCTCCTCGAACACCGCCTCGACGACGAGGTCGCACGGCGCGAGCTCGGCGAGGTCGGACGTCAGCGCGAGCCGCCCGAGCGCGTCGTCCCGCGCGGCAGCCGGCAGCTGCCGCTTCTCCACCTTGCGTCCGAGGAAATGCGCGATCCGCGCGCGCCCCGCCTCGGCACGTGCCCTGTCGACCTCGTGCGCGAGCGTCTCGAGCCCCGCCTCGACGCAGAGCTGCGCGATGCCGCTGCCCATCGTGCCGAGGCCGACGACGCCGACGGTGCGAAGCTCGCGTGCCACGGCAAGCGCCGACACTACACTCGCGGTCGTGGACCAGCGGCTGCTCGTCGGCGGCGACCGCGTCGAGACCGGCGACTGGCTCGACGTCAGGTCGCCGTACTCCGGCGAGTCGGTCGGCCGCGTCGCGAAGGGCGGCGCGCGAGAGGCCGAGCTCGCGCTCGACGCGGCGGCCGCAGCGCTCGCGGCGCCCCTTCCCGCGCACCGGCGCGGCGAGCTCCTGACTCGCGTCGCGGGGCTGCTCGCGGAGCGGCAGGAGGAGGCCGCGCGCCTGATCTGCGCCGAGGCCGGCAAGCCGATGAAGGCTGCGCGCGTCGAGGCCGCGCGCGCCGTCTCCACGTTCACGTTCGCCGCCGTCGCCGCGCGCACGCTCGCCGGCGAGGTCGTGCCGATGGACGCCTCCGCCGCCGGCGAGGGCAAGCTCGCCTTCACGCTCCGCGTTCCCGTCGGCGTCGTCGGCGCGATCAGCCCCTTCAACTTCCCGCTCAACCTCGTCGCGCACAAGGTCGCGCCGGCGCTCGCCGCCGGCTGCCCGGTCGTCCTGAAGCCGGCCTCGGCGACGCCGCTCTCGGCGCTCTTCCTCGCAGGCCTCGTCGAGGCGGCCGGTGCGCCCGGCGGCTGGCTGAACGTCGTCGCCGGCGCGGCGGGCGAGATCGGCGACGTGCTCGTGGAGGACGAGCGCGTGCGGCTGATCACCTTCACCGGCTCGGGCGACGTCGGCTGGGGCCTCGCCGCGCGCGCGCCGCGGAAGCGCGTGAAGCTCGAGCTCGGCAACGCGACGCCGGTGATCGTCAACGACGACGCCGATGCGGCCGCCGCCGCGGCGAAGATCGCGCCGAACGCCTACTCGTTCGCCGGCCAGAGCTGCATCTCCGTCCAGCGTGTCTACGTCGTCGGCCGCGCCTACGAGCCGTTCGTCGAGCGCCTCGTCGCCGCGACCGACGCGCTCCGCGTCGGCGACCCGGCCGACGAGGAGACGGACGTCGGGCCCGTGATCGACGCAAGGGCGCGCGAGCGGATCCTCGACTGGGTGGCGAGCTCGGGCGGCACCGTCCTGACCGGCGGCGACACGACCGCGGACGGCGTCATCCGGCCGACCGTGATCGCGGCGCCGGACCCGCGCGCGAAGGTCGAGTGCGAGGAGGTGTTCGGCCCGGTCTGCACCGTCACGCAGGTCGGGTCGCTGGGCGAGGCGATCGAGCGCGCGAACGCGACCCGGTACGGGCTGCAGGCGGCGATCTTCACGGAGAGCGCGCGGGTAGCGCTCGCCGCGGCGCACCGGCTCGAGTTCGGCGGCGTGCTCGTGAACGAAGCGCCGACGTTCCGCGCCGACCAGATGCCGTACGGAGGCGTGAAGGCGTCGGGGAACACGAAAGAAGGACCCGCCTGGGCGGTGCGCGAACTGACGGAGGAACGCCTGGTCGTCCTACCCGTCTGATTCGCAACCCCGCCCGAATCCATCCACAGCGCGGTCTACACTCAAAGTGCGATGGCTCTGTCTCGACGGCGGCGCCTGGTTTCCGCCGGCTACGAGGGCGAAGGCGTCACGCTCCGGCGGCCGCACGCCGGGCTGCTGCGACGTGAGCGCCGCGACCTGCAGCACACGCGCGAGGAGCTGATCCACGAGCTCGGCGGGCTGATGGTGGAGATGTACCGGCGCGCCGACTATCGCGACGAGTTGCTCGCGCAGGCCTGTGCGCAGGTGATCGCCGTCGACGAGCGTATCGACGAGATCGACGCGCTCCTCGACGCGCGGCGGCAGCGACCGGCGTGCGTGTGCGGCGTGCCGCTCCTCGCGGGCGCGCGCTTCTGTCCCAACTGCGGGCGCGGCCTCGCCGGCGTCACGTCGCTTCCCCAGCACCCGCGCCCCGAGGAGGGGTAAATGGCCGACCAGCAGGTGCGCGAGGCCGCGGCCGCGAGCACCGAGCAGGCGTGCCCACGCTGCGGCGCCGCTCGTGACCGGCAGCAGGAGTACTGCCTCGAGTGCGGCCTGCGGCTGCCGCCGGTCACCGGCCTCGTCGCCGGCCTGCGCCGCGGCTGGATTCGCCGCTTCGGTTGGTATCCGGGCGACTGGATCTGGAGCGCGCTCGTCACCCTCCTCGTCGCGATCGCCGGCGTCGCGGTCGCGATCGCGCTCACAGGCGGAAAGAGCGACGGCGCGATCACTTTCGTCGCCTCGAGCCCGCGCGCGCGCCCGGTCACCTCGACCGCGGCGACGACGCAGCTCCCGACGGCGCCGGAGCCGACCGCGCACGCGACGACGCACCTGACGCGGACGGTGCCGACGAAGACGTCGCCGCCGCCGACGACGACGGCGAAGCCGCGCGTCGCGACGCCGCGCGTCGTCGCCGGGCAGATCGAGTGGCCGCGCGGCCGGAGCGGCTGGACCGACGTGCTCGCCTCCTACCCGGCGAGCGGCGGCCGAACCGCCGCGGCCGCCGTCGCCGCGCGCGCCGCGCGCAGCGGCCTCCGCCAGGTCGGCGTGCTCGATTCGAGCGCGTTTCGCAGCCTCCACGGCGGCTACTACGTCGTCTTCAGCGGCGTCTACCCGTCGCAGTCGGCCGCGCAGGCCGCCCTCGCGCAGGTGCGGCGCCGTGGTTTCGGGAGCGCGTATACGCGGCGAATCTCCGGTTAGGCCGCCGACCTTCGGTTTCCACAGGCGGCAACACTTGTAACACACCCGCGAAGCGTGTAGGCTCGCGGCGGCGGCAGGCGCCGAAGTGCGGTCTAACGGCTTCTTAACACGGGTTTTGGCATAGTGGCAACCGGAGCAGCGATGGGCGTAGACGAGCGAATCCTCCAGATTCAGCACTGCATGTACCAGTACTCACGAGCGATCTATCGCTCGATCAAGGACCTGATCGACCCCTACGTCGACGCGCCGACGCACCTCGAGTACCGGCGCGAGGTGCTCGCCGCATGCGAGGGGACGATGGAGCGGCTCGCCGCCGATCCGCACTACTTCGCGAAGCCGGATCGGGCCCTTTTCCAGGACATTCGCCGCTACTTCCCGATCACCGTCCAGGCGCAGGTCGCCTGGGCCGTGAGCGAGGGCGTCGGCGCCGCGGTCGAGTTCATCGAGGAGCAGATCGAAGCCGGCACGTTCGAGGGCGGCGTCGCCCGCTGCCACGCGACGACGCGCAAGGGCAAGCCGTGCCAGCGCACGCCGCTGCCCGACCGGGACTACTGTCCGTCGCACCAGCACCTCGAGCGGAGCTCGTCGCGCGTCGCAGCCTGACGCTCCGCCTCGGGCTCGGTTGATTCGACTTCGACTGCCGCAGTACGGCAGGCACGTGTACCGCGCCGGCTCCGAGCTATAAGCTCGGAGCCGGATGAGTCACGACACCGACAAGCTCATTCGGCAGCTCTCGCTCGTGGCGTTCCTGATGGCAGAGCGGCGGCCGTTGACCGCGCGCGACATCAAGTCGAACGTCGAGGGCTACCAGGAGATGAGCGACGAGGCATTCGCCCGCCGCTTCTACTCCGACCGCGCCGAGCTCGTCGCGCTCGGGGTGCCGCTCGACTCGCAGCGCGACGAGTTCACCGGCGAGGAGCTCTACACGCTCCGCTCCGAACGCTACTTCCTGCCGGCGCTCGAGCTCGAGGACGACGAGCTCGCCGCGCTGCAGACGTGCCTCTACCTGCTCGAAGGGCGCTTCGCGTACGCGGAGCCGCTACGGCTCGCGCTGCAGAACCTGGCGCTCGGCCGGCCCTCGGGTGCGCTCGACGACGCGCCGACGGCGAACGCGGTCCGCGTCGAGGTGCGCGACCCGGACTACTCGCCGGAGCTCCAGGGCCGGCTCGGACGGCTGGAGGGCGCGATCTCCAAGCAGCGCACGGTCAAGTTCCGCTACTGGTCGATCGCACGCGACGACGAGCGCGAGCGGACGCTGAACCCGTATGCGCTGCTGCCGGAGAACGGCACCTGGTACGTGATCGGGGAGGACCAGGACGACGGCGTCGTCAAGAGCTTCCGCGTCTCGCGCATCCGCTCCGACATCCGCTACGCCTCGCGGCGCGAGCGCGACTTCCGCATGCCGGCGGACTTCGACATCGAGGGGTACCGCGGCCGCGCCGAGTGGCAGTTCGGGGAGATCGAGGGCGAGGCCCGGATCGAGGTCGCGCCCGACACGGCGTGGTGGCTGCAGCGTGTCTACGACGGACGGCGGAACCGCGTCGAAGGCGACGTGTTCGTGAGCGAGTACGCGTCGTTGCCGCTGCTCGCGCGCTGGATCCTGCGCCAGGACGGCCGGGCCGTCCCGCTCGAGCCGTCCGCGCTGCGGCGGCTCGTGGTCGAGGGAGCGCGGGCGGCACGCGTCGCCCACGAGGGCGCGCCGCCGACGCCGGCGGCGCCGCGCCACGATCGCAGCGAGCCGTTCGTCGAGCGCAGCACCGGCCCGGTCGCGCCCGAGCGCTTCGGCGTCCTGCAGTCGCTCCTCGCCTACCTGCTC
>Ga0070740_10004011_pt1 | contig 14895 bp, 16 predicted proteins | sample Coa_R2_FD_67286 | JGI IMG/M metagenome (GOLD analysis project Ga0070740, IMG submission 67286) | Surface soil microbial communities from Centralia Pennsylvania, which are recovering from an underground coalmine fire - Coalmine... | ecosystem: Environmental > Terrestrial > Soil > Unclassified ... | reverse complement strand
GCTTCCAGTTTGAAATGCACGCAGCACCGGATGGAACATGGCGTGTTGTTAAACACCAGCATGTCCATCCACTTACTCGTTGATCAGCCATGCTTCACGCATGAACTCAGGCAGCGCGAGAGCGGCCTTGTGCGTATCATAATTGTAGTAGCGTGTTTTGAACGTGCGGTTATAAATGTCTTTTTCGCGTATGCGCCTCTCCGGCATATGTTTGATTGCCATTATCACTGTCCGCCATCCCGCGGGATAACTGGGTTGGGGAAAGTTGAGCGTTTGCCAGTCGTCAAATCCTGCCTGCTGAATGTTATGGAATACGGGTTTCAGCGTATCCATGTGCAGCAAGGCAGTTTGGCAGGATTGCACCAGGATGCCTTTTTCACCGAGCGCATGGAAGTATTTGTGATAATGTTCCTGCAAAAAGCCGTGTGCTGGCAATCCTTGAATAATGATGTCAAAAGAAGCCTGTCCGCATTCGTCCAGCCATTGTGCGGGACTCAGGAAATGATATTTGACTCTGTGATCATTCCTTGTTGCGTATAGATCGGAAAAATACTGTGAAATAATTTCGTCCGCCGCATCATTTTCAGTGATGCACCAGACTTCGCTGACGGTCGTGTGTTTTAACACTTCCTGAAGAATGCCATAACAATGTCCGATAACTGCAATTTTTTTTGGGGAAGGATGTGTAAACAGCGCAGGGTGTGAAATCATTTCATGATAAAAAAATCCATCGTGTTCGGAAATGACAATTTCTTCATTAATCGTGAATATGGTGCCAAAACGCGTCGTCTGATAAACAGCCAACGCTCCATCCAGCGTATTTTTCTCATAAAGCTTTTGACAAATATCGATAGAGTATTTTTTTTGCAATAATTCTGACATGATCAATTTCCAATAGATGATGTATCAGGCTAAAATCCTGTCTGATAAACACTATGGTTAGAATTTCATAAAAAGGCAAGACTGGCACTTATATGACCAAACGACACATTGTAATTGCAACGCGTGAAAGTCCGTTGGCTCTGGCGCAAACAGAGATGATCAAAACGTTGTTAATCCAGCATCACCCGCATCTTTCGGTAGAATTTCTCGGCATCACAACACAGGCAGACAAGCGGTTGGATGTCACCCTGACTGAAATCGGCGGAAAAGGACTGTTTGTCAAGGAACTGGAAGAAGCCTTGCTGGATGGACGCGCTGATATGGCAGTGCATTCCATGAAAGACGTGCCAATGGAATTGCCGTCGGGGATGATTTTACCGGTGATAGGCAAGCGGGAAGAGCCGCGAGATGTATTTGTTTCCAATCAATATGAATCACTGGCGCAAATGCCTAGCGGTTCGTCATTAGGAACATCCAGTTTGCGCAGGCAGACACAATTGCGAGCCATCAGGCCGGATCTCGAGTTTCGCAATTTGCGCGGTAATATTAATACACGGCTGAATCGGCTTGATAAGGGCGATTTTGATGCCATTATTCTCGCCGCAGCAGGGTTGCGCCGCATGAATCTGGGTGCAAGAATCCGCTCTTATTTGCCGGTCGAGGAGTCTTTGCCGGCAGCAGGACAGGGTGCATTGGGAATAGAATGCCGAGAGGATGATAAGGCGATTATCAACCTGATTTCGCCGCTTAACGATGTTATCACCAGTCAATGTGTGACTGCTGAGCGCGCACTCTGCAGACGTCTTGGCGGGGGATGCAAGGTCCCGGTCGCGGCCTACGCTGAAATTCATCATGGCGTTTTAAAGCTGCGCGGGCTGGTTGCAAGCCAGGATGGCATGCGGATATTGCGCTCCAGACTGGAAGGTGATCCTCTCCATGCTGAAACAATCGGGACACGCGTGGCGGACGAATTGTTGCAGCAAGGCGCTGAAAAAATTTTGAAAGAGTTTCAGTAGCGGCTGTATGTTAGACAGCATTTGTCTACCGAGACGGTGAGTTATCTGAACGATGATGAATGATTTGCAAGGCCTCCACATATTGGTGACGCGTCCTGAACCGCAAGGCGCAGAATTATGCCGTCTTATTGCCGCTGAAGGCGGTTATCCTGTCAGTTTTCCGACCATTGCCTTTGCGCCTCCTCCGGATCAGGAAACCTTTCAGGAATCAATCAATGCACTTGGAAAGCAGGATTTGCTGATTTTTATCAGTCCTCAGGCGGTATATTCCAGTATTGCCTCTATTCGTAAAACCTGGCCGCAATTTCCGGAGTCGGTGCAATTTGCAGCAGTCGGTGCCGGGACGGCAAAAGCCCTGCGTGATGCGGGTTACAATGTGACACTGCAGCCAGAATCTGAATGGAGCAGCCAGGGGCTGCTGGAAATGGAAGAACTGAAGGCGGTCTCGGGTAAAAAAATTGCTATCATTCGCGGTGTGGGCGGACGGGAATTGCTGGATGTGGAATTGGCCAGGCGGGGCGCTTGTATCCTGCCTGTTATTGCTTATGAGCGAACTTTACCCAAAATTGATGTTGATCCATGTCTAAATTTACTGGAAAAACGCATAATCGATATAATTATTTGTACGTCTTATGAAGGTGTGAGAAATTTAAAAATATTGCTGGGTGAAGCCGGCTGGCCGTATATAAAAGATATTCCCGTTATTGTCATGAGTGAGCGAATAAAATCGCTTGCGCATAATTTGGGTTTTCAGACAATATGGGTAACTCCCAATCCCAGTATGGCAGCCATTTTGGACGTGTGCCGAAACAGGAATGACCACCGATAATGCACCCCTCGGGGCAAGCCGCGAGGGCCTTGGCGATGGATGATCAAGACATTGAATAACGTATGCCCCGCAGCAAGTTGAATGGAGTTTACCATGACAGATCAAAATGCAGCTGAAGAAAAGCAATCAGATAAGCGTCCTGCTAATTGGGCCAATATAGGAATTCTATTTTCAACGATTGCCATTGTTATCTTTGTGTGCGCATTTGGATATGGCTATTTTCAATTATCACAAGCAAGTCTCGGGCTTGCGGAAAGCGTGAATGAGCTGCAACGACGCGCAGCAGACAATCAGGGCAGCATCGCTGCTTTGCAGAAATCAATCGGCGATATGCAGCAGATTGCGCAAAAATCCCAGGATCTTGCCGCGCAGCAGGAGCAAGTCATGGCAGAATGGCGTGCGGCACAAAAAGGAGATTTGAATAAATGGCATGTTGCCGAGGCCCAGTATCTTGCCAAACTGGCGGAAGATCATCTGCAGTTTTCTCATGATATCAATACAGCAGTCCTGCTTTTGCAGCAGGCAGACAAGGTAATGCAGGGTGTGCAGGATGAGAACCTGAATGAGATACGCAAGTCACTGGCGAGTGATCTTGTCAGCCTCCAGGCATTGCCCCAGGTGGATGTGACTTCCCTGTTTAACCGCCTGTCAGCCATCAATCATCAGCTGGATCAATTGCCGTTACCGGTCAGCCCATTGAAGGCGGATGAAAAGCAGAGTGCAGCAGCTATTCCATCCGGGCTGCCCTGGTGGAAGGCTGGCATTGAATACTCGCGCCAGGTATTAAGTAAAATTGTCATTGTCAGATATAACAATTCAAGTGCATTACCACTGGTGATGCCCGATGAAAAAATATTCTTGTACCAGAATCTTCATGCGCAGCTGGAAAGCGCAATATGGGCCTTGTTGCATCGAAATGCCGATGTATACCAGGCAAGCCTGACAAATGTTTCGTCATGGGTGCAAACGTATTTTGCCAAGGATGCACAGGAAACCAGGTCAATGCTGCAGAATCTCGATGAACTGCGTAAAGTGAATGTCGCGCCATCCGTGATCAATCTCTCCAACACGCTGCAGCTTTTTGATAATTATTTTGCGCAAGCTGCACAGACGAACGCGACGCAATAGGAGGCGCTCATGTGGCGTTTAATCATATTCTTAATATTTCTGATAGCGTCAGTCTGGTTTGGGCTGGAAGTTGTGCGTCATCCAGGATTTCTTCTGGTGGTGTATCAGCCATGGATGGTGCAAATGCCCTTATGGTTTGCACTATTATGCACCGTTGTGTTTCTCGTTCTGTTCTATCTGTTGATAGACAGCATCGATAAGCTGGGATTTTTATGGTTTCGCATCAAAAACTGGCTGCATGTTCGCCGTGAGCATCAGTCTTACAGCAAAACCCAGCAAGGATTATCCTGCCTGATTGAAGGGCGCTGGAAAAAGGCCGAACGATTTTCACTGGCAGGAGTCAATCAGTCATTCGAACCCTTAATCAATTATCTGGCTGCCGCCAAGGCTGCTCATGAGCAGAACGCCTATGAACGGCGCGACAGTTATATCCAAAAGGCATACCAGGTTGCGCCCAAGGCGAACCTCGCCATTGGCCTGACCCAGGCAAGCATGGAATTAAAGCAAAGGCAGTTTGAGCAAGCAGCGGCAACATTAAATCACTTGCGGCAATCTTATCCGCGCCATCCCCGCGTCTTGTTGCTGCTGGAAAAAGTGTATGTGCATTTGTCCGACTGGAAAAGTCTTCAGGATTTACTGCCGCCCATGCGCAAGGCAAAAATGCTGACTACGGATGAATACCAGCATTTCGAAAAAAATATCTATTGCGAACTCTTTCGTGCCGCTTCCGGTAAACGTTTAAGTGATATCAGGACGATCTGGAGCCAGGTGCCGCGGTACTTGCGAAAGAATCCTGATGTGGTGTGCGCCTATGTCACCCAGTTGGCGCGTCATGCACCAGTCACTGGCACAGAAACAACCAGGGAAATGGAAGAGTTGATACGCAAGACGCTGAAAAATACCTGGCACCCGGATTTGGCAAAGCTGTACGGAACGCTTTCATTCAGTAATCTGAACCGGCAATTGGTCATCGTCGGCGCCTGGGTGAAAATGTATGGTCAAAAACCTGAATTATTATATATCCTCGGTAAATTATGTGTGCGTTTGCAGCTGTGGGGCAAAGCCAGAGATTATTTTGCGAAATGTCTCGCACAGGGACCGAGTGTTGAAGCATCACTTGAATATGGAAAATTGCTGGAGCAGCTAGGCGAGCCAAGCGAAGCGTTGCAGAAATACCGGGATGGGCTCGCACAACAAATTGAGTTGCGCCAGATGTGATGGGTTGTTTTACATCAGGCTGTCGTAAAATATTCATATTTTTCAATAAAATAAAAATATAAACGACAAGGTCTGTTCGAGATGGCACGGTTGACGATAAAATATGATATGATGCTTTCCATTTTTTTGATGGGCAATTATCATGGCGTTATTAGAGATTCTTAAATATCCGGATCCTCGTTTACGTATCAAGGCGCAGCCAGTCACCAGAATTGATGACGACTTGCGCCGTATTGTTGATGACATGTATGAAACCATGTATGCAAGTCATGGCGTTGGATTGGCGGGGACACAGGTGAATATCCATCAACAGATATTTACCATGGATGTTTCAGAAAACCATGATCAGCGCGTTTGCGTTCTCAATCCGGAAATTATCAGTAAGGAAGGCATACAGTATGAAGCCGAAGGATGTTTGTCCGTCGGGGGTGGCGCATACGACAAGGTCGAGCGCGCGTTAAAAGTGCGTCTTCGCGGTATGGATCTCGATGGAAAAACATTCGAACTGGATGCGGAAGGCTTGATGGCTGTTTGCATTCAGCATGAAATTGATCATTTGAATGGTGTCTTGTTTATTGATCATCTCTCACGCCTGAAACTGGAACGCATTCGAAAGAAAATTGAAAAATCTGAACGTAGAGAATAATCAGTGGCATCACCATCATTAAAAATTATTTTCGCGGGAACGCCCGCGTTTGCTGTTGTTGCACTGGAAGCATTGCTTCATTCCTCACATCAAGTCATTGCAGTTTATACCCAGCCAGATAAGCCTGCTGGCAGAGGATTGAAGCTGACACCGAGTCCGGTGAAAGAACTGGCGCTCAAACATAACCTGTCAATCTATCAACCAGCTTCGCTGAAAGATGAAAGCGGGCAGGCGCTGCTTGCCGGTTTGGGTGCGGATGTGATGGTTGTTGCTGCCTATGGCTTGTTGCTGCCGGCCGCCATATTGAATGCACCGCGGCTAGGTTGTGTGAATATCCATCCTTCCTTGCTGCCGCGCTGGCGCGGTGCGGCACCTATTCAGCGCACCATTTATGCTGGCGACAGTAAAACTGGTGTGACCATCATGCAAATGGACGCGGGACTGGATACTGGTCCGATTCTTTTGCAGCGTGAATATCCGCTGGCGCCGGATGATACGTCGCAGACATTACATGACAAACTGGCGGTAGTGGGAGCAGAAGCATTGATCGAAACACTGGATTTGCTGGCGCAAGACAAGATCAAGCCGATACCGCAAGACAACACGCTTGCGACTTATGCGCAAAAAATCAGTAAGGAAGAGGCGTTGCTAGACTGGACGAGGCCTGCTGTCAGATTGGAACACGAGGTACGGGCATTTAATCCCTGGCCGGTTGCTTATACAACCTGGAACGGACAAAACCTGCGAGTGTGGATGGCGAAGGCATTGCAGGAAGTGCATAATCTTGAGGCACGCACCATCGTGCGCGCATCCCGTGAAGGAATAGATATTGCCGCAGGCGAAGGAGTCTTGAGGCTGTTAAAGGTCCAGCTGCCTGGAGGCAGGGCGATGCCGGCCGCGGATTTCTATAATGCGCATCACGACAAACTCATTCCAGGCCAACACTTGATATGAGCAGAGGATTGTAATGAGTTCTGGCCATTTACGCCTGATTGCAGCACGTATCATCAATGAAGTCACTGAAGGGCGTTCCTTATCCGATTGTCTCGATTCAGCCTTGAGAACCATCACCGATGCGCGAGACCGCGCTTTCGTACAGGCGGTTTGTTATGGGGTTTGCCGTTATTACACCAGGCTTGATGTCATATTGAGTCATTTACTTACCAAGCCAATGAAGGCAAAAGACAGTGACGTGCACGCATTGCTATTGGTGGGGTTATATCAATTAATGGCCATGCGTATTCCTGAATATGCTGCGGTTACTGAAACAGTCAATGCAACGGACAAACTCAAAAAAAGCTGGGCTCGCGGTTTAACAAACGCTGTTCTGAGAGGATATTTGCGGCAACGGGAAACAATTGAACAGGAAGTTCAAGATGATGCGGAAGCGCGCTATGCTCATCCTGAGTGGTGGATCAATGCCATTAAAAAAGCCTGGCCGGATCATTGGCAGGAAATTCTGGAGGCGAACAATGCCCATCCGCCATTTTCATTGCGTGTCAATCAGCAGCACCTGGCGCGTGACAAATACATGGAAACGCTCCGGTTGTTGAATCACAAGGCACATAGTATTCCGGAAACACATTCCGGCATCATTCTGGAAACACCGGTATCAACGGCGGAACTTCCAGGATTTTCCGCCGGCGATGTCTCGGTACAGGATGGCGCTGCGCAGCTTGCCGCCGAGTTACTGGATCTGGAAGCGAAACAATATGTCCTCGATGCATGCGCTGCGCCAGGCGGCAAACTGACACATCTGCTCGAGATCGAACCTGGCCTGTCGGCGGTGACAGCGGTTGAAAAAGACAAGTTACGCATGGTGGCCATCAAGGAAAATCTTGCGCGCCTGAAACTGAGCGCCAAATGCATCTGTCATGATGCGGGAGATGTAGAGAATTGGTGGGATGGGCAATTATTCGACCGCATACTGCTGGATGCACCTTGCTCGGCGAGCGGCGTCGTGCGTCGTCACCCAGACATCAAATTGCTGCGCCAGCCCGAGGACATCAGGCGGCTTGCCGGTGAGCAAGCATATTTGCTGGACTCGCTGTGGCCATTGTTAAAGCCGGGCGGTTTGTTTTTGTATGTTACCTGTTCTATTTTCCCTGAGGAAAATGTTCACGTGCTCAAGCGCTTTTTTGCCTCTCATTCTGACGCACAGGAAGAACAGCTGAAGGTATCATGGGGATTGCCGGTTGAGATCGGACGCCAGATCCTTCCCGGAATGCATCATATGGATGGCTTTTATTATGCATTGCTGCGGAAGGCCGAAGTCTCGCGTCAACCTGCGGCGTGATCTGTTATTTCTGTTTTATTCCCGTCAAGTAAAGTCTAGAATTGGATTGTCCGAAGAAGACCAATAGAAGAGGAAGCTCATGCGTATCGAATACGATGTTAAACTGGATTTTCGTGATGTTTTGATCCGTCCCAAGAGAAGTGTCCTGAAAACCCGTGCAGATGTATCCCTGGAACGTGAATTTAAATTCAAGCATACACAGACAACATGGCATGGCATCCCGGTTATTGCTTCTAATATGGATCATACTGGGACATTCAATATGGCCAAGGCATTGTCTGAGCACAGACTGCTAACAGCATTGGACAAGTTTATACCGGTGGAAGACTGGAAAAATTTTTCCAAAGAACAGGCGAAAGTTCTTTTATCATGTTTTATTTCTCTCGGAATTGCGGATACTGATTTCAAAAAACTGGAACAGATCATGCAGTTTGCGCATATTCCCTTTATCTGTCTGGATGTGGCAAACGGATATACGGAGCGATTTGTATCCTGCCTTGAACATTTACGCGAGAAATATCCAACCACGGTAATCATGGCGGGTAATGTGGTCACAGGTGAAATGGTTGAAGAATTGATTCTCTCGGGCGCAGATATTGTCAAGATTGGAATCGGACCTGGTTCCGTTTGCACAACGCGGGAGAAAACAGGCGTGGGTTATCCGCAATTGTCGGCAATTATTGAATGCGCGGACGCAGCTCACGGGTTGGGTGGGCAGGTATGTGCGGATGGCGGGTGTACAACACCAGGCGATGTGGCGAAGGCGTTTGCCGCGGGTGCGGATTTTGTGATGCTGGGTGGCATGTTAGCTGGCCATGATGAATGCCTGGGTGAAGTCATCGAAGAAAATGGCAAGAAGTTCAAACGCTTTTATGGCATGAGTTCTGCTGAAGCCATGGAAAGGCATCATGGTACGGTGGCGGATTACCGCGCCAGCGAAGGTCGTTCGGTCAATGTTCCCTATCGTGGGCCAGTCAAAAATACAGTGCTTGATATTCTCGGCGGGATTCGCTCGACTTGCACCTATGTAGGTGCGCATCGCCTGAAGGAGTTATCCAAACGGACAACTTTTATCCGGGTGACACGCCAGCTAAACGATGTGTTCGTTCCGTATGATGTAGACAAAAACCGATAATGGAGGAAAGGGGGGCAGGCCTTGACCCCCTCATACCATTTCTTTGCCCGGGTTGCAACGGATTGATGCCAGTCTCAATCTGGGCTACCATTTCGCACCTTCGTATCTGGTACTGCATTCTTGCTGTATTCATGGACGCACAGATAGATGAACATGCCCAGACATGAGTGTATGGGTGATACCTGTTCTCGCTATCCTGATCGGTTGAGAACTGGTGAACGGATGTCTCTATGACGTGAATATAAAAGAAGGAGTGTGGAATATGTTGAAAAAAATACTCGCCGTAAGTTCGATTATTGCTGTCACCAGCGGCGTTGCATTCGCAAGTACATCCCCTTATGTTGGCGCCAGCCTTGGTATCACTGCTAACACAGCGACCAGCCAGACTTTTGGCAGTTACCGCGGAGTGCCAGTCAGCGTGTTTGCGGGTTACGGCGGTGTGATTAATCAGAACTTTTATCTCGCTGGCGAATTAACCGGAACCCTCGCAACGGGTGAAATTTCCAACCAGGGCGCAGTAAAGACAAGTTATGGCTTTGGCGGCAGCATTTTGCCAGGCGTGATGTTAAGTGATCATACCCTTGCATTTGCTCGTGTCGGTGTGGTCAGAACCCACTTCTCACAAGTCCGGGTTCCTACCACCAGTACCAGCCGGGATCAGACAGGCGGACAATTCGGCCTTGGCATGCAAACAAATGTGACGCAAAACATTGACTTGCGCGGCGAATACGATTTTATCGCCTATCGCTCCATCAATGCAGGCGGTTATTCTGCCAAACCACGTTCGGATGTAGCCACAGCAAGCTTGATTTACAAGTTTGATTAAGCTGGCAGCGGCGGGGTACGCGTTCATCCCGCGAACTGTGAGCGTTTTTTTAAGGTAACATCAATAGCATCTTGGTTATGCACTGGATCCTGCGGCTTGACCGCGGGATCCATCATTAAAAATTCAAAAAAAACAATCACTCATCCACACTCGTTTTGCGGATTCGCGATGACAAATTAGGCAACAACGCCTGATCGACCCGATTTTTTGCCTCTGGAGGGTGATTTATACCACCGATTTCCTCTATACTTTCACATTTGAATCAAGCTAGGTACGTTCAATGTCGTTTATTATTCTCGATCGTGACGGGGTCATCAATTACGATTCAGATGAATACATCAAGTCGCCAGAAGAGTGGCTGCCTATCCCAGGCAGTCTGGATGCTATCGCTCAATTAAATCGTTCCGGATTCAGGGTGTTGGTCGCAACCAACCAGTCTGGAATCGCACGCGGATATTATGATCTGGATACACTGGATCAGATCCATGAAAAACTCATGCAGGAGCTGGCCTCGGTTGGCGGATATATTGACGAAATATTTTTCTGCCCCCATCATCCCGATGAGGGTTGTGTCTGCCGCAAACCAAAGCCGGGGCTGCTGTATCAGATCAGAGACAAATATGGAGTCAACTTTTACAAGACTTATTTCATTGGCGATACGTATTCAGATATCCAGGCTGCGCGATCGGTGGGCTGTATGCCAATCCTGGTGCTGAGCGGCAAAGGACAGAAGGCCCTGGAAAATAATCCAGAGCTTTCGACGGTTCCAAATTTTGAAGACTTGGCAAGGGCGGTGGAATATGTTTTATCAAGACAGCAAAAAAACAATGGCTAAACAATCTTACTCAACCGTTAATCTGTTTATCCGGTCACTTATTTTTTCAATTTATTCACTGACGACAATCATGATTTACAGCTTTGTCTGTCTGATATCCTTGATTTTCCCATTAAAATATCGTCACACCCTTATTCGTGTGTATTTGCAGACTTATTTTTATGTGCTCAAACTGGTCTGTCATATCGATTACCACATCGAGGGGATGGAAAACATTCCAAAAAACCGGAATGGCGTCATCATGTGCAAACATCAATCGACATGGGAAACATTTTTTCTGCCGATCTATTTTCACAATCCTGCTGCTATCGCAAAGCGGGAATTGGCATGGGTGCCTTTTTTTGGCTGGGGCCTTGCAGTTTCTGATCCTATTTTCATCAATCGAAAAGATAAAAAATCTTCCATGCAGCAAATCATCGAGAAAGGCAGAAAATGCCTGCAGGCTGGACGCTGGATCATGGTGTTTCCGGAAGGCACCCGCGTTCCGTCGGGAATGGTCGGCCACTATAAATTAGGCGGAGCACGTCTTGCTGTTGAAGCAGGTTATCCGGTGATTCCTGTTGCGCATAATGCCGGTCGATTCTGGCCGCGGCGTAAATTTATCAAACAGCCGGGAACGATACAGGTTGTGATTGGTCCTCTTATCGAAACCAGGGGAAGAAAACCGGAAGAAGTATTAGCCCTGACCAAGGACTGGATCGAGAGTACCATGAAGCGTATTGACCGCCTCGTCGATGAACCCGCCAGTTAACAGGTTGCTATTGGAACAGCGGCGCTGATGACTGATGCAGTCTGCAATGGGTGAGTCGGGAGAAATGACTTGCTGCAAAGCTGTATAGGGCACCAGTACGGTTTGCGCTCCGTATACATACGGCGCAACTTTTGATTCATCAAATGTGATCAATAATCCATTCGGTTTGATATTCCAGTTCGCGAAATTCTCTGGTCTTGCTGCGGTGCCGTCAGAAATCATCTGCCGGTTTTGCAAACGCCTGGATAAAACATTGCTCGTATAACCAGACAAGATTTCCAGATAGTTTGATTCCGGCAGGAAGAGATCGCTCAACTCAATTTTCTGGCTGGTATCCAGATTGTAATTCAGGGCAAGGTGATGATGGTAAGGATGCGCTGTGCCACCGACATAGCCCTGAAAACTGAAGCGGATACTGATGATATGATTGTGTTTGGAGCGGATATACGACGTATCATAATCAATGTACAGATTATTGCTGATTTTGTTTTTTGGCATTTTCTGCTGGATTGAGGCATTTTCCTTGACCTGGTTTCTGAAGCCGCTGATTTCATCTTCGACGATTTGCTCTGCAAGGTCATTGAAATTATTGATACCTTCATGGTCCGTCTCGCTGGCAAGCTGCGGATAAACAGATTTGATGATAATTCTGGGTTTTCCGTAATTGAACTTGAGTGTCGAAACCAGATCGACGTCATCATAGACATGAAACGTCATGTTATCTTCCAGTCCACTGTCGTCATCTCCGGCATCTGCAAGGGCTGGTGACGCAGCAACAAGGCAGCTTAACATGCCTATCAGGGCGAGATACTGGATTGGCTTTCGTAGCATGGATTATTTCCTTTCTGGATTGCTCTTTGCAGCTGCAAAATTTTCACCGCCATAACAACCTGCACCCTGGATCTGTGTGCGTATGATTACGCCTTTGGGGTTGGCTTCAAAAATGGCCCAGCACAAGGGCGCAGGACCGCGGCCTCCATTAGGTTGCCAGCCGTTCATGGGAACAATGACGGGACGGCCGTTCGGGCTGAAATTTACGCCAATCGGGGGTGAAGCGGGCGGATTAGTGAGACGGAAGCTTTGCGTACTATAGACATACATTGTATTTCCGCCAGGAATGATCAATTTTTGATCTGGCAGGCCCCAGCCTTGAACAAGATTTTTAGCGCTTCCTCCGCGCCAGCTATCAATTGTTTGTGTATAATAGTTAACCGTAGATGCTGCGCAGCCAGAGAGCAGCACAGACAATCCGAAACACGTGATTATGCGCATAAGGCATCCTTGTATGTCTGATGATCCAGTATAGAAAATTTTTGTAAAGTAATCACTCACCATGCGCGGTGGTGAGTTAAATGAGTGACATATGATGAAAATTGCTTTTTGCCTTTTTAGATATTTTCCCTATGGCGGATTGCAGCGTGATTTTATCCGCATTGCGCGGACTTGCAGACAACGCGGCCATGAAGTTCACGTCTACACCATGCGTTGGGAAGGAGAAACCGAGCCTGGTCTGCATATCCATCTTGTTTCAGCAGACGGCTGGCAAAACCATGTCCGTAACCGCTCATTCGCGGAAAAGGTCAAACAGTCCCTTGATGCGGAGGCTTTCGACCTGGTGGTTGGATTCAATAAAATGCCTTATCTCGATGTGTATTATGCGGCTGATGTTTGTTATCAGGCCCGTGCTTATCAGCACCGAAGTGTTTTCTACCGTATGCTGCCGCGTTTCCGTGAATTGGTGGCGCTTGAAGAAGCGATATTTGCACAGGGTAACAAAACCGTGATCCTGCTTATTTCAAAGCTGCAGCAAAAGGAATTTATCCACTATTACCGGACTGAAGAGCAGCGCTTTCATATCCTTCCGCCAGGCATCGCCCGGGACCGTGTTGCTCCAGGCAATGCCGGGGAGATCCGGGAGTCCATGCGCAAGAAACACGGATTTTCGCAAGACGACCTTCTTTTGCTGATGGTGGGATCCGGGTTCAAGACCAAAGGGCTGGACCGCGCTATCAGAGGCCTGGCATTTTTACCGTCTGTATTGCGAAACCATACGCAATTATATGTTATTGGCCAGGACAATGATGTGCCATTCAGGAAACTGGCTGCGCAATTGAATGTTGCTGATCGCGTCAAGTTTCTCGGCGGACGTCCGGATGTGTCTGATTTTATGCTGGCTGCTGATTTGCTGCTGCATCCTGCCTATCATGAAAATACCGGGACTGTGCTGCTGGAAGCCATGGTATCGGGCTTGCCGGTGTTGACTGTTGATAATTGTGGTTATGCACATTATGTCAACGATGCCAGGGCTGGAATTGTGCTTGCTTCGCCATTTCAACAGACAGAATTTAATGCAGCATTGCAGAAAATGCTGTTATCGCCAGAGCGGATAGAATGGCAGAGAAACGGCCTTGCATTTGCAAGCAATCCAGAAATTTATAGCATGCCGGAAATGACGGCGGACTTGATTGAACATGTTGGGCGAAATCGTGTACCTGCATAGCGATATCAAAAAATTCCTGTCTGCCTCGCAGCCTGTGTTTGATCAAATGATGGCATTGTGCGGTGAATGTTTTCGCCATCAGGAAGGCAGGAAAACGCAGCGCATCAGACTGGGCAATAAGCGTTATTTTATCAAGCAGCATTCGGGCGTGGGCTGGAAAGAAATTTTCAAGAATGTGCTGCAATTGCGCTGGCCGGTGACTGGCGCGAAAAATGAATGGCACGCGATCAGCAAGCTGCAGGCACTGGGCGTCCTTGTGCCGGCAATCGCTGCCTATGGCCAGCGAGGTGTCAATCCGGCCAGTCAGCAGTCATTCATCCTGATGGAGGAACTGGCACCCGTCATCAGCCTTGAAGATTTAACCAGGAGCTGGCCGGGCAATCCGCCCTCTTTTGCATTGAAGCGCAAATTGATCGAAGAAGTCGCCCGAATTGCACGATTACTTCATACGAATGGAATGAATCATCGTGATTTTTATATATGCCATTTTTTACTGGATATCTCGCAAGGCGTGGAGCATATCAATCCGTCTGCTATCAGACTGTATCTGATAGACTTGCACAGGGCGCAAATACGCCGCTTGACACCAAAACGCTGGATCATCAAGGATCTGGCAGGGTTGTATTTTTCGAGCAAGGATATAGGATTGACACAGCGCGATTTATGCCGTTTTATGAAGGTCTATGCTGGAAAACCAATACGGGATCTATCGGATTCAGACAAGTTATTTTGGGAAAAGGTAAAAGCACGTGGCGAACAATTATATCGTGACCACATCAGTTAATAACGTAGAGGATACGGTCACAGTAACATGGAAGGACTTGTGTGCGGCC
>Ga0070740_10004009_pt1 | contig 14902 bp, 13 predicted proteins | sample Coa_R2_FD_67286 | JGI IMG/M metagenome (GOLD analysis project Ga0070740, IMG submission 67286) | Surface soil microbial communities from Centralia Pennsylvania, which are recovering from an underground coalmine fire - Coalmine... | ecosystem: Environmental > Terrestrial > Soil > Unclassified ... | reverse complement strand
GCCATCAGCAACAGCTACGGCGGGCCGGAAGTATGGTATGAAGCGCTCTACGACCGCTACTTCTACAACCATCCGGGTATCGCCGTCACGGCCAGCTCGGGCGACAGTGGTTTCGGCGCTCAGTATCCGGCCGCCTCGCCGTTCGTGACCGCGGTCGGCGGCACCAGCCTGGCCCGGTCGCACAACGGCACCGACTGGGCCGAGGTGGCCTGGAGCGGCGCCGGCAGCGGCTGCAGCGCCTTCGAGCCCAAGCCGAGCTGGCAGCACGACCCGGATTGCGCCAAGCGCACCATCGCCGACGTCTCGGCGGTCGCCGATCCCAACACGGGCGTGGCCGTCTACGACTCCTATCCGATGGCCGGCGCTACGTGCACGCCCCCCAAGTGTTGGTGGGTCTTCGGCGGCACCAGCGTCTCCTCGCCTATCATCGCCAGCGTCTATGCCCTCGCCGGCAACAACGCGCAGATCGCCTACGGGAGCTACTCCTACGGCCACACCTCCAGCCTGAACGACATCGTGGAAGGGTACAACGGCACCGGCGTTGGCTGCTCGTTCCCGTCCTACCTATGCACGGGGGTCCAGGGGTATGACGGCCCGACCGGAAACGGGACGCCTAACGGCACGGGCGGCTTCTAGCCTCTCGACCAATCGCCGGCAGAGCGGGGATCGGCCAATGTCGGCCGATCCCCGCTCTCTCATCAGTTCTGTCGATTCGAGTGTGGCCGGCACTAGCCGCAAGGGCGGGCACTCAGGCTTCTGTCAGGAGGAAAGCCTGGTCCCGCGGGTCGCCGCGCCAACTCTGCTGTCGCTCAGGTTGCCGCGTTGCCGGCAAGGCGGCGACGGGTTACGGTGGGCGCCATACGCGAGGTCGTGACGGCGCCGCACGGCTCCGGCCGGTAGCCGTAGGGCACTAGCGCCTCGTTCAACACCGCGATCAGCGCGTCCAGGCGCCGGTCGAGCCCCGCATTTTGCGCCACCGTACTGCGGCGTAACCCACAGAGTTCGTGGCGCAGCAGCGGGAACACCTCCGCGACGCTCGATCCGGTGAGGGTATGCGCGATGCGGTGGCTCCAGGTTGTCTCATCTTTCTTCTCTAGCCAGGCGAGGATCGCGTGTACCTCTTTATACACGTCCTCCATGCCGGTTGGGCGTTGACCCTGTTCCATTGTTACCTCCCGCCCGGCGATCTGGCCGATCGCCGGGCTACATCGCCGATAAAGTTGGCCAATTCGTCCCTCTCAAGACGCATTGTATGGTTGAGGTATGTCGACGGTATGAGCGAAGTGTTGCGATTGTGTAGCGCGAACGACATGTGCTCGGACAGCACCGACCTGTTGGACTATCCAGGGATGCGCGGCAGGCTCCGGCCGTGTACGAGTCATGACGCCCCGTCCGGCAAATGGGCAGAACTCCTTTGACAGGCCCGGAAGTCATGAGGTACAATGCGCCTGATCGGTTTGTGTTCACACAGGGGAGAAACGCGAAGTGCCCCGGCTTCAGCGCCCTGGGTGAAGGGCAGATGCCAGCCAGCGCATCGGGCCTCATCTGTATGGTGCCAATGGTGGAGCGTGTTCGGTATGGCGTACTCCCGGGCCGGCTCCCGCCTCGGCGGCAGCCCAGTTGCGATATATAGATAGAGAGGAACACAAGCGGTGAGAAACCCGGCTACCGCCCGATATCGTCGGATACTGCGCTGGGGCGCCTCGGCGGCGGTTCTGGGTGCGCTTGCCCTGCTTCTCTCAGCCTGTTCCCCCACCCCTCAAACGACCTTTACCCCCCATTCCGACGTCGGCCAGCGCACCCAAGATGTCTTTATGCTAACGGTGTGGATCGCCGTGGCCATCGGCGTCTTGATCGAGGGCGCCCTGATCGTTACCATTGTTCGCTTCCGCCGGCGCCGGGGCGAGCCGGTGGGCGCTCCCGTCGGGCGCCACGGCAGCACGCCCATTGAGATACTGTGGACGGCGATACCTGCGTTGGTGCTGGTTTTCCTGGGCATTCTCGTGGTGCCGTTAATCTTCGAGACGGCGGCGGCGGCTCCGCCCAACGCCGTAAAGGTGCGGGTGATCGGCCACCAGTGGTGGTGGGAGTTCCGCTACATGCAGGGGAATAAGGTGCTCTTCACCACGGCCAACGAGCTGCACCTGCCGAACGGTCGCGCCGCCGACTTCTCGATCACCTCGGCCGACGTGATCCATAGCTTCTGGATCCCGACAATGTTCGGCAAGCGCGACGCCATTCCCAACCACAGCAACGACATCTGGTTCACGCCCAAGAACCCCGACCCCAATGCGACGGTGAGCTATCCCGGCCAGTGCGCCGAGTTCTGTGGGCCCGCCCATTCCTTGATGTACCTCAATGCTGTCGTCGAGCCCGAAGCGGCCTACGACGCCTGGGTGCGGCACCAGGAGAGCAAGGCCGCCCCGGTCGTCGCCTCCGCCCTGGTGCGCCGCGGCGAGCAGGTGGTGACGCAGGGTTCCTGCGCGGGCTGCCATACCATCGACGGTACCGCCGCGGCGGGGCAGGTCGGGCCGAATCTGACGCACATCGGCAGCCGCGCCAACCTGAGCGGACCGCAATTGGCGGCCAACACGCCGGCCAACCTGGCGCGGTGGATTCACAATTCGTCCGACTTTAAGCCCGGATCACATATGCCTCCGCAGAACCTCAGCAAGAGCGATCTCGCGGCGGCTGTCGCCTATCTGGAGAGCCTGAAGTAAGCACGCTCACGATGCGTAGGTGAGGAGGAGAGATGGCAGCGATTTCACCGGCACAGGTCGCGCAGCCGGCCGCACGTACCGAGGTGCCACCCGGCTATCAGGAAGGATGGTGGAGCTGGATCACCACCGTCGACGCCAAGCGCATTGGCATTCTCTACGGCGTCTCAGCTTTCATCTTCTTCATCATCGCCGGCATCGAAGCGGAGATCATGCGCGTGCAGTTGTTCCAGCCGGGCATGAAAGTGGTGAGCGCCGACCTGTTCAATCAGCTCTTCACCATGCACGGCACGGCCATGGTTTTCCTGGTGATCATGCCGATGGGCGCCGCCTTCTTCAACTTCATCGTGCCGCTGATGATCGGCGCGCGCGACGTGGCCTTCCCGCGCCTCAACGCCTGGAGCTACTGGGTCTTCCTGGCGGGCGGCCTGTTGCTGCACATGAGCTTCATCTTCGGCGGCGCTCCCAACGTCGGATGGTTCGGCTACGCCAACCTGACCGAGAAGCAGTTCAGCGCCGGCCACGGCGTGGACTTCTGGCTCTTCGGCCTGCAGCTCCTGGGCTTCGCCTCGCTGGCGGCGGCCTTCAACTTCATGATCACCATCATCAATATGCGCGCGCCGGGCATGAAGATGATGCGCATGCCGCCGTTTGCCTGGATGACGCTGTTCACCACCTTCCTGATGATCCTGGCCTTCCCGGTGCTCACCGTGGCGCTGTTCGAGCTGATGTTCGATCGCTTCGTGGGCACCAACTTCTTCGAGACGGCGGCCGGCTCGCAGCCGCTGCTATGGGTGCATCTGTTCTGGATCTTCGGGCATCCGGAGGTCTATATCCTGATCCTGCCGGCGATGGGCGTCATCTCCGAGATCGTCACCACGTTCTCGCACAAGCCGCTGTTCGGCTATCCGGTGGTGGTCTTCTCGGGCATGGCCATCGCCTTCTTCGGCTTCGGCGTCTGGGCCCACCACATGTTCAGCGTGGGCATGGGGCCGATCGCCGACGCGGTGTTCGCCATCTTCACCATGATCATCGCCATACCGACCGGGGTGAAGGTCTTTAACTGGATCGCCACGCTGTGGGGCGGCAACGTCGACTTCAAGTCTCCGCTCTACTTCGCGCTGGGCTTCATCTCCATGTTCATCCTGGGTGGCCTGACCGGCATCATGCACGCCGAGCCGACCCCGGACCTGCAGCAGCACGGCACCTATTTCGTGGTGGCGCACTTCCACTACGTGCTGTACGGCGGCAGTATCTTCGGCCTCTTCGCCGGCTTCCACTACTGGTTCCCGAAGATCACCGGCCGCATGCTGAACGAGCGCCTGGCCAAGCTCACCTTCTGGGTCATGCTGATCGGCTTCAACATCACCTTCATGCCGATGCACTGGACCGGGCTGCTGGGCATGCCCCGCCGCGTGTACACCTATTCGCCAAACCTCGGCGTCACGGAGCTGAATGAGATGTCCACCATCGGCTCGTTCATCCTGGCGGCGTCGATCCTGATCTTCATCTACAACTTCTTCGTCAGCCTGCGGCACGGCGAGATCGCCGGCGACGATCCCTGGGACGGCTCCTCGCTGGAGTGGGCCACCTCCTCGCCGCCGCCGGTCTACAACTTCGCGGTGATACCGCCCGTCTATAGCCGCGAGGCCTTCTGGGCGCTGAAGTACCCCAGGGATGGGCACGGCAACCCGTCCCCGGTGCGCCAGACCTGGAAGCCGGCGCCGGAGGAGATCCCGATCTCCATCCACATGCCGCGCCCGTCGATCTGGCCGCCGGTGGTGGCCCTGGGGCTCTTCTGCGTGCTCTCCGGCTTCATCGCCTCGCCGGTGCTGACGGCATGCGGCCTGGTCATCATGTTCACCGGCATCGCCGCCTGGGCCATGGAGCCGGCCGGCGGACCGCCATCATATCCGCCGCACCCGAGCCGTCCGGGCGCCGCGCAGGATCTGCCGACGCCGAGCGCGGTGCCGGCGCGTAAGTAGGAGTGCTATGCTGTGTGCCAGGCGCCTGAGAGCCGGCACGTATGCTGTGAGGTAGAGAGGTAGAGGGGACAGAGCGTTGGCAGCAATACCGCTCCCGGACCATTCCCACGCGCTCGAGCACGTCGAGGCGCCGGCTACGACGGGGCTCAATCATCGCAAGCTGCTCATGTGGGCCTTCCTCGGCTCGGACTGCCTCTTGTTCGGCTCGCTGATCACCACCTACATGATCTATCGCGGCAAGAGTATCACCGAGCCGATCAACCCGCGCCATGTGTTCAACATACCGTACACCTCGGTCAGCGCCTTCGTGCTACTGATGAGCTCGCTGGCCATGGTGCTGGCGCTGGCCGCCATCCAGCACGGAGACGTGCGCCGCATGCGCATCTGGCTCTGCGCCACGGCCTTCCTGGGCATGGTCTTCCTGGGAGGCCAGTTCTACGAGTTCACGACCTTCGCCACGGTGCATCACCTGACGATACAGGGCAACATCTTCGGCACGACCTTCTACATTCTCACGGGCTTCCACGGCACTCACGTGACGGTGGGCGTGATCTGGCTGCTCTCGCTGGTGGCCGGCTCGTTCCAGGGGCGCATCAAGCAGAAGAACAGCCTCGACGTCGAGATCGCCGGCCTGTACTGGCACTTCGTCGACATCGTCTGGATCATCATCTTCACGCTGGTCTATCTGGTGCCGGCGATCTAGGAGAGGAGGGACGATTGGTGCAGGAGCCACCACCGGCGGTGCGCCGCCGCAGCGGGATCAATGAGTTAGGCCACCCGACGGCCTTACGCTACGTGCAGATCGCGGTGATCCTCACCGTGCTGACGACCATCGAGATCGCCGTCTACTACATTCATTCGCTCAGCAAGATCCTGATCCCCATCTTGCTGACGCTCTCGGCCATCAAGTTCGCCCTCGTCGTGCTCTGGTACATGCACCTGAAGTTCGACAACAGGATCTTCTCGGCCTTGTTCCTGCTCGGTTTGATCATCGGCGGCAGCATTCTGATCGCCATGATCCTCCTGATCCGGGCCTATCATTTCTACTGATACGAGGAGTCGTGGGACACCCGGCGTCTGACCGCCCGGCGTGGCCATAGGAGGGACCGCCATGGGCGACTGGAGTTTCGAGCCGACTGTCATCGCCGGCATCGGCATTTTGCTGATAGCCTACGTGGCCGGCGTGATCCTGCCGCGGCGGGCCTCGGTGTGGAAGATGGTCTCGTTCGTGGCCGGCATGGCGGTGCTGTTCCTGGCGTTGCAGTCGCCCCTCGACCGGCTCGGCGACGAGTATCTGCTGAGCCTGCACATGACGCAGCACCTGCTGCTGGTGCTGGTCGTCCCGCCGCTGCTCCTGTATGGCACCCCCGATTGGGTCGTGCGCCCACTGGTCGGGCTGCCGGTGGTGTCCGATCTGGCCCGCTTCCTGGTGCGCGGCCCCATAGCGTTCGCTGTCTATAACGTGGTGTTTGCCCTGGCGCACCTGCCAAACTTCTTCGATCTGACCCTGCAGAACCAGGACGTGCACATCGTCGAGCACCTGCTGTTCATCGCCACGGGGATACTGGCCTGGTGGCCGGTGCTCAGCCCGCTGCGCGAGTTGCCGTCGCTCTCCTATCCGTTCCAGATGCTCTACCTGTTCCTGCAGACCCTGCCCTGTTCTCTGGTGGGCGCCCTGATCACTCTGTCCGGCGACGTGCTGTACACGCCCTACGCCGCGGCGCCGCGCATCTGGCACTCGACGGTGATGGGCGACCAGCAGATCGCCGGGCTGATCATGTGGATCGGCGGCAGCCTCTACTATTTCCTGGGGTTCATGGTAGTCTTCTTCGTCTGGGCCTATCACGAGGAGCCGGACCGGCCCCGGCTCTATATTGTCAAAGGTACATAGGGAGGGGTGACGCGGTATGAATTGGCGACAGGTACTTCTCGGTCCGCTGGCCTTTATGATATTCCTGTTCCTGTTCGTCTTCATGATGAACAAGATCAGCGCGCCCAACGCCCGCTTCGAGCTGGGAGACTTCGTCATCATCGCCGATTTGATCATCGCCCTCACCTTGCTGATGGTGATGTGGGGCCCGCTGGTAAACGGCGAGCCCTTCGAGCAATCCATGCCCCTGGCGGTCCCCTCGTGGGTCGGCATTCCCGTGGGCGTGTGCCTCTTCGTCTTCCTCTACGTCAGCGGACTGGGGGAGATCTTGCTGCACCTGAATGAGGTGCAGTCCCCGGCCTTCGCTATCACGTTCGCCATGCTCATCCTGTTTGGTGCCTGGTACCTGGATTGGCGCTCACCGCATCCGGCTCCCGATTCGCAGGACGGCGGGGCCCACGGCCACGAGGAGCATCACTAAGCTACTCACCGCTAACTCCGGTGGGCTTTGCCCTGGCGCTCCCACCGCGCGTGAGATCCGAGCAGTCTGGCCGGCTTGCGGTGGCGCGGCGGATGTTCCCCGCCGCGATTGTGTCGGCGTGACCAGCGAACCCGCAGCGCACACGGGAGAATACACGTTGAGCGGGGCGGTTGCCTCGCTCACGGACACCCTTGATGTCTTCAAGGGCTACCACGGGCGTTGTGCGTTCGGCTTTCGCCACGATCCCTCTCGAGTGGCCGGACCCTGGGTCAGCGGAGACCGCCCGTTCGGCGGCGTACCACCGCGGTGGTGCTGCCTGGGCTATAATGCATCACAAGGGAGGCGTAGCGCGGCACACGTCGTGCCGAGGTGGCCGATAGGGAAACGCGCCGGTGGAGGAGTGGACAAGGCGGAATCGTAGCCTGACGAGTAGACCGCTCATGTGGTGCGCCGGGATGCGCGCTCATGGCCCGGAGGAGGAACCCGATGATGGAGAACACCTTTGAATCGACGCAATCCCGGAGCCTGACCTGGCTCCCACGGGCCATCGCCGCCGGCGCGCTGGCCAGCCTGGTCGACCTGCTGCTGCTGTTGATCGCCTATAGTTTCGCCGCGGCCACCGGCTCGAACCGACCCGGCGCCGGCACCATCGCTAACTGGTTGTACCACCTGACCAACAACCGCATGACCAATCTGGTCACCGACATCAACCTGGTGCGCGCGGTGGGCCTGCATCTGGCGGCCGGGATGATCTGGGCGCTGGTCTACGCGGTGCTGGTAGAGCCCCGGCTAACAGGGCCGGGCTGGCGTAAGGGCCTGATCTTCGCCTCCGTGCCGTGCCTGATCTCGCTCTTCATCCTGCTGCCGCTGCTGGGAGCGGGCGTGTTCGGCGCCGACCTGGGCACGGGCCCGCTGGCCGGCCTGGGCATCATCTTCCTGCACGCCGTCTATGGCTTCATCATGGGCGAGTTCTATGAGCCCGCGGTGAGCGGTGCCGTCGCCGCCGGCTTCCTGGCCAGCATCCTGTCGCTGCTGGTCATGATGGCCGCCTATGGCTTCGCCTCGGCCGTCGGCACCACCGATCCCAACGCCGGAGCCCTGCATTTTGCGCTATGGGCCTACAACCTGGCCAACAACCGCGTGACCACGCTGGTCTCCACCGTGCACCTCATCCAGGCCATCGGCCTGCACCTGACCGCGGGCGTGCTATGGGCGTTCGTCTACGCCGCCTTCGCGGAGCCGCGGCTGAGAGGGCCGGGCTGGCTCAGGGGCCTGATCTTCGCCATCTTCCCCTGCCTGCTGTCGCTCTTTGTGCTGTTGCCCCTGCTCAACGCCGGCTTCTTCGGCCTGGACCTGGGCGCAGGCCCCCTGCCGGGGATAGGGGTGGTGCTGCTGCACGCGGTTTACGGCGCCGCGATGGGCGAGTTCTACGCCCTGGAGAAAGGGCAGAGCATGCTGGGCAGCAAGGGTAGCGTGCAGGCCAAAGCCTTCACCATCATAGAAGGCGACATGACGGCGGGGATCGTGGGCGGTGCTGTCCTCGGCACCGTCGTCGGCGTCATCGTCGTGCTGGCCGGACTGGGCACGGCCCAGCCAATCCTGACCATCGCCGGCGCCGCCACCGAGGGCGGCATTGCCGGCTTCGTCGTGGGCATCTTCATCGGGCTGATCACCGCCTGAGCCTAGGACCGCCTCGTGCCTGGCCCTGAAGGGACCATGGCAGGAACTTGCCCTGAAGACCAAGACCGGGGGCCATTCATGGCCGTGTCCCTGCCATGAGGCTTCAGCCTCAGGCGGATTTAGCCATTGCTGCCGATGTAGCCGGCGGCGACGCGGGCGGCGCGCGTGGAGGGGATGGCGAAGAAGAGCCCCTGCGTGTTGTCGAGCGTCCAGGTGTTGATGCCGACCACCCGGCCGTACAGATCGAGCAGCGGGCCGCCGCTGTTGCCGTGGTTGATGGTGGCCGAGTGGCCGATGTAGAAGGGTCCATTTGGCTGGTCCGGCGCCGTTCGCTGCAGGCTGGAGACGATGCCCATGGTCACGGTCGGCCCGCCGTACAGGTTCTCGGCGTAACCGATGGCCACCACCTGCTCTCCCACCGGCAGCGCGTCCGAATTGCCCCATGGCAGGACCGGCAGGCGCCCCTGATCGACGCGGATGACGGCCAGGTCATCGGCCGCATCTTCCCAGAGCTTCGAGGCGATCCAGGGGGCCCGTGGCTGGTAGCGCCCGTCGAGCCAGCGCTGTAGCTTGACCGTCTGCGCGCCGCTCACGACATGGTCGTTGGTGACCACGTAGCTGGTGCTGGTGGTCGAGGCGACGACGAAGCCGGTGCCGACGGCGCCGCCGTTCGTGGAGTCGGCCTCGACATGCATGATCGACGGCTGCGTCCGGGCCGCGATTTGCTCGATGCTGAGCGCGGGGCCGGTGGCGACGGCGTTCGGCACCAACCCGCGCACGGCGATGCTATCGACCAACCAGCGCCCGCCCTGGTTAACCAGAAAGTAACGCAGCAGGTAGGTGTTGTCGGCCTGCTGGAGCGGGGGCTGACCTTTGTCGGGTCCGTAGAGCGTGCGCCGTTCGCTCTTCTCCACGTCGGCCCAGCCGCTCCGGCCATCGGCGGCGAGATGGGTCGAACGGATCAAGAAATGCCGTGGCGTGATCTGCCAGTGCTCCCCGTTGCTCAGCAGGTCCTCCACCTCGGCGACGAGGCCGGCCAGGTCGTGGCCGGTCTTGACGGTATCCAGGCCGACGGTTGAGGGGCCGCTCAGAGCGGCGCGCCAGAGAGCATTACTATGTGTGACGGCCACGCGCATGGCGGCCAGGGCCCGGCGGCGATCGGCCGCGGCCATCCGCGCCTGCTCGTGCGTCACGGTTGCGCTGCGCGCCGCCTGCGTCGGTACCGGCGTGGCGGAGGGCGCCGCGGCGGGCAGCGTGACGCCCGCCAGCAGCAGGCCGAGCGCGGCGGCGATGCCGGCCGCGGCCACCAGGGCCAGGGCCAGCGGCGCCCAACTGCGTCCAGTACGCAGGCCAAGCCGGACCCCGACGCTCTCGTCGCCGCCGTTGGTGATGATGTCGATCTCGCCCAGGAAAAGGCCGGGGGCGAGGCCCGACGGATCGGCCTGCACCTCGACGCTGCAGTCCTGGCCGGCGGAGAGGCTCAGCGACGCGGGCGAGACACGCAGCCATTCTCCCCCTACGCGCACGCCCACGGTCCCGACCAGATGTCCCTGACCGCGGTTGGAGATGCGAAACGAGGTGCCCACGGCCTCGCCGCGCGGGCTGGACAGGCGCAGCGAGGTGCGGTCCAGCGCCAGCAACGGCCGATAGTCGTAGGAAGTCGGTGCATCTTGCATACCCCCATGATAGACGCTCCTGAACTCGGATGCGAGGGCTGATGCCTGACACTGAAGTGTCATAGCAGGGTACGGGCACTAACGTGCCATTTGATGTGTTGGCGTCCGACTTTAGTCGGCGTGCCCCTGCCAGGCGACTTTAGTCGCCGGCCACACCTATAGCTCCTTGCGCATCCAGAGGAACGTTGGGTGGTCGAAGCCGGGATGGCGCTCCTCGCCGGTGATCTGGTAGCCGAGGCGCTGGTAGAAGCGCAGGTTCTCAGGTAGCTCCAGGCGCACGCCCAGCACCACGGCGCGATAGGCCAGCGCGAGGCCATGGCGCTCCACGCAGTCCATCAGGGCGCTGCCGATGCCGGCACGTCGTGCGGAAGGCAGGACAGCCAGGCGCCCGCAATAGAGGGCGTCCTCCTGCTCATGCGGCCGCGTGCGCACGGCGCCGACGATGGTGCCGTCGAGTTCGGCCACGTGGATGGCGCCGTCCTGCATCGCCCGGCACACGTCCTCGACCGTTTCCCGGAAGACGCCGCTGGGCGGGTGCAGGCGGTCGCGGTCGGGCAGGTAGGCCTGGTGCGTGACCTGCCAGATCACCTCGGCCTCGTCGGCCGCGGCCAGGCGCAGCGTGAGGTCCATCGGCGATTGCCTCAGGATCGCCCGAATGCGAGGCCTGCCATCACTGCCACCTCGTCAGCGCAGGGCGATCTGCGGATCGCGCTCGCGCGGCAACAGGTACCAGGCGTCGTTGCAGACGGCCAGCTCATCGTCGTCCAGCGCCAGATCGACGCCGTGCAGGCTATCGACAAGCTGTTCCGGCTTGCTGGCGCCCAGGATGGCGCAGGTGACGCCCGGCTGGGCCAGCACCCATGAGACGGCGACATGCGTGAGCGATTTGTTGCGCCGGTCGAAGAAGCTGCCGAGGTTCTCCACCACCTCGAAGATAGCCTGGTTCCAGTAGCGCCTGCGGTACAGCTCGCCGCTGCGTTCCAGGCCGAAGCGCTGGTGGGCATCGAGCGTGCGGTCCTTGCGATAGCGCCCGGTGAGCATGCCGCCCGCCAGGGGGTTGTAGACGATCACGCCCACGTTATGTTCGCGGCACAGCGGCAGGATCTCGTCCTCGATCATGCGAAAGAGTATGTTATAGCGCGGCTGGGCCGACTCGAAGCGGGCCAGATGATGCTTATCGCTGGCCCAGAGCGCGCCGGCGAGCTGCCAGGCCGGGTAGTTGGAGCAGCCGACATAGCGCACCTTGCCGGCGTGTACCAGATCGTCCAGGGCGCCAAGCGTCTCCTCGATCGGGGTATCGGGATCGGGCGAGTGCACCTGATAGAGGTCGATATAGTCGGTTTGCAGGCGGCGCAGGCTCTCCTCGCAAGCGCGAATGATGTGCTTGCGGCTCAGGCCCTGGTCGTTGGGTCCGCTGCCCATCGGCCCGCGGCACTTGGTGGCCAGCACGATGCGCTCGCGAGCCTTGCGCTCCTGCAACCAGCGTCCGACGATTTCCTCGGTGGCGCCGCCGGCCCCGGCCTCCACGCCGAGCGGATACACGTCGGCGGTATCGAAGAAGGTGACGCCGGCCTGGTCGGCCACGTCCATGATCTTGAACGAGGTCTCCTGGTCGGCCTGATTGCCGAAGGTCATGGTACCCAGGCAAATCTCGCTCACTTTGAGGCCTGTCCGCCCCAGCTTCTTGATCTTCATGTGGGTCCTTTCACGGCAAGTACTCTCCCTGTGTGTACTGTACCGAAAATAGACCGCGTCCCGCCTGCATCACGCCGACTTCCGCCTTCTAGCCCGCCTCCGCCCAACCGGCGATCCCGCGCCGCCACGTACGTGACATAACTCAAGGCCGGCAGGGTCAGTCCCGGCACAGTACGGACTGGCCGCATGACGTCGGACTACAGCATATGGCGGGAGAGCGGGGCAATGCTCCACAAGCGCCAACCCCCGTGGCTCACCGCGTCCCACACCAGGGTCAGGCGCGAGTAGTAGGTCTGCCGGCGATTCTTGTGCGCGGGCATCACCACGCTCAGGCTCTGCGCGAAGAAGGTTGCGCCGCCGAGGCGATCCACCGTCAGGCGGCCCTTGCCCCGCGCCGTGATGCGCCGGGGCGTCCCGTAGCGTCCCAGCAGCCGGGCTACCATGCGGCCATACTGCGTGGTGGTGGCGTAGCTGGTGCGCTGCGCCCGGGGCAGGTAGCGGTACAGGTCGCTCCAGCGCCGGTGTTGCAGCGCGGCGAGGATGGTCCCGGCCAGTCTCTGGGCATCTATGAGGCGTCCAGGGCGCAGGGTGCGCAGGAGGTAGGTATGGCCATCCACCGTAACCCGGACCTCGGCGCTCGATGTGGCGGGAGAGAGCGTGCCCTCGCCGACCAGGCGAACGTGTTGCAGGAGGCCGCCGTGCAGCGCCAGGGCCAGGGTGCTGCCGCAGAGCCGGGCGGTGGAGGCGTTCTGGCGCACCACGATGAGCCGGCCGGAGTAGCGGGTGGCGGCGCCCACGCTGAAGGAGAACTGGCCGGCGGCCCTGCCGGCCAGCAGGACGGTCAGCCGCAGCGAGCCAGCGGCGAAGCTGACGTCACGGGCATAGATGCCTTTGGCGGCGAAGGGCACCGAGCGCGCCGGACAGGCGGGGGCGCGGGCAGCCAGCGCCTGGGGAGCGGCAACCGCGACTGCCCGGCTCGGCTGGACCGCCGGCCCAGCAGCTGCGACTATACCGCATATGACGCTCCGAACCAGGTATCGTGTGATCACAGTTGCATTCTCATGCGTTTCACTCGATGCCATCCAATTGCACAAGTGGAAGACGGCCGAATCAATAGTTGCGTCTCTGCATCACGGGAGAGATGAAGCTTCGCTAGGAGTGTTCGCGTTCAGCGATACTGATTGCGGTCCGCAGTAGGTGACCTCGGTGAGTATCTAGATATTCCTGCAGATGACTATAAGGGCTGCGATCAAAGTCATCAAACAGTTGTAGTACGATATCGTATCCTTCCAAATGAGAATGCGCTCCTTGTGATCCGCGATGCTTGAGCCGCTCTGTAAGCACCTCTTCCGCTACAGAATCAAGCATGTGTTTAACGAAGTTCTGGGCCTCTTCATCGTTTTCCTCGGCCTCGCACGTCGCTATTGCTTCGGGATTATGCCATACATAGAGGTATCGCTCTTTCCCCTGGCTGACTATCCAACACGTCGTATCGTAGATGTTATCTTCCGACCTTGACTCAAGGTACTCGACATACTGATGGCTGCCCAAGTATCCAGCGGCCTCCTTGAATTCCATGGCGAAACGGATTACATCGTCGTCCGGCATTACTTCTAAACTGAGTCGCAACGACTCCCGGTCTTGATTAGCGTTCTCGATCACACTCCAAAACCAATCGGAGATATCGCTAGGATCAAGGGGAGCATTCGGATTGGCCGTTCTGTTACCCGCCCTGTTTGTCATCGCATGTCCAGTTTACTTACGTGATGGATAGTAATCTGGCTCTTGTGGTAAAACGGCACCAGATGCGTCAAGGTATCGTCCATAAGTGACGCTGTCACGATCGCCGTCCCAATGGTATCCCAGCTTGGCCAGTGCGCTATCGCGGACGAATGGCACTCCGGGGCCGATACGTCCCAAGCGGCCCCCTTCATTATCCCAAGGTAGCGTTTCTCCAGATGCCTCTACGGCGTCACGAAATGCGCCCTCAGCTTTGCTCAAGCCCTTCCGACCGGGAAGGCCTGTGTCCACAACCCAGGCATGTACTTCCAAGTTGATGCCAAAGTTGTCACCGGCTGTCCGGTATGGCGTGAACCGGGACCCGCCACCCATCGTGCTGCCTACTTTCAGCACTGTAGTCGATCCCGTATCGACTACCTGGTAAATGATCCTATCCGTAGCCTCTGCCAGCTTGAGTATACGCTGTTGCCATCCTTCCGCGAGGCTCAGCTTGAATCTGCGTATGGCATTTCTCGGCGTCAGTTCCACTGTTGCCTCGCCGGCCAAGCTGCTGTCTGGCTTCGCTTCCGCATCCGAATTTCCCAGCCCCAATGGCGTTGCAGTCTCATCCATCGCAACATCCACGGACGACGGTACTACTGACACTGGCGGCTCATCGAATAGCGATAGCTGTACCGGAACTGGATCCTGCCCGCCTTGTCCCGGTGCCAGCCCGCTGGGGTCGGAGAGGTCCACGGGGTCGTCCTGGGCGTAGATGTAGTCGCGGGTGGCGGAGGTCATCAAGGGGTCGGGCTGCAGGAAGCGGCGCAGGCCCGGATCGTAGTTGCGCACCCGCAGCCAGTACCAGGGCAGCGCTCCCTGGTTCCACTCCCCGGTGCTGTTGTCCCAGCCGTCGTACCAGTAGCCGCGGTAGCGCAGCGGCTGATGGACCGTGTCCTCACTCGTGCTGGGCTGCTGGTAACCCCAGGCATCGTAGACGTACGTGGCCACGCGGTGGCCGTGCACATCCGATAGTCCAATCACATTGCCCTGACCGTCGAGCAAGTACCAGAAGCGCT
>Ga0070740_10004008_pt1 | contig 14903 bp, 11 predicted proteins | sample Coa_R2_FD_67286 | JGI IMG/M metagenome (GOLD analysis project Ga0070740, IMG submission 67286) | Surface soil microbial communities from Centralia Pennsylvania, which are recovering from an underground coalmine fire - Coalmine... | ecosystem: Environmental > Terrestrial > Soil > Unclassified ... | reverse complement strand
CTGTCGAGCGAGCCGGGTCCGCTGGAGACGCAAATGTACGCAGTAGGGCTCAATGGAGAGCAGAAGGTCCGCCTCACCACCGAGCCCGGAACCCACGCGGTCTCGCTGGCGCCCGACGCTGCGCACTTTCTGGACAGCTACTCCAGTCTCAGCTCGCCGCCCAGACGCGTACTGCGCGCGATCAACGGGTCCGAATACGCTGTGTTTCAGGAGGCCGACCGGAAGCGTTACGACCAATATGAGATCCTTCCGTCTGAAATTCTGAAAGTAAAGGCGGCCGACGGCAGAACAGATCTGTACGCCCGGCTGATCAAACCCGCCGGTTTTCAACCCGGACGCAAATATCCGGCGATCGTGATGGTGTACGGCGGCCCCGGAGCGCAATCCGTGCGAGACGCATGGAGCGGGCTGAGCTGGGAACAGGCCCTGGCGCATCGCGGGTTCGTCATCTGGCAGCTCGACAACCGCGGATCCGCCGGGCGCGGGCATGGCTTTGAGACCCCGATCTATCACAATCTCGGCGTTACTGAGCTCGCGGATCAGAAAGCGGGGATTGCGCGGCTGATCTCTCTGGGATTCGTGGATCCGGCGCGCATCGGCGTCTACGGGTGGAGCTTTGGCGGCTTCATGACCCTGAACGCCGTGTTGAATGCGCCGGAGCTGTTTCGCGCCGGAATAGCGGGGGCCCCCGTCACCTATTTCGCCAACTACGACACCATCTACACCGAGCGCTACATGGGCCTGCCGGTTGATGACCAGGATGGCTACAACCGCACCAACCTGTCGCTTTCAGCCGCGAACCTGAAGGCGCGCCTCATGCTGGTCCACAATTTCCAGGACGACAATGTGCTCTTCCAGAATACGCTCCAGATGGCCGACGCGCTGGAGCGCGCTGGCAAAGAGTTTCAACTCATGCTGTATCCGCAAAAAACGCACGGGGTAACGGGTCCGGTGCGTCTCCAGATGCTCCAATCGATGACCGACTTTTTCGAGCAAACGTTGAAAGCGCCGGCGGAGAGCCGCTGAGCGTTTCATCATCGCCCGTTGTGTGGATTGGCTGCGCTGGCCGTGATCAGCAGTTTACCTGTGGCCGCCGCCGCGGGCTCCCCCGCCGCCGGGGCTGCTGACGCCTCCGCTGCCCATCCCGCTGCTCGCGGCCGGAGGGGCGCTCATCGGCGCGGCGCCGCTGTAGCTGCCGCGTCCTCCGCCAAATGACGGGCTGTAAACGGGACTGTAGCTTCCGAAATCAGGCCGGCTGTCGGCGCGCGAGAATCCACCGATGCTGGGCGGCCGGACTGCTCCCGCGCGCGCCCCGGTCGCGCTCAGAGATCGTGAGGGCACGCTGTACTCAGGGCTGCCGCCGCCCGCATATCCGCTTCCGGAGACGCGACCGTTGCGGTAAGCGCCCCAGTAGTACGGGTTGTAGGCGTACACCCACCCGATGCCGCCTGGTCCCCAGAACGTATATCCGAACGGGCTGTACCACATGCTGTTGTACGGCACGTAGGTGAACATGTTAAACCAGGGATTGAACGCCCACGTGCCGGAGGACAGCGATATGCCGGAATCGTGCAGCGACCTCGCCGCTGAGATATTCGCCGTCGCGATATACCCGGCTCGCCGCGAGGCCCAGCGGTAAAATTCATCGCCAGTTTTATTGTCGAATTTGGCAGCCATCAGGGCTGCCGCGTTCAACTCAACCTGACGAGCCTCCTTGACGGTCAAGCTCTGTCCGCCGCCGGCCACTGTCGCTTCGCCCTTATACACCTTCAGAACGCCTTCCTCCGCATCCAGACGATAAATTCCGGCTTTTTTAAAGCTGATGTCCTTGGCTCTGAAGACGAGTGTGACCGAATCGTCCTTATTCTGATCTCCATATTCGACCAGCATCGATCCGGTCAACGCTTCAACGCGCGCGTCCGTCAGCTTGTTGGACAGCATGCGAAACGAACTGTTCTCCGCAAGACGCAGGAATACGCCAGGAGTGAGCAGAATCTCGGCCCGCCCGTCTTCGGTGCGCAAAATCTCGCCTGGCTTCACCTCAGGGAACGTGCTGGCGGTAGCCTCGATCACTTTGTCCCCAATCAGCACGCGCCCTTCCGTGTAGTGGACCATGCCCGCGCGAGCGGAAATCACGGATTGGGCCTGGACGATCCCCGAAGCAGCCATCGCCAGAGCGCCGATCGCCGGAACTACATTGAGGCGGTTCATGATTACTCCTGTGGGTATAATCCCCCCTGCTCGGACGTGTGTCAAGCGGATTCAGTTTCAACGGAGGGCTCGCAACACAAGGCGACGCCTAGTGTTGCCGGCCCCTCATTCGATCGGCAACAATACCGTGTTGCTCGTATGTCCATTCACAGACACGGACAAATCCACCGTCGCCGCATGGGGCAGGTCGTCAGTAATCACGATGCGGGTTACATTGGCCCCCGCCATGCCGCCTGCGCCTCCGCTCCAGACGGGCTGGATCGCTGTTCCGCCCACGTTCACCTGGAGCGGGTCGGCGAGTTGGAGAGTGCAGGGGTTTGGCAGAAGGAAACCATCAATAACCTTGTCCGTATAGGGACCAAAGCCAGTGCCGTAGATGGTCACTGTCTCTCCGCGGCGAGCCGGGGAACCGGCTGAAATCATCGTGCCGTCTTCGTGAACTGCGGCCGCATAGGCTTTGTCATCCGCCAGGCGGGCGAACAGGCCGGGCGCGTTCCGGGACACAGTGAAGGCGCCGGTTACATCTGGCTGACCGGTCCATCGGACCCTCAGAGTATATTGTCCATCCGGCAGATCCGATGGGACTTGCGCGTTAATCTGCTGCGGCGAAACGAACAGTAGCGGCAGGATGCGATCACCCACTGTGACCACCACGTCGGCAAGCGTCTGCTCCAGCGGGTTGCGTGTGCTGACGGCCAGCCGGGGGGCCAGGCTCTCGCCGAAAATCGAAATAATCGATCCGGGGGCCACCGTTCCCTCCGGTGTGTCGCCGGCCGCGTTCTTGACGCCGGCAGGGGCGATGTACGGAACCCGGTCCAGCATGGCAACGATGGCCAGCGGTCCGAACACCGTTATCTGTCCTACGTTATAGACGCCCGAGAGATCGCCGCCCCAACGCCGGAACTTAAACCCCGGTTTTGCTAGGGCGGTGACGGTCAATTGGGTGTTGGCCGGATAAAAGGAATCGGGGGATGGCGGATCGAGACGGAAGTCTGCCCCGCCGTCCGGGTCAGAAGCGCTCACCACTCGATACGAGTTGCCATAGTTGGCAAAGATCAACTGCGAATCGGACCCGACAGTAAATGAGCGCGAGGGGCTGCCGCCGTCGCCCCAGCCAAGGAAATCCAGCCTCACTCCGTCGCTGACCGGTACGGACGACGGTGCGACAATCGCGACCTGCGTACCCGGCGCACGGTCCACCGAACAGGGAGTCACGCAATCCGCGCCGTCCACTTGTAGCTTGATGCCTGGCGGATTGGTAGTCACTTTCAGTTGGCCGAGGGCGGTGTACGTCGCTGTGTAACGCATCGCCGGACGGTTCAGGTCGGCGATGATGTCCTGTGTCGCCGGTCCTCCATTAGACCAGCTTTGGAAGGTCCAGCGCCGTCCTGATGCATCGGTCTGGCTCAGAGGCGCGGCGACCGTGTGCTTCGTGCCGCCAGCCCACACAAAGTTGTAGGACTGCCAGTTATCGCGCCCGTCGATTTGCAGCTTCAATCCTGGCGGGTTCGTCAGGAATGCAGTTTGAACGGCGGGTGTGAACTTTGCCACAATCAACTCCGGCGTAACGACATTCTGATCAGGAACGTACAGCCCGTTCTGCGAGACGCCATTCGAGAAACTGTCGAACACCCACAGCTTTCCATTGGCGTCGTATTGCGGAGACGGCGCGCCGATAACATGCTTGGAGCCTGGCAGGAAGTCGAAATCGCCGATGCACAGCCCCGGAATGGTCACCGGCGCAGCTTGGGACAAGGACAGATTGATTGGGCATGTCACGGAGCCAAGAGAACCCTCCGGGCTGCCGGCAACGCTGGTCGGGGTCGGGGTGCGGTCGACGAGGATTTGCATTCCGGGCGGGTCTGTGATGAAGCGCACTCGTTTCGCAGCCTGGAAGACAGGCGTAATGCTGAGAGGCGCAGTGAGTTGAATGGAGGTCAGGTACTGATCGGTCAGCGACCCGCTGATGGACCATCCCGAGAACACAGATCCTGGATAAGGAAACGCGTTGAGCTTGTGAACCCCCGGATCGAGATACACATCCGCATCGGCGCCGTAACAGCTGGAGTCGATGTAAACGATTCCCGTGCGCACCCCATCCTGCGGCGCGTTTCCTGGCGCCCCGCACGCTCCGACGCCCGCCGGCGCCGCCGAAAAGCGCAACATGACGCGGTAGGAGACTTTCAGGCTCGCTTTGAGCGAGGTCACCGAGGGGCTGGCTGTCACGGTTTGAAACGGATCATTCGATATCTGGTTGCCCGCGTTGTCCACCCAAGACAGAAACGCATATTTCGTGCCGCCGTCGAGGCTGAGCTGGTACGCGCCGTCGGGGAATGAAGACTGCAAGAACTGCACGATGTGCTTGCTGCCCTGCGGCCACAAAAAGGTTTGAGAGCCGACGTACGCCTGCCCGTCCACCTGGAAGCGCGCGCCGGAGGGCTCGGTATAAATTCGAATGCTCGAAATCGGCGCATCCTGCGAAACAGCAATGGCAGGCGTCAGGAGCGCCAACAGCAGGACGCCTGACGCAGGCTGGAGGGAAATGGTACGCGACACACGCATCCTGCGCATCCATCGACCCTGTCCAGAGTATGCTGTATCAGGCGAAACGCTTATTGCTTGGGGCGGCTCGAACCCTACCGCGCGCCTACGACGCCGGCGAGAGGACTGCTGGCCGACGCATACAGGCGCTTTGGCATGCGCCCGGCCAGGTAAGCGAGGCGGCCGCACTCAACCGCCAGCTTCATCGCCGCGGCCATTTTCTCGGAATCCTGCGCCTCAGCAATAGCCGTGTTCATGAGTACGCCGTCGAAGCCCATCTCCATGGCGATAGCCGCATCGGACGCCGTGCCGACGCCTGCGTCGACAATCAGCGGGACGTCCGTGATCATTTCCCGCAGAATGCGGAGGCTGGTTTTGTTCTGAACTCCAAGACCGCTCCCGATGGGAGCGGCGAGCGGCATCACAGCGGCGGCGCCGGCGTCGATCAGTCGCCGCGCGTTGACCAGATCGTCATTCGTGTAGGGCAGAACAACAAAGCCTTCGCGCGCGAGCGTTCTGGTCGCCTCGAGCAAGCCCTGGTTGTCGGGAAACAGGGTCTGCTGATCGCCGATTACTTCCAGCTTGATCCAGTTTGAAAGGCCCACTTCACGCGCCAGGCGCGCGGTGCGGATCGCCTCATCAGCGGTGTAGCACCCGGCAGTGTTGGGGAGGATGAACAGCCGGCCACGGTCTATATAATCAAGCAGCGATTCCTGAGACTTGTCCGTCAAATTCACCCGCCGCACGGCGACTGTCACCACCTCCGCCCCGGAGGCCCGGTGGCAGCGCGCCATCTCCTGGAAGCTTCGGTACTTGCCTGTCCCGACAAACAGCCGCGAATGAAACTCGCGATCGGCGATCCGCAATACGTCCGACATAACTTCATTTTCGCGCGAGTCGCCCGCGGCAAGCCATCTGGCGGGATGCGCGTCAGCGCCGCGCCGTGTCAGAATCATTTCGACATGAATAAATGGCGGGGCGTTCGATGGATTCTGATCGGGTGGATTTTCGTGATCAGCGCTATCGCATATTTGGATCGCGTAAACATCTCGATCGCAGGAAAGTCGATGGCGGCGGAATACGGCCTTACAGACCTCCAGCTCGGCTATGTGTTCAGCGCGTTTGTTATTGGATACGCGCTGTTTCAAGCGCCCGGCGGGCGTCTCGCGGACCGGATCGGCCCGCGGCGCACATTGCTCGGCGCGGTGGTCTGGTGGGGCCTTTTCACCACGCTTAGCGCGGCGATCCCGTCCGGCGCGGCGCACTCGCTCATAATCCTGATCGCCGTGCGATTCGCGCTCGGGGTGGGCGAAGCGGTGGTGTATCCTTCGAGCAACCGCTTCGTCGCCGCCTGGATCCCCTCTGTCGAGCGCGGGCTGGCCAACGGCCTGATCTTTGCAGGCGTGGGCGCAGGCGCAGGCGTTACGCCTCCGCTGATCGTATATATAATGCAGACCTATGGCTGGCGGGCGTCTTTCATTGTGAGCGCGGCGATCGGTCTCATAGCCGGCGTCATCTGGTATTTGCTCTCCCGCGATCGGCCCTCCGAGCATCCAATGATCAGCGCCGATGAGCTTCGGCATATCGAGGCCGGACTGCCGCCGTCCGGATCGGAAAAGCGCGCGATCCTTCCCTGGGGCGCCATCTTCTCGAGCAAAGACCTCGCGGCCATGACGCTCAGCTATTTCGCCTACGGGTACACCGCCTATATCTTTTTCACGTGGTTTTTCATCTACCTCAGTTCTGTCCGAGGACTGGACTTAAAGGCGAGCCGGTATTACGCCATGCTCCCGTTCATCGCCATGGCGGCCTGTTCCTCGCTGGGCGGATGGATCAGCGATCGCGTCGCAGCCCGGAGCGGCGAACGCACGGGACGATGTGGAATCGCAGCTGCCGGAATGGCGCTTGCGGCGATCTTCGTAGCTCTCGCCACGCAGGTGGAAAGCGCGCGGCTGGCCAGTATTGTCCTGGCCGGCGGTGCGGGCGCGCTCTACATCTCCCAAAGCGCATTTTGGGCGGTCACGGCCGAAATTGCCGGCCCGTCGGCCGGAACTGTTTCCGGCGTCATGAACATGGGCGGCCAGATCGGCGGCGCCGTGACGGCGTCACTGTCGCCCTGGATCGCTGGCCGGTTCGGCTGGACAGCATCGTTCCTCACCGCGGCGGCCCTGTGCGGGGTCGGGGCGGCGCTTTGGTCGGTGGTCAACCCCGCGCACCGGATGTTTCGAGCGTCCCTGCCCGGCGAGCCCGGCGCCGCTTCCCCGGCAGGCGTTGGACGCCAGTCGACATACTGATAACTTGACGACGGCAATGCGGATCACCAAAGTCGAGTCTTTTCTGCTCTCCTACCCGCTCCCTGAACCGCTGAAGCTCACCTATTACGGCGGAGAGCGGACCATTCTGAAGCGCGACGCGATGTTTATCCGCGTCGAGACGGCCTCGGGAGTCATTGGTTACGCGCCCGGGCAGGCCAGTCCCAAATTCAAGGCCGCGATCGATGACATCATCGGCCCCTTTCTGGTCGGGCGCATGCTTGCCGATCCGGATGCGCTGCGCGTGCAGTTTCTTGAGGGCCCGGGCGCCAGCCCGGAGTTGATGAAAGTTTACTGCGCCGTCGAGATCGCCTTGTACGACGCGCTCGGCAAGGCTCTCGGTCTGCCGGTATCGGAGTTGATTGGCGGGCGGGTGCGCGACAGAATCCACCTGTATGGCAGCGCCGGCATGTACATGACGCCGGAGAAATACGCCGAGGAGGCGGTCGCCATCGGAGCGCTCGGCTTCCGCGCCTACAAGATGCGCTCCGGCATCGGACCGGATCAAGACGTCGAAACGGTGCGGCGTATGCGCGAGGCCGTCGGCCCCGACTTCGACCTGATGGTGGACGCACATACATGGTGGCGCATGGGGGACCGAAACTATATCCGCTCAACGGTGGAATCGATTGCCGAGCAGCTTGCCGAACACCGCATCGCGTGGCTTGAGGAGCCGCTCCCGCCCGATGATCACGAAGCCTACCGCCGTCTGAAAGAGCTCGATTACGTGCCGCTCGCCAGCGGCGAGCATGAGCCGAGCGAGCTGAGCTACATGGACCTGATCCTGACCAATAGCGTCGATTACGTTCAGATGGACATCGTGTGCCAGGGCGGATACCCGATGGCGCGGCGCTTATTGCCGGCTATCGCCAGCCAGGGTCTGCGTTTTGCATTCCACAGCTGGGGCACCGCGCTCGAGGTGATTGCGGCAGCCCACCTGGGCATCTGCTGGCCGGATTCCGTCGTGGAATGGCTCGAGTATCCGTGCTACTCGACGCCGAGCCGCGCGGGCATGTACCCGTTCCCGCTCGCCGCCGAGATTCTGAAGCAGCCGCTCACGCTGGACCACGGCGATCTGATCGTGCCAAACAAACCAGGGCTGGGCGTCGAGGTCGATGAAGACGTGGTCCAACGCTATCCCTGGATTCCGGGACCGTGGTCGTACTTCGATCTGGCCGAGCCGCGGGAGACCTGGTCGATCACCTCCGATCACAGCGAGAAGTGGTCCGGCGAGGGCAAGCCCGCGCTGGGCTGACCCTCTTATGAGCATCTGTATCCGGAAAATACAGGCGTACGAAATCCTCGACTCGCGGGGCCATCCCACCATCGCCGTCGCGCTCGAGTGCGACGGCGGCGCGACAGGTTGGGCCCAGACGCCCGCCGGGGCTTCGACCGGGCGTCACGAAGCCGTCGAGCTCCGCGACGGCGACCCCAACCGCTACGCCGGCAAAGGCGTTCTCGAGGCAGTACACAACGTGAACAGCGTGATCGCGCGGGCGCTGACCGGCCGCAAATTCACCGGTTTACCGGAGCTGGATGCGTCCCTGATTGAGCTGGACGGGGCCCCGGATAAATCTCGCCTTGGCGCCAATGCGATTTTAGGCGTATCGTGCGCCGCGGCTCGCGCGATGGCGAATGCGCGCCGCGAGCCCCTGTGGCGGCTGCTCGAAACACAGTTCGGATCGCTGCGCGATCAGGCGCGTTTGCCGTTGCCGATGGTGAATATTCTCTCCGGCGGACTCCACGCCGGATCGCAAATCGATTTCCAGGACTTTCTGATCGTCCCCCATGGCTGCACGACCTTTGCCGGAGCGATGGAATGCGCGGTTGCGGTCCATCGCGCTGCACGCTCGCTCATCATTGAGGCCGGTTTTGCGCTCACCGGAGTGGCCGATGAAGGCGGATGGGCGCCCCGCCTGCCGTCCAATGAGAGCGCGCTCCGGCTGTTGACGGACGCCATTGCGCGCGCCGGCTACAAGCCCGGCGAGCAGGTTTCGATCGCGATGGATGCCGCCGCGACGCACTTTTATCGCAACGGGCTGTACCGGCTGGCAACAGAAAATCGCGAGCTCAGCGCCGCCGAGATCATCCTCGAGCTGGAGCGATGGACGCGCGACTATCCCGTGGTCTCGATCGAAGACGGGCTTGCCGAGGACGACTGGGAGAATTGGGTGCGCCTGACCGCGGAGCTGGGCGCCCGGGTCCAGCTCATCGGCGACGATCTCTTCACCACGGCTCCGGGCCGCTTGCGCGACGGCGTCTCGCGCGGAGCGGCAAACTCCGTGCTCGTGAAAATGAATCAGATCGGAACGCTGACCGAGACCTTCGCCGTACTGCGGATCGCGCGCGATGCGGGTTACTCGGCGGTGGTGTCAGCGCGTTCCGGCGAAACCGAAGACTCGTTTCTCGCCGATCTTGCCATTGCGAGCGGAGCGGGCCAGATCAAAGTCGGATCCGTCACCCGTTCCGAGCGCCTCGCCAAATACAACCGCCTGCTTGAAATCGAGGCCCTCCAAGGCTTGCCGTTCGCAGGCCCGTCGCCGCTTGCCCGCTGGCTGCGCAGAGCCTGAAGCCGCCCCTACTCTTTCAGCAGATTGATGGTCCCACGGCAGTTGGGCGACCCGCAGGCGCACGGCACGCGCTCCACGTCCGGCGCAAAGTGATAATCCACCGTGAGCTCTTCGCCTTTGCGAATATCCCGCCGCGAATAGTAGAAGATCCGTCCATTCACAATCCGCGACACCAGGTTCGGTTCGCACGAGTGATTGATGAACTCCGCGCCGCTGCCGCCCACAGAGCCGTCAATGGTCCAGTACTTGTCGAGCGTAAAGAGATAATTGAACGGCCTCTCGCTCGCCCGGCGCTTGGTTTCGCGCCGGCTGATGCGCTCGCCGATATATTCAATGACCTTGCGCCGGCGGGGAATGGGCTCCGCGGCGTAAACGCCCCAGCGGTGAATCCGCGACCGGGCGATGCGAAGCTTGAACCAACAATAGTTGTAATTGATTTCCGGAACTGAGGACATCCGTCAGAAACCGAGACGCGTCCAGCGCGCCTCTCACGAGAGATTAACAGATTGCTCGCGATTTTAGAACTCTTGTCCTGTCGTATTTTCGAGCGGCGTCAGCCCATCTTCGCCTTGATGACGTTCACAAGCTCCTGAACAGCGGCGGCGCTTTTCTGAAGGGCGGCGGACTCATCGGCGCTCAGCTTGATTTCATAGATCTTTTCAATGCCTTGCGCGCCGAGCTTTACGGGCACGCCGACGAACAGTCCGTGGACGCCGTATTCGCCCTCCAGGTACGCGGCGCAGGGCAGCACCTTCTTCTTGTCCTTCAAGATTGACTCGACCATCTCCACCGCCGCCGCCGAGGGAGCATAATAGGCGCTGCCAGTCTTCAGGTATTTCACGATCTCTGCGCCGCCGTCGCGCGTGCGTTGAACCAGCCGGTCAAGCGTTGGCTGGTCCAAAAGCTCCGTCAGAGGTATGCCCGAGACGCTCGAAAGCCGCACCAGCGGCACCATCGTGTCCCCATGGCCGCCGAGGACCACAGCCGTCACGTTTTCGACCGAAACCTGCAACTCCTGGGCGATAAACGTTCGGAAACGCGCCGTGTCCAGCACTCCCGCCATACCCACCACGCGATGTTTCGGAAACTTCGATGCCTGAAACGCTGTCCAGCACATCGCATCGAGGGGGTTTGTAACCAGCACCAGAATGGCATCGGGCGAGTATTTGACCGACTGCTCCGTGGCGGTCTTCACCACTTCGTAATTTGCCAGCAGCAGGTCGTCCCGGCTCATGCCCGGCTTGCGCGGAAAACCGGCCGTGATCACAACAACGTCAGAATTTGCGGTCGGCTCATATTCGTTCGCGCCGGTCACCGTGACGTCGTAGTCTTCGATGGGGCCGGACTGTAGGATGTCCAGCGCCTTCCCTTGCGGCACGCCTTCGACGACATCCACCAGCACGACATCCGCGAGTTCCTTGTGAGCGATATTGACAGCCAGGTTGGCGCCGACGTTCCCTGCGCCGACTACAGTTACCTTTTTTCGCATAGAATTCATGAGTATAGCGAATTAACGCATTCCCAAACCGGCGCTTGGCGCTCCTGCATTCTCCAGCACAAGAGCCAGAAACTGGGCCTCGTTGTCCAGTTCAACGCCAATCTTTAGCCAGTAAACGGGCGCACTTCCGGCGACTTGGCCGGCGTATTCGGAGAGATTGATCGCATCCTTTTCGGTGGTGACCAAGGCGTCCGCGCCGGCTTCGGCGGCGCGAACGGCCAAGCGGCGCAACTCCCGGGGCTGATAGCGGTGATGATCCGGAAAACAGCACTGGTAGACTACGCTCAGCCCAAGGGCGTCTAGCGTGCGCCAGAATGCGCCCGGATTGCCGATCCCGCAGAACGCCGCCACAGCGCGGAACGGCGCGCCGCTGGCCGGAACAGAACGGCCGGAATGAAGGTCCCGCCAGAACGAAGGGATGATGCGCGCCCGGAACACCGGAGCGCGCCGGTTGTAAGTTCGTACCGTACGCTCGATCGCGGCGGTACTGACGCCCGGCTCCGTCCGGGTTATTACGAAGGCGTCCGCCCGCGCCAGTCCATCGAGCGGCTCCCGAAGACGGCCCCGTGGAAAGGCCGCGCCGCCTCCGAACGGATCGAGCGCATCGATGAGGACAATATCCAGCTCGCGGGCCAGCGGCCAGTGCTGGAAACCGTCGTCCAGCAGGAAAACGTCCGGATCGAGACGCTCCGCAAGCAGGCGGCCGGTTTCGTACCGGTTCCGACCAATTCCAACGTGCATAATGCCGGACCGGACAAAGATTTGCGCTTCATCGCCCGTGAGCTCCGGCGAACAGGTTGCGCCTGCGCTGATGATGATTTTGTCCTGAACCGAGCGCCGCCGGTAACCGTGCGTCAGAACCGCCGGCTGGTGTGCGTGCTCATAGAGGCGGGCGGCCAGCCATGCTACGAAGGGCGTCTTCCCGGCGCCGCCCATTGTCATTGCTCCCACGCTGATCACCGGTCGCTCGAGCTTCTTCTGGCGGGCGAGGCGGCGGGCCCGATCGCGCCGCACTCCCGCGCCCCAAATCCATGCCAGCGGCGCGAGCCACCCCCGGGGACAGGATGCCGGCAAGGCCTCGAAATACAGTTTGAGGGCCTCCCCGGCGATGCGTTGCGCAACGCCGCCTTTCGATTGCGCCAGCGCCCGCGCGCGAAACCCCACCGCGGCGCGTTCCTCCGGCGAATCAAGCAGCTGTTTGATGGCCGCAGCCAGTTCGGCGGGCGATGAAATTTGAACCAGACCCCCGGCTTGCGTAAACTCTTCGGCGATGTCGGCGAAGTTTTCCATGTGCGGCCCCACAATCACGGGTTTGGCGAAATATGCGGGCTCGAGGATGTTGTGCCCGCCCCGTCGGGCGAGGGTCCCCCCCATGAACACCACATCGGCGGCAGCGAACATCCGGCTGAGTTCGCCGATCGAATCGAGCAGCAGGACTGCCGGAAGCCGCAAATCCGGAACTGCGCCGCCAAGCGCCGAACGGCGAACAAAGCGCACTCCGGCGCGCTCCAGTTTCGAAGCGGCGGCGTCAAAGCGCTCCGGCCGGCGCGGCGCATGGATTAGCAGCAGCCCAGACCGCCCTGCCAGTTCCTGAAAAGCCGCAATCACCGCGTCATCTTCATCGACGTCGCCAGCGCTCCGGGGCGGCATGGTGCTGGCGGCGATGCAGATCTCGGCCGGCTTCAGACGGTCCAGCAGGGCAGTGATATCAGCCGCGATTTCAGCACGCGGCGGCCCAGCATCATACTTCAGATTTCCGGCCACGACAATTCGTTCCTCCGGCGCTCCGGTTTGAATGTAGCGCTCGCGGTCTCGCTCGCTCTGCACCAGAATGCAATCCGCCATGGCCAGCGGAGCGCGAAAGAACCAGGACATCCGGCGATAACGGGGGAACGCTCGATCCGAAATGCGCCCGTTGACAATGAGCAGGCGCGCTCCCGAACGCTTGATCTCGCGGTAAAGGTTGGGCCAGATTTCCGTTTCCACGATCAGCACCAGCGCGGGCTTGATCGCGCGAAGCGTTCGGCGAACGCAGGACCGGTAATCGAGCGGCGCGTAAAACACCTGCTCCGCGATGCCGCGCAGCTTCTCGCGCGCCAGCAGCCGACCCGCGACGGTTCCACATGAGACGTATACTGGCGCTTTCGGGTACCGGGCGCGCAACTCTGTGATGAGCGGAATCGACGACAGAACCTCGCCGACCGATACGGCATGCAACCACACGGCCGCGGCAGGCGTCGGCATGGGAGTAAAGGGCAGCATCCCCAGCCGCTCCCGAAAGCCGGCCAGGTATCTGGGGTCCCGTAGGACGCGGCGCAATAAATACAATAGGAGCAGCGGGAGGCCAGCTAACGCCGCAAGCTCATAAAGGAAATAAATGAGGCGAATCTTCAGTCTGGCGGTGATGATTTCGAGTATAGCGACGGCTCAGGGCGGCGAGAAAGACAAGCGGTTCTCTCCGCCGCCTGCCAGTTCATTCGCCAGCAAACAGACCCAGGCAGGCGTCACAGTGGCCGCCGCACCGTATATCAGCGAGGACGATATCAAAGCGGCCTTCGGCAAGGCGAATCCTCCCAGGTACGGCATTCTGCCTGTTCTTGTGATCATTCAGAACGACTCCGGCAAAGCGCTTCGGCTCAGTCTCGAGGCAGAATACATCGATCCTGACGGCAAGCACATCGAAGCCGTCCCGCCGGCGGATGTGATGTATGCGGGCAAATCGCCCAAGCGCCCCACCATAAATCCCACGCCTCTGCCATTGCCCCGTTCGCCCGGCAAGAGTCCTCTTGCCACCTGGGAGATCGAGGGACGCGCCTTCTCGGCGCGGATGGTTCCGCCCGGCGAGTCCGTCAGCGGCTTTTTTTATTTCCAGACGAAGTTTCAACCCGGCTCGAAGCTGTATTTGACGGGGCTCAGCGAGGCTCAGACCGGCAAAGAGCTCTTCTATTTCGAAATTCCGCTCGAATCCAAGGCAGATCAGCGGTAAATGGGCGCGACCGGACCCGCCGCTTAACGGACTGGAAACGGCGTGCGGTGAGCGACATATTAGACCAGCCACACAACACCCGCCAGCGCAGCAATCCCCACAATGCGCCAGAACACGCCGCCGCGGGCCAGCCTCCGGTGCGGCGCGGAGAAGACCGGCGTACCCTCCGGACGGCGAAGGGAGGGAGACCGGCCATTATCCATCGGCGACCTTCAAGAATACCTTCATCATCTCTCCATGCGCCACCACCACTGCGGGGTCCCTCTGCATCGCTTCAAAATAGCTCTTCGCAAACCCAGCGCCGTTCTCCGCTGGCATGAGCAGCTCCCGTGCGCGGGCGATCAGTTTGTCGGCTTCGATACGGGTGGCCGGCTCGCGCCAGTCGAGCGTCTCGTCGATTAACACAATGAGCTGCGATAATTCGCGCAGCCAGGCAAACCAGGGGTCGTTCAGAACCAGATCGAGCAACTGGCTGGCGGATGTGATGCGGCGGATGTTGTGGTCGTAGGCGTCGCGCTCAGAGTCGAGCAGCGCTTTGTGCAGCTTCAGCAGCCCGTTCCTCAGATCAATGAGGCGCTGCCGGGTGCGATCCACAGGCTGCACGATGTTTATCGTAGCGCGGACTCATCGCGGCGTGTGCGCGCCCGCGACGGCGGCGTCTCTGGCAGCGCAGAAAACGTACAATCGCGCGCGGCGTCTTCCCCGCCTCGCGATGAGATAGCGCACGCCTTACAGCGGTTGCGTAATTCTTTTCACATCCAGGGAATCCGAACCAGGCTCGTTTC
>Ga0070740_10004005_pt1 | contig 14908 bp, 14 predicted proteins | sample Coa_R2_FD_67286 | JGI IMG/M metagenome (GOLD analysis project Ga0070740, IMG submission 67286) | Surface soil microbial communities from Centralia Pennsylvania, which are recovering from an underground coalmine fire - Coalmine... | ecosystem: Environmental > Terrestrial > Soil > Unclassified ... | reverse complement strand
ATATTTTTAAGCACCAAACCTCAAAAAATACCAGTTTTGTTGATTGTACCAATATGGCTTTTATGCGGGCATTGCGTGCTGACGCTATTTTCAGTTTTAACCAGGTATACCGGAAGAATGGATTCAAACTTGTGTCGGATTTGATGAAAGAGAAAAACTAATATCATCTTACCTTGCAGCAAATTTTTGTCCTACCATTATTGTCTCTTCCACAAGGCGGTTCGCATACCCATATTCATTATCATACCAGGCAATAATTTTTAGCATATTTCCGCCAACTACCTGTACTAGTGATAAATCGACAATACTGGAGTGAGAATTACCAATAATATCACTTGAGACAAGCGGATCATCAGTGACAGCCAGAATACCTTTGTATGCTGGATTGTCCGCTTCTTTGCGTAAAGTGGCAATTACTTCTTCTCTGCTCACATCCCGTTTGAGCAAAAAGGTGAAATCAGAAAGTGATCCAACCGGCACCGGTACCCGAATTGCCAGGCCAGCGAAAATCCCCTTGAGTGGTGTAAATGCTTCTGCCGCAGCAATTGTTGCTCCGGTTGAGGTGGGGATGATGTTGAGCGCTGCTGCCCTCGCCCGCCGATAGTCTTTATGGCCGCCATCCTGTAAGCGCTGATCAGAGGTGTATCCGTGAATAGTTGTCATCATTGCCTTTTCAATACCGAAATTGTCATGAATAACTTTTGCAACCGGTGTAATACAATTGGTGGTACAGGAGGCATTGCTGATGGCATTTTCTCCCTGGTAATTTTGGTCATTGACTGAAATGACGTAGGTTGGCATCTCACCCTATTTTGCCGGCGCAGACAGTACTGCTGCTTTGGCGCCTGCTGTCAAATGCATCTTCAATTTCTCAAGTGAGGTAAAGTGGCCTGTGGATTCAATGACGACATCAACATTAAGATCTCTCCACGGAAGAAGCGTCGGATCCTTTTGCGAGTAGACCGGAATTTCCCGGCCATTAATAACGAGAGAACCCAACAAATCCGGCGCATTCGCATCGGTATTCAATTTAACAGAAATATCAAAGGGGAGCAAACCATAGACGCTATCGTATTTAAGAAGATACATCCAGCCTTTCAAATCAGTTGATCTGCCAGCATTGATCGCAACGACATCAATCTCTTCGTTGTGCCACTGCAGAATTACCCGATGCGCCATCCGTCCAATCCGTCCGTAACCATTAATTGCCACCCGTACCATACAACTAGTATTACTCTTTTTTTACAAAAATACAAGAGAGAAATTTTCTGAGGCTATTCTCCATGAGCCAGCGTCACTCCCCACACCTTCTCTATTCCCGCTTTTTTCAATACTTTTGCTGCCTCTATAAGTGTCGTTCCTGAAGTCAGGACGTCATCAATGAGAAAAACATTCTCTGTGTTTGTCAAGTAATTTCTCTCGTTTCCCCGTATCATAAACGCTCCTCTCATATTTTCCTGTCGCTCTTTTCTGGATAATTTTGTTTGCGTTGTGGTATTGCGTACTCGTACTAAAATATTCTGCATCTGGAGTCCCAATCGTTTTGCCAAACCGTCTGCTAATAAGTGCGATTGGTTGTAACCTCGTAATCGTAATCGATTTCTATGTAAGGGGACCGGAACCACTATTGCTTCTGGTGTCAGCTGTCGATAAAATTGCTCCTTCTGAATTAATCCTTCATACAATAAATCAATAAGCATTGATTGTAAATCAGTCAGAAATGGCGGATATTTGAAAGCATATACCAATTTTTTCACTACTCCTTTATAGAGCAAACTTGAGAAAACACCATCAATCGTGTATGGAGTTCTACAGCGGATATGCGTTAATCCATCGATTGCCGGCCGTTGGCAAACAACACATATACCTGAATCGAGAAATGAAATCGATGCAAAGCACGAGATACATACATATGAACCGAATTTCTTACACCCAACGCAGCGCTTGGGAAAGATGAAATCCAGAAAGTGCATAAAATTAAAGTTTTTCCTGTATGTATCAACAGAGAGCAAAATTGAAAGGTGGCGTTTATTAGTTAAACAAGCGTTGCTTGGCTGGGACCACCATATATTCTTTTTTGATCCGGTCCTTTATGAACTTGTTGACCATCCCATCTACCATCATTATGTATAATTTCTACTTGCCCACCACTCATTAGTCTTTTATACCCATCCTGATCTATTGGGTAAAACGCTGGCATAACTGTATAGACACCCCCATCATCTCTTTTAACCAAAATAGGATTTGTCGGATCAAAAATCAAATGATTTTCACCGCTTGTAACGATATTGTACATATGACCTCCCTGATCATCTTTCTCAGGAGATTCTAATTTACAGCTTGATGATGCTACCAGCTCACTTTCATATCCAAGAAAACTTAAAAGATTTTGTGCTACAGCTGCTTTTTCTGCACAAACAGCGATTCCTTTGCCTTTTAATTCATTAAGATGAATAGCTTCAGATTCAGCTCCACTATGAGCCCTATAAAAGGCTCGATTATTATTGTATTATCAGTACCCCAATGGTTCCCAAAATAATTTCCAATAGTTCTTAAAATCGCATAAGGTGCAATTTCTCTCAAAGTTTTTCCTTGCCAGTTAGGATGTGATCGAAATTCTTCAAAAGTTCCAATAAGTTGTTTATAAATCTCCGGATCATCAACATAGAATGGATCAACTAAAAAGTTCCTTCTTACCCCTCCATCAGGATGTAAAAATCCCTTTCTTGGTCTGGATATAATTGAAAACTCTTTTGGAACAGTGCTCTGAGTAAGTAGTTTTAGACGATGGTCAATAAACTCTGAGGTTTTGATTGTTCTTTCTGTTTCATCTTCAATGTTGAGTATACCATCTATTTGAGATCATACTTGATCTCTATTAAAAACATTCTGTTCTTGTGTCTCCATATTGAGTTGGAAAAGGATGAGATACTATCTTCATTATATCAGGTAAGAATAAGTTTTCTACATCAAAAAAGATACAAATAAAACTGGTTGAATCGAGTATATCGTTTTATGAACTATCTCAAAAAGCAAAAGAATCAGATTGATATGACAATCCAAACAGGGAAATTCTTACACGCTTATCCCGCAGTGCGGAGAGGATGGGATTCGAACCCATGTGAGCTTTTGACAGCTCAGAGGGTTAGCAACCCTCCGCAATGGACCAGGCTATGCGACCTCTCCTAGTAATTGCCTTTATTATACAACCACTCATGCCTGCTTTCTACCGCATACACATGCTAATATGGTACAATCAGAAAACGAAATGCAGGTTTTAGAATTAGGGACTAATGATTAGGAAATATGTAGTACTAACATTCTAACTATCCCCTAAGCGCTAAACCCTAATTCCTATCCTGGGAGGAGTCGCATAGTGGCCGAGTGCAGCGGTTTACTAAACCGCCAACCTGCAAGGGTTCGTGGGTTCGAATCCCACCTCCTCCGCCACGCTCTCGTAGTATAATGGATAGAACAGAGGATTCCGGATCCTCGGATGCGGGTTCGATTCCCGCCGAGAGCACACCATCCTTTCAGTACTAGCGGCCCATATTCGCTGCTGCTTTTGTTGAAACGGCAAGAATACCAATAATTAAAATGATTGCAATAATGCCACTGTAAAAAAAGGCATTAGTCGTAATTTCCCATGGCTTGCTTTCGGTAACTTTATCTTTATAATCAGCAACAGTATCCCAGGCATCTTTAATCCATTGCCCCACGGATTTGTTATCAACGACGATACTATTGATATCAATATCCTGTCCGTTCGCTTGAGCAGTATGCACCGCATCTACAGCTCTTCCAAGACCATCCTTCATATCAGCGATTCGCTGTTGCGCAGTGCGGGTAGACTCGGGCGCATTTTGATCTACCGTATCTTCCGGCGTACGCTCAAGTTGAGTAAGCACTTCTTGTCTTTTTTCATCAGAATATCCCATCTCCTCAAGATATTTTTCAATAAATTCCTTTGGCAAACCTCTAGGTAATCCTTTCATATGCTCTGCGATCTCACCGGATGGCGTATTGGGATTACGAATTGCGTTTAATGTTTGGAGGATCTTCCCTCGTTCTTCTTGTTGTAATTTTTTCCAAAAATTTACCATTCGATCCTGTATCTCTTGCTGTTGCGCTTCAGGAAGTCCTTCAGGCAACCTTCCGAGAGCGCGTTTTAGCCCTTCTTGTACTACTGAATGGAGTTGATCCGGGTTTTCGCCATTTCGATCTTGTTGGGTTTGGGCAGCATGTGCAGCATCAGCTTGATCGTTTCCTGTGGCTGGCTGGTTTTCCGCAGGACGCGTCATTGTTCCTACTCCACCTGGATTTTCATAGCCGTGTTCATTCATAACTTTCATCATTGTACCGCCTCATTTCGCTTTATGCAAATACAAAAATGAGGTATAATGACATCGTAAGTATACGATACTAGCTCAGTATAAACTTGATAAAAAGATTATAAATTGCTTTTAATGCTCTACTATGAGATTTGAATTTTCTGCTGGCGGCGTTGTTTTTAAAAAAGAACACGGAAAGATATTTGTCCTGGTTGCCCAACACTCGCAACATCATGGATGGGTCTTTCCCAAAGGACTCATCGGCGATCATATCAAAGGCGAAAGCAAAGAAGACACAGCACTGCGCGAAGTCGCAGAAGAAACAGGCGCCCATGCCAGAATTCTGCGAGCACTCACACCAGTAACCTACTGGTATGTATTTGAAAAAGAAAAAATTAGAAAAACAGTCTATTACTTCCTTATGGAGTACACCGGTGGAGATATTAGCAAACACGATTTTGAAATGGAGAATGTCCAGTGGGTGCCAGCGGATGAAGTTGCTCAGAGATTAACATATAAGTCGGACAAACAAGTCTGGCAGGAAGCGTACAGTAAACTAAAAACGTAAACGGTAAAACCAAAAATCAGCACTTAGTAATGAATGGTGTATTGTACGCAATAGTTTTCAGTTTTACGTTTTATATTGCAGGTTTGCCGTTTCTTCTTGGAGGGGTCGCATAGTGGTCGAGTGCGTTCGCTTGGAGAGCGAATATCACCGTGAGGTGATCGGGGGTTCGAATCCCCCTCCCTCCGCTCTAGTTCATACATTACTTTGCCAAGCTATCGTACTTAACCAGCAGCGTGAAATATATGGGCAATGAAATAGCCAATAAACGCAGCTGAAAGACCAATCAACACCATTCGAAGACCGCTTCGCCACCAGCTCCCGACTAATGTTACCGCCTGATACACGCCTGTCGAAAAAAGTGTCATACCACTGATAAGGATTGCGACAACCAAACCCATTTGATGTGTCATAAAAAAGAATGGCAAAAGCGGGATAAGATGACCAATTGCTGTTGCAATTGTTACGATAACCGAACTTTTTAAAACATCTCTCGTATTAACAGGATGAATTTTTAATTCCTCATTCATCATAGTCTCAAGCCACAGTTTTTTATTGCCTGTAACAGTTGTTACAATCTCTTCCAGGATATCACCGCTGAATCCTTTTTCTTCAAAAATTTGCCGCACTTCTTCCCGCTCCATTTCCGGCTCTCCTGCAATTTCCTCAAGCTCCTTTTGCCGTTCACTTTCGTAGTAATCTTTTTGCGCGAGTGCTGATGTATATGCCACAGCGCCCATTGATAATGATTCTGCACAGGTCGCCGCAAGCACGGTCGCAATAAGAATCCTCACATCAGAAGAAACTGCTGCAATACCAAGGATGATGCCCAATGCGTTGACCAGCCCGTCCTGTCCGCCTAGGATGACGTCCCGCAAGGGATTTTCTTTCTTATGTTTTTCGTTTTGTTTATGTCGGGCAAACGCCTCAGCAGTTGGACGGGAGGATGATGTATGTGTCATGGGTTAAGTATAGTGGATAGTAATGGAGATGTAAAACTTTATTAATCTTGTTCTTCCCCCTTTAAGTATAATAATTGATTCAAGCCATCAGCCCTGATTTAGAGCGCCAATCGTTTATAGTTTACGAACCTTTTTGCAGTTTTTCTATCGCAGCATTTGTCCGTTCAGCAGGTATTCCCAACAATTGTTTTACCTCTGGAGACGGCTCAAGGGGAAGAAATAAGGCTCGTTCCTCATCCATACATAAGGAATTATACTCTAATTCCTAATACTCTGCAGAAGCGGGAAAACTGTAACGAAGTTAGAATTTTTTACGCTCACTCTTCTCAACTTTATTATATACCAAATTTTTCCGAAATTTAAAATTGTTGCTTATAGCTTTTTTGTTGTTCCTCTCATATACTCTACTTATGGCTCGAACACCACAAGAAGGCATGCGTACACCAGAACAAAGAGCTATTGCATACACAGAAGCATGGCGTAATACCCTGCGCTGGAGAAGTCAGTATCGAGGCGAAGCAAAAACGCCAGATGGGATACAACGAGTTGCAGTGCTATCTCTTTTAACACCTCCACAACAAATTATTACTGAATACGAACAAGCAAGAGCAGCAGGACAAGAAGGCCATATAGAATCTCCAACGGCACGGTTTATTGCGCAAACCACCCCACAATATTTAGGTGATAGAGGTTTAGCACGACATACCCCTGATGACCTGCAAGTCATATTATATCCAGAAGATAGACACGAAGAGCTTTTTCCAGAACACGGAGTCACAGCGGGTTTTGGATATCGAAGGGGCGGGTATTCTGCTATCTTTATGCCCTTACCGCTTCGTGAGAATGGTGAGTATGGATTTCAACCACTGTATTTAGGCCGTGAATTGGGAGACATCATGTATTCGCATATGCTACGGAGAAGAACTGGTCATATCGGTGCCACAGCAGCAATGGAGGATCACCTATTACAAGAAGGATGGAGCGAAGTGGTCGGAGTAGATTATTATAACTACTTGATGGAGCAACAAGGACAACAGAGTCATCGTCACTTTGACAGCATTTGGGGACAATTCTATGAACAAGCTGATTTACACGCAATGTTAGGAGATGTACCATTTGCAACAGCATCACATAGACAACAAGATTTTATGCGACATATGTTAGCAGGGAGTTTGGTTAGTAGATTAGTTGAGCAATACGGAATAGAAAAAGTTGCTGAGTTTTTTGCAAAAGAAGCAGATGCCACAGCAAGAAAAGGTGAAGAGTTTGCTCAGACATTAAAAGCAACGAACGGAGCGGGAGCAGAGCTTGGCATTAGTGTTAGTTTTGCAACTGAGAGAACTGCAAACCCACCAAAAAACAGACCCGAATTAGTCGGCATACTCAAGGAGTTAGGATATGACACTCCAGAATATTTTGTGGATATTAGTAGCGGTTCTACACTAGTTGATAATCGACCAGAAGGCGCAATCGCATCAGCAATTATTGACCAGTTCGATGCATGGTTCAATAGACCAGCAGTGATGGATGGTCCAGCACACGAACCACTAGAACAAGCAGCAAGACGTCAAGCTGCCCAAGGTGAAGGCCCAACTTTTGTGGGATTGGTACAGAGCTCATTGGATACTTATAGAGCCAAACAGATTTTTGGAGCTGATTTTTCAGCGACTACCTTTGTTGATACCTGGAAACAAGATATGATTCAGAGATATTCCCCAATAATAGAATTACCTCAACCTCCTTATGAGGAATAATTAATTTTTGTTATCTGTTACAATACCTCTGTTTGCTTTATGAAGTTATTCGACATTTTCCTAAACTTTTTGTATAGAACACTTTACAGCGTGCCGGATACTTCAAGCGAAAATCAAAAGCTATACAAACTTGGAATAAAAGAAAAGGGAATGGTCAGATTATTCTTTTGAAGGATATACATATTTCTATTTTTTCCGTTTATGAGAAGATGCTTGCAATTTTAGAAGATCTACTAGGAGTATATAAAAATGAACATGAGGCATTTATTCCTGTGCCTGAATCGTTAACAATTGAGTATGAATATATCCTTGCATTATTCCGTTTGTTGTATGCATGAGCTGGTTTAGTGGAGTTTTCAAAAGTTGTATTTTCATTGCAGGAATTTCCCAGTTTACGTGGTGATCCTGTCCGGCTTATTAGCCACTGGCACAAACAAAAAGGCAAATATTATGATTATAGAACAAGCCAATTTAGCTATTGATATGCACAAAATACCTCGTTGCGGAGGGGGAGGGATTCGGACCCTCGATCCATCAAACGACAGATAGCGGTTTTCGAAACCGCCGCACTCGACCACTATGCGACCCCTCCTAAAAACGTAGCATGTAAAACACAAAGCGGGAGAAAAGGTATGCTTTTTGTGATTGTACCACAAAACCAATCTAATAAAATAGGCCAGGAATTCTTGACGAAACAGGTGATATAGGCTACAGTGAAAGTAATGAATGAAAATATCGATCCTGAACAATCGCAATCCTATGAGGTAAAAACACTTCTAGCGTGGCATGCGCCAGGGAGACCATTTCGTGAACATGGGTTTGAGTATTTCTTTAATGGCTTCCTTATTATGATTGCGATAGAAATTATTTTATTTCTCTTTTCGCAATATCTTCTTATGCTTGTTGTTCTTTCGCTTGTTTTTCTTTCTTTCTCTTTGGCGCTGGTGCCGCCGCGGGATTTTTATTATCGTATCAGTAGCGAAGGCATACGGGTAGAAGATCATTTTTTCATTTGGGATGAATTATATGATTTTTATTTCATGAGGCAACACGGGCAAGAGACCTTACATATCCGAACTAAAACATTTTATCCCGGAGAGGTGATCGTGTCGCTTGGCAGTATTGATCCGCGTCAGGTCAAGGAAGTGTTGATTAATTTTTTGCCGTTTCGTGAATATGTCAGGCCGACATTTATGGAACGCGCAGGAGACTGGTTGGAAAAAAATTTTCCTCTGGAAAGATCAATTTCTTAAGGTATGATCTTCGCAGGTGTATAGCTGATTGCTCTAGCTGGATTTGCTTCATAACAGAATATTCAGTACAATACAGGTTGGAAAACAGCAAAGTGTTTGGGGTGAAGACGCGAGGAGGTTGGATTGTAATCACTGATGCTGTTTTGAACCAAAATCGTTTGCGTATTTAGTTTCTGTTGTTTTAATGCTCCCGTAGCTCAGTTGGATAGAGCGCAACGTTGCGGACGTTGAGGCCGGAGGTTCGAATCCTCTCGGGAGTACTACTAGGGATTAGGGCTTAGCGGTTAGGGATTAGTCTACATGATATAAAACCTTTATTTTTGCTAAATCCTAGTCCCTAAACCCTAAGTTCTATCCTGGAGAGGTCGCATAGTGGTCGAGTGCGGCGGTCTTGAAAACCGCTGTGGGTGTAAGCCTACCGTGGGTTCGAATCCCACCCTCTCCGCAACTCGGAACAAGCAGATACAAAATTATCCATTTGGCTTGATTAATCAATCTGACTATCACATTCGAATTTGTCTTAAGATAGGAAGAAACTTCTCTTTATCAGTTGCATAATATCTGTTATTCTCTGTGTGGAGAGTATTACCAAAGACAAGGAAGCATCATTTTTTAATTTTGCCTAGAGAATCGATAACAGTGCTCGCTTAAAGAAAAATATGTCAAAAAATCTTTTAATTACTATTGGAAATGTTTATCTTGACCATAATGCTTTTGGAATTAATACTGATGAAAAAGATACTTTAGAAGCTGGCAAAGAATATTTCGCTGACCGATATGAAACTGTTCTTGGAGGATCAGCGGTTAACTTTGCAATGCAAGCAAGGAGGCTAGGAATGCAAGTCGCATTTCTAGGTCAAATTGGAGAAGATGAGGAAGGTGGAGAAATTAAGCGATTACTACAGGAATATAATATCATTTCTGATCTTGTCTATACAACTAAAGGAGAAACAACAAGTGCCGCGTTTAACATGATTTTATCACATAATGGAGAGTTCATAGGAATTCATTGGGGTAGCGCAAGTAGAACGTTATCTCCAGATCAAATAGATGTTACTCATCCACTATTCCAACAGTCAAAGGCTGTATATTTTGGAGGAACTGCAAAGCAAGAAAAGATTTTTACTAGTTTTCCAATGATACTCAAGCAGCTACAACAGGAAGGGATAAAAACGTTCATTGATCCAAACCGCTTTCCTGTTACAAAAGAGAGTGATTCAAGGAACATACTGCTTGAGTCATTAGAATTTGTTGATTGTTATCTGCCAAATGAAGACGAAATTAAACAGCTAACTAGGCAAGACGACTTAGATCAAGCCCTCGACACAGTACTCAAAAGAGGTGCAAAACTGGTTATAGTTAAGTGTGGTGCAAAAGGATGCAGAATAAAAACTGATAATAAAGATATAGCTATTCCAGGATTCCACACTACACCAGTAACAACAGTTGGTGCGGGAGATTCATTTAATGCAGGGTTTATAACGGACTCTCTGAATGGGAAATCGCTTGAAGAATCAGCTAGATTTGGAAACGCTATTGCAGCTATAAAAGTAGGACAAAATAGAACTCCCAACAGGTCAGAGGTTGAAGATTTTATTAAGGAATACTAAAAAACGTGTATTTTGAGGTTATTGATGCTATAGTAAGGTATAACAAGTTAGCAGCGACAAATTCCCGTGTGGAAAAGTTTGCAAGAACTAACTGACCTCGCTTCCGGCGGGGTTTTTATTCTTCAGGCTATTTCCCTCACGGTTAACGGACTTCTACAGTTAATGACTTCGTGTCCTTACTTCGTATTCTGGAAGCACAAATGTTTTGGCATATGCAAGTCGAGTATCCAGGGTTTCTCTTAAAGCGGGAGGTAATTCAGGTACTCCATTGTTTATATCTCCAGTTAATGCTAATCTCATAGGAGGTGGATGAGATTCGGGTGTAGGTAAACTCCACGTTATTCCCGGTATAACATTCTCTGCAGAACTTGGTTTTTCACCAAGTGGGATGTCTGGTTTAGGAAGTAAAGTAGCTAGTGATTCTCCGTTAAGTCTAAGTTCATAAGAGAATCTACCAGAAGAAACTAATAAGTTCAAAAACAGGTTGTATCTTTCCATCGCATCTGGCCTTGATAAAAGCGCCACGACAGCTTCTAGTGGTTCCGCTTTATCCCTAAAGTATCCAAGAGCGGTTAAAGCAGAAATGTCATCTCCTGTATAGATTGCTTCCAGAGGAAGGTGAAGTTCAGTTGATCCACTATTATCCTTTTCAAGTGTAAGCATTAATTCTTCACCAGCTGCGCCTAAACATCTTTCTAAATTACCCCCAATAAGACTTACTGATTGTACCCCTGGCCTAACATCGCCTTCTCTCACCCAACGATAGTAGGCTGCATCTAAACGTACATCGGTTACCGGTGTGCCAGGTCGAAGGGAATGTGTATCTTCAGGAGGAATTATCGCTATGACTCTACTCGTTCTACGATCCACTCCATCTAAAAAAGCTTGTGTAGGTTTCTGTACTGTTTTAGCTCGGTCACCATCAGATGCTCCTGAAGGATGAACGACATATACAACGCTACTATAGCCGGGAGGAACGGGCCTTCTTTCTAGGACACGGGAGTTATTTTCCCCGGCTCTGGATGTCGTAGTAAGCGCACTTCAACCATACTGCCATAATAGCACATGTACTTTAGTAAACTAATGAATTTTCTGTAAGGTAAGTTCCAGGATCATCTCGGACTTTCACCTGTTTTGCGAACTTGACAATACTTATTAAATCTTCCACACTATTTCTGTATGCTGTTTTCTGCCCCATGGAAAAATCTCTTCAGGACATGCCCAGCAATTTTATTTGTAATTGCTGGTTGCCTTGTCCTTTTTTTATTTTCACCATCTTCTGCTCATGCACAGGTCATCTCTCAACAGCCACAATCTTCCAGTTATAATGCATTTAATACACCCAATACTGATCCTGACGTCCCGCAGAACCAGCATTATTTTGCTCAAACTACTATGATCGAAGTCCTATCAGCTGTATTTTGTCAGCTCACAGGCATTGATCCGGAAAATCCTTCTGTGCCCTGCCTGGGAATTGATACAAAAACCAATAAAATCGGTTTTGTTCCCAACCAGCAAAACGGCAGCTATAAAATCGGCGGCTTACTAGGAGATATTACCACGATGACAGCGGTGCTTTATACACCAACAATTAGCTCTGGCAGTTATTTCCAGTATCTTTCGGACAACTTTGGTATTGTCAAAAAAGCTGAGGCACAAACAACAGGCACCTGTACTGGCGGTGTCGGCATTGGCTATGGTATTTGTAGTCTGCAGCCCATCCTAACCATCTGGGTCGCCAGCCGGAATATTGCCTACTTCCTTTTCGTATTCGCGTTTATGCTGATCGGTCTGGGCATTATGCTGCGCTTACATATTGATCCTCGTACCGTCATGACCGTACAAAATCAGATACCTCGAATTATTATTTGTATCCTGCTTATTACATTCTCATATGCGATTGCCGGGCTGATGATTGATGCCATGTGGGTCGTTACCTATGTTGTCATTAATCAAATTGCTGCAGTTGATCCCAACATTACTGTTAATTTTGCGACGACAAATACGAAATTAGCACAAAGCGCTACCAACAATCTCCTGGATACACCTTTCTCCTACATCTCGCATGTTTTTAGTGATGGACTTATCACGTATCACTTTCCGGTTGGCTTCACCGGTTTAGGTCCTGAGGTAGCAAATTCATTTGCAAATGTTATCCAATCAGTTATCCTCAGCTTTTTTGGCCAAGCCAATGGCACAACCTCCTGTATTAGTGGACTCGTGCCCCCTCAAGTTAATTTTGGAGGATGTTTTGGCGACCTGGCAAAATTTCTTGCCGGGATTATTGGTGGAATAATTATTGTCTGTGCACTCCTGGTCACTATGTTCCGGCTTTGGTTTGAACTTCTGAAAGCATATGTATCGATAATTATCGAGGTTATTAGTGCGCCATTGTTTATTGTCATGGGATTATTGCCTGGCAAACCGCTGGGATTTGAAAAATGGATACGTTCATTGTTTGTGAATTTAGTAACCTTCCCGATTGTTGCAGCGATGTTCGTACTTGCCCGGGTGCTCAAGGAGATTTTTGATAAAACTACCAATAATGATCCCAAGACGACCTTTATCCCGCCGTTGGTTGGCGATCCAAATATGAAAGATTTCGGTGCGCTCATTGCGTTTGGCATTATTCTTATGACACCGGCTATGCTCAATCTCATGCGTGATGCCATGAAGGTCAAACATTCTCCGCATCTAGGAGCAATTACATCGGGTATTGCCTCAGGCGCAGCAGTTGCCGCTGCTCTCCCAAACAAATCATGGGCCAATCTTAACCGGCGGGATGAACAGGGCCGGCCGGTCGGTTTAGGCGCACGATTAGTAGACAATATCACAAGTGGTGTATTAATGAGAGGAGGTAAGTTACCGCTTATTGGACGTCCACTTGTCAATCAAGCACAACGAATAAAGAATAGAATGTATGAAGGACACTTTGCTACAGATGCACAACTCAGGCCACGCCAGGAAGCAGATAAAGTCGCGAAATATGAGAAGTTCAAACAAAAACTTGCTGAACAGAAACAATATATGGATCAGCACCACGTGAATCAATATCAAAGTATGACAGATGACCAGAAAAAGGAATTTGGTAAACCCTATTCTCCAGACAATGAAGGATACAAACAATTCCTCAAAGACGAAAAATTAGAAGAGCAAGCACAGAAAAAACAACAAGAGGCGGCTAAATATGAACAACGGAGTGTAACTGGTTCCTCCTGGTGGAGACAACATAACAAAGATAAAGCAGAGCGATTAAAAGGAGAAGCCGCCGAGCTCTTAGGAAAAAAACAGTATAAGTATGTGCCCCCACTCCCTCAAAATCCTCCAGATCTAAATAGACAACAAGCACAACCTGCGGCTCATTCATCGACCCCGCCTCAGACTAATCCAGCGGCAGACCGGCTTTGGGAGCTTATGCAACAGAACCAAAGAAATAACCCCACTCAACGCTTGAACCCTCAAACACCCTCACAGAACAATGGACAGGGACAAGGGGGTCAACGTGGAGGCGGAGGCGGACAACACAATCCATCATAGAAACGTTTATAGTATTTTTATCCGGGTCGAATGATGTGCAAATAACAGAATAATTTGCTCATTCTCAAAATAGTTGCTAGAGTTTCCGTAATCCGCCACGCAGGAACAGACCAATAATCTCTAGGTAACCAGCAAGCAATAATTCCTCTTTGCTTCCCTTCTTGCCAACGAAAAGATCTTTCAATAACCACAAGAAATCCATCTTTTTTCTAGTCAAGCCGGTAACTTTACGCAGCCACCTGATATCTGCTCTACTGAAATAACGTCTAGGCACGTTAGTATTGCGCATGTCGCCTTCATCAATGGCAACATCACCCGGAATTTTTTCAAGTGCTTGAATAATTTTTTCATAGTACATAAAATCATGCCGCTCTCCTGTTGCCCATGGTCGATTTTCTTTATCCTCAAGAATCATCCGAGCAGCATCAGTCAAGACCCATGCTTTGGTAATCTGTTGCTCATCATCTCCTAGTTTGATCTGTTCCTCATCATTTCCAGTAACCCTTCTCCAGTCAATTTCACCACGATAATAGCTGTCTTTAAGAAGTTTGCCGTTTTTATCTCTTTTGCGTTTCCAGAATTCCTTGCGGTTTAGCATTTGATAGCCAAACATTTTTTCTCCAAGGGGGACTTTTCGAAAGACTTTCTTCTGATCGATTAATAATCTCTTTTTAGGATCATACTCTGGATCTCCTGGTCTGGCATAATCAATTATCCAGATGGGCATGCTATAGTCTAGTTTACCATAGGTCGCTAAGAAGTAGCGGACAGGTGTAATAAGTCCCTTCACCACATCGCCCTGAAACTTTGACCAGTCAAATGTGACACCCACCTCTGGTGTATATGAAGTATACGTTCCAAGCTGGATTCGCTTCCCACCGCGAATATATTCATCA
>Ga0070740_10004002_pt1 | contig 14911 bp, 14 predicted proteins | sample Coa_R2_FD_67286 | JGI IMG/M metagenome (GOLD analysis project Ga0070740, IMG submission 67286) | Surface soil microbial communities from Centralia Pennsylvania, which are recovering from an underground coalmine fire - Coalmine... | ecosystem: Environmental > Terrestrial > Soil > Unclassified ... | reverse complement strand
GCGGGTGCGATGTAGGGGGTCTTCAGCAGCGAGATGCCGGTCGAGGCGTTCAGGTTGTAGTTGTGGGTGCCGAATGTGCCGTTGTTGATGTCGTCGACGGCCTTCTTGAAGATGGGCCGGAAGTCCCACAGCACCGACGAAAGCAGCACGTGGTGCTTGTCGATCGGCGTCTTATCGCCGATCACGTCGATGAACCAGACCTTGTGGCCGACCTTGGCCGTCTCGACGGCCTGCAAGTAGCCGAACGAGGAGCCATCGCCGTTGCCGAAAACCACGTCGGCGCCGGCGGCGATGACGTCGGAGGCGACGCGCTTGCCGCCGGCCGCGTCGTCGTAGGCCGCCTGCCCGATCTCTTCGAAGAGGACCTTGATCTTGGGCTTGATGCTGCGCGCGCCGGTGATGAAGCCGCCGGTTTGTTTGAACCAGTTGGTATCGGCCGCCGAGATGACCACGGCCACCGTGCCCGTCTTGGTGGTCTTGGCGGCCAGCACGCCGGCCAGGTAGGCCCCCTGCTGGCTCGAGGTCTCGATATCGGCGACCAGGCCCTTCTTCAAGTCATGTGGGCTATCGTAGGTGATCACCGGCACGTTGAAGCGGGCGGCGACGCGCGGCGCGATGGTGTTGTAGCCGCTGGCCTGCGCGATGATGAAGTTGGCGCCGTCGCGGGCCAGCCGGTTCAGCACCGGTTCCACGTTGTCGTAGCCGATGCCATCCTGCACGATGAGCGTGGCCCCGGCATAGGCCGCGGCAGCCCTGGCGCCCGCGACGCCCTGCTGGTTCCAGCCGTAGTCGACCGCCTTCTCGGGGGTGGCGATGCCGATTTTCGTTACTTTGTTCGCCTTGGCGCCGGCGGTAGCCGGGCCCGCGACCGCGCCCAGCAGCAGGGCGCCAAGAGCCAGGCCGGTAAGCCAGGAGAAGGTACGACGCTTACTCATGAATAGCTCCTTTGTCTTGACATAAACTGTCTCGCGATGATCTCCGCCCTAATGATGTCGCCGGGTTCTGATATGCCTAGCCTGTGCCCAGGCCCCTCCAGTCGACGTGCACCTGTCGCGCGGCACCTCCTTAGCGTGATGAGCCCGCTGTAGGCGTGTCGCCCGACGTCGGGACGCGGAACAGGGCGCGTGCATTGGCGCCGAGGACGCGCTCGACGAGATCCGGGGGCAACCCGCTCAGGCGCACCTTGGCGATCTCGACCTGCGGATGATGGAACGGCGCGTCCGAGCCATAGAGCACGCGCTCGGGTCCGACCCGCTGCACGGCCTCGGCGATCTTGGTGTGCATGGGCATGCCGGACGTTTCCAGGTAGACGTTGGGGTGGCGGGCGGCGACGTCGATGGCGCCGTTGATGTAGATGATGTTGCCGTGTCCCATGTGGCCCAGGATCACCTTGGCTCGCGGGAAGTTGACGATGAGCTCTTCGATCGACCACGGCAGCGTGAAGATGGGGTGCCCACAGTGGATGAGGACCGGCAGGTCGCGCGCGACCAGCGCCTCCATCAGCGGGTGCACGGCCGGGTCGTTGGGGTGATAGCCATCCAGTAGTGGATGGAGCTTGACGCCCAGGAAACGCGGATCGTCCAGGAAGCGCAGCGCCTCATCGAGGTAGTTGGGCAGGCGTGGATTGGCCCAGACCAGGCCATGTGCGCCGGGGACGCTCGCCACGACCTCGCTGACGTAGGCGTTGTCCGGATGAAAGACCACACCGCCCTCGATGGCGTTCTCGCGCATCAGCCGCTCAAGTCCGTCACGGTCGAGCGACACATTGAAGAGCGGGAAGTCGCCGACATGCATGTGGGCGTCGAAGATCATCACTGCACCTTATCCTGCATTCTGCCACAGTTGGCGCGAGCCGGCGTTGACGAGGGGGCGCGCACCTATTGTAGACTGTATACAGAGTATACGGCCTTGGGCCGGTCAAATGCAATCTCGCAGATGTGGGGCATGTGTTGCGCCGGGTAGCTAAAGCGACCGCGGCACCCAGGAGCGGACGGATGTAGTGTCAGCGCCAGGAAACCCCGGACTTCAGTCCGGGGAGCACGTCATGTCTGGCCTAGCGGTGGGCTTCAGCCCGCCTTGAAACGGTACGAGAGCGGATTGAAACCCGCGGCTGGGCGCGACATGACCCACTCCCGCGTTGAAACACGGGGTTTCTCGGCCCTGCTCTCTCCAAGCCAGGGGAGTATCGGGCCAGAGCGAGCAGTCGGCAACCTATGCCATTGCCATACACATGTTACATGTACTGAGGAGGCCTCATGAGAGCAGTTGTCCTGGCGGGCATCGAGGATGTCCGCGTCGAGAGCGTGCCCGACCCCGCCATCCGGGATGCCGCGGACGCCATCGTCCGCGTGCGGCAGACGGCGATCTGCGGCGCCGACCTGCTGCCGTTTCGCGGCCTGACGCCTGGCTTCGAGTACGGGACCATCCTGGGCCACGAATTCGTGGGGGAGGTGGTCGAGGTCGGCGGCGGCGTGGGGCGCGTCAAGACCGGCCAGCGGGTCGTCTGCACCAGCACCATCTCCGACGGGACCTGCGCGCACTGCCGCGCCGGACGCATCTCGCAGTGCCTGGGACGCGCTCTCTTCGGCTACTCGGGCGTCTATCCGCGCCTGGACGGCGGACAGGCCGAGTACGTGCGGGTGCCCAACGCCGACCGCTGCCTCTGGCCCGTGCCCGACGCTGTGAGCGACGAGAACGCCGTCTTCCTGGGCGATATCCTGCCAACCGGCTACGGGGCGCTGGTACGTGGCGGCCTTGGCGTGGGCGATTTGGTCGCCGTGGTCGGCTGCGGCCCGGTCGGTCTGATGGCCGTGCTCTGCGCAGCCGGTACGGCCAGAAAAGTCATCGCCGTCGACGCCATCGCGCAACGGCGCCTGCTGGCCGAGCGGCTAGGCGCCGTGGCCGTGTCTCCCGATGACGCCGAGGACGCGGTGCGCGCGGCCAGCGATGGGCTGGGTGCCGATCTGGTGATCGAGGCCGCCGGATCGCCGGCCGCGCTGGACACGGCCCTGCGCCTGGCGCGCGGCCGGGGCGTGGTGTCGGTGGTGGGGGCGCATTTTGAGCCCGACTACCCGCTCAACAACGCGCTGATGTTCGAGCGCGAGCTCACCCTGCGCTTCACCATCGGCGATCCGGCGACCGACCGCGAGCGGCTGTTGGCGCTGATGGCCGAGGGCCGCCTCGACCCGGCGGCGATCGTCACCCACCGCTTACCGCTCTCCTCCGCGCGTGAGGCCTACGATCTGTTCTACAGGCGCGAGGCGACCAAGGTGATCCTGCAGCCATGAACCGGCCATACCGACGGCTTCTGGCCGCCGCCGTCCTGATCGTCGCTTCGTTGCTCGCCGCCCACGCGGCGCAGGCCGGCGGCGGAGCGGCGCGGGACGTCTCCACCCGCGCCGCCGTGGAGGCCGCGTTGCGCCGCCGCCTCGACCGCGCTTATCTGTCGTACCAGTGGGTGCTCTGCGTCCGGATGGATCGCACGTACGCCGGGCTGCGCCTCTGGCGCTGCAACGTCGACTTCGGCGACCCGCACATCGTCCAGTACTGCGCCGTCCTCGACGGGCGCAAGCTCATCACCGACCGCGAGAACCGCGCGCTCGATTGCTCGCCGCCGCGTCACCGCCGCCACGGATCGTAACTCGCGTGTGCGCTCTTCGCTCACCGTGCCATCATGGCAAACGGTATCTTTTCGAGCCGTATACTGGAAGGGAGTGGCTGACCCGCCGCGCCGCGGCGCGGCCCGCCAAGGAGATGCCCATGAGCGCCCTGCGCCAGACCCTCGCCGAACCCATGCTCAGTCCCGCCGAACTCCAGTTTCTGCGTAGCGTCGCCGATGACACGGAGGATGCCCCCTGGATGGTCATGAACGATCGCCAATGGCGCGACGCCAGCGCCCTCTTCTGGAGCCTGGAGACCTACGCCCAAGCCCATCCCGTCCCCTGGTACCCCGGCGGCATGCTGCCGCTGACCTACCTGGTGCAGGGCGAGGCCGAACGCAAGACCGTGGCGCCCGACGTCTTCGCGGCCACGGTGCCGGTGCGCGGGCGGGCCTCCCTGCCGGTGGACGAGGAGGGGATGCCGCCGTTCGTGCTGGAGGTCGTCTCGACGTCGAGCGTGCGGCGGGACCTGGAGGAGAAGACGGAGATCTACCGGCTGCTGGGGGCGCAGGAGTATGCCATCGTGCGTCTCGATCTGGCGGAGCCGCGCCTGGAGGGGTACCGGCGCGGAGCGACGGGGGCGTGGGAGGCGTGGGCACCGGATGCGCAGGGGCGGCTGTGGAGCGCGGTGCTGGGGTTGGGGCTGGTGCTGATTGGGGCCGATGTGCGGGCCATGACGCCCGATGGCGAGATCTTGCGCACGCTCCCCGAGGCGGAGGAGGAGGTCTCCCGCCTGCGCGCGGCGCTGGAGCACCTGACTCGGGGAGGCGACCGGTGAACTCGGTCTTGGCGGCAACGTGCTGCGGTGTGCCCCTCGCTGCCTTTGGCAAACAGCCTTATCGGCTATGTAAGGCGTATGCTCTCCCACTCCACGGGCGTCAGCTTCTCGTGTGGCTTGTTCAAGGCGAAGGATGGCACGGTCACCAGCCCCACGTCATGCATCAAGCCGGCTCGCCGGGCGGCCAGGTGGCTCGTCCATGCCGTGCATCCCGCGTCCATGAGGAGCTCCGCATAGTACAGGGCGGCCCGGTGCTCGGCCAACAGTTGCAGCCGATCGGCGATGTGCATCCCGAGGTAGCACGACCTGACGGCGTGCCCGGCAGGCAATCCCGTGGCGAGATCGGCCGCCAGGGACAACGCCCCCAGCAGGTCCGCCGTCCGCGGACAGCCCGGCGGCTGATCATCGAGTCGACGCGGCGACTGGACCACCTCTTTTACGTCTCCTGATTGTCACTGCCATATTTGCTGCCTCCTTAATGGCCCGCCACAATCATTCCCATACCCTCTGAGTGTACTCGCCCAGGCAGCCTGGACAACTACTCTAGAGGTGGTTGCAAACCGACGCGCATCCAGATCCGACGCGCCTGCACGATTCAGTCGTTGTTGAGATGCAGTAGAGCGATCGTAGCACGGCCACAGGGCGTCCGGCCGATGATTGTGACACCGTCGTCGTTCCAGGCGAAGTGATCACTCCACCGTTGAGTTCGCGGATGGAACAACGCAACGACCTGGCCATCATCCGGATCGGTGGCCTCTTGTCGCGCTCCTTTGAATTCGTTGCAGCGGTAGCAAGAAAGGCAGAGGTTATCGCCGGCTGAGGTGCCGCCGGCAACGAGAGGGACGATGTGTTCCACGACCATCGGAATGCCGACGACCAGGGGACTGCGACAGTACGCACAGCGGGAGCCATCCATCGCCGTGATCCGCTCACGGAGGCTGGGCGAGATCCAGGGGCGTCGGGGCATTCGCTAGAGCGTGGTAGGGACGGCGTAACCTCGCCACTTGAGCAGGGCCAAAGCGTAGGACCGACGGATGACGAAGCGATCGGTCTCCTCGCGCAGGCGCGCTAGTTCCATCTGCTCTGTGTGTGTCAAGGCGCCGTCCTCAGCCTTGTGCAACAATCGCTGATGCCGGCGCCACTGGGCCGGAGGTAGGTTCTCTTTGGCAACCGCCCAGAGATCTTCATCGCTCAGATTCTCAAGATCAGATACGAAGGCACGCTGTTCCGGCAGCAGATCGTCCAGCGATGGCGGCAGATTGCCACGAAGGGTCTGAAAGAGCACATCTTCGAGCGAGCGATGCGTCGTAGTAGCCAGATCTTTGAAGCGTTGATAGATCTCGTCGGGTAGTTGGAGACTGACTGTCTGCGTCGTCATCGATCGATGCCTTTCCCTCTCCTACCCTCTTAGTGTACCCGGCAGTGTTAGAATCTACTCACGTGTGCCCAACACGTGGCCGGGACATCGCAATTCATGCAGAGTGGAGCTTAGAGGTAGAGTCCTATTGCCATGCCTATCCCGAAGTATCACGAACTGTTCAACCCTGTCCTGGCGGCTATGAAGCGTCTTGGGAAATCAGCCACCATCGCGGAACTCGACGACGAGGTTATCAAGGGGCTGCACCTTACGGAGGAAGAGATAGCGACCCCGCATGATCAGCGCACAACGGAAATTCAGTACCGTTTGGCATGGACCCGTACAACTTCTCGACAAGCTGAAAGTACTGGGCCTGGGAGTGGAGATCGAAAAGGTCGAGCGGGTCCGCGTTCTTCCCAGGTTCTTCCAAGAGATCTGAAATCGCCGCGGACGACTCAACCCTCGGATAGCGCCTTCTTCACCGCCATGAGCAGCCGTCCGCGTTTCTGCACCAGGGCCTGGATCTGCTCCGGCGTGTACTCGAACAGCCCGCGTCCGGACTTGATGCCCAGCTCACCGGCGGCCACCTTCTCGGTGATCAGCGAGGGCACGCCGGTCGCGGCGCTCAGATCGGCGTTCAGGTAGCTGGCCACGCTGTTGTAGATGTCCAGGCCGGCCACGTCGAGCAGCTCCAGCGGCCCGATGACCGCCAGCTTGTAGCCGATGCCCCACTTGGTGATTGTGTCGATGTCGGCGGGCGAGGCCACGCCTTCTTCCAGCAGGTGCAGCGCCTCGCGCATGATGGCGTAGAGGATGCGGTTCTCGATGAAGCCCGGCACGTCTTTCTGCACCAGCACCGGTATCATGCCGATGCGCTCGACCACCCGTTTGGTCGCTTCCACCACGGCATCGCCGGTGCGCTCGCCCTTGATGACCTCGATGACCGGGATCATGTGCGGCGGGTTGGACCAGTGCATGCCCACCACGCGCTCGGGATGCCGCACTGCCTCGGCGATGGCGGTGATGCGGATGCCGGAGGTGTTGGAGGCCAGGATAGCCTCTGCGCCGACCAAGCTCTCGATCTCGCGGAAGAAGGACTGCTTGATCTCCAGCTTCTCGGGGATAGCCTCCAGCACGAAGTCGGCGCCGCGCACTGCCTCCTCCGTGCTGCCCGTGAAGGTGAGGCGTGCGCGGCCCGCCTCGGCCTCGGCTTCGCTCATGAAGCCGCCGCCGATCAGCGTTTTGTAGACCACGTCGACCGTGCCTTTGCCCCGCTCCAGCACCTCCGGTTTGACGTCGGTCAGGCGCGTCTCGAAGCCGTGCCGCGCGAACGTCGCGGCCATGCCTGGCCCCATGGTGCCCGCGCCCACGATGGCCACCGTCTTTATGTCGTCGCCCGTCATACGATTCTCCTAAACAAGACATTGATACCGGCGACTGAAGTCGCCTGGCAGGGACACGCCGACTGAAGTCGGATACGAGACGTCCTTAGGCACGTCAGTGCCCGTACCCTGCCATGGTCCCTTTAGGGCCAGGCATGAAGATCCTAACTTAATGCATGCTGATGCCGCCGCCGATGTTGATGGCGGCGCCGTTGACGAAGGCTGCGTCGTCCGAGCACAGGAACAGGATCAGCCCGGCGACATCCTCCGGTGTCTCCAGCCTGCCGATCGGCGTATGGCTCTGGACGTAGTCGAAGTGCGCCTGCAGGAAGGCCTGGCGTGTGCCGGGGGTGTCCAGCAGCGTCGGCGTCACGTAGGCCGTGGTGATGCCGAGCGGACCGAGTTCGGTGGCCAGGGCGCGGGTCAGGCCGAGCAGGCCGGCCTTACTGGTCACGTAGTGCGCCAGACCCGGCGTGCCCATCCAGACTGTATCCGAGCCGATGTTGATGATCTTGCCCCTACCCTGCCGCTTCATGGCCGGCAGCACCGCCTTGATGCACAGGAAAGGCCCTTCCAGGTTGACGCGCATGCGCTCGCGCCAGTCCTCAAGCGTGATCTCTTCGAATGGCTTGCCCGTGTACAGGCCGGCATTGTTGATGAGCACGTCGATGCGCCCGTATGCGGCTTCAGTCTCGCGGGCCATGCGCTGCGTGTCCTCCGGCGAGCTGACATCCGCCGTGATGTACAGGGCGTCGCCCATGGAACGCAACTCGCTCCGCAAATCTGGAGCATCCCGCACATCGGCGATGACGACCTTGGCGCCGTCGGCGAGGAGGCGCCGCGCCACGGCCGTCCCGATGGCGCCGGCTCCGCCGGTGATGATCACCACTTTCCCGTTGACGTCGATTGGCATCGTCTTTCTCCTTAAAGTCGTTACTGGCCCACGATCTCATTCCAGGGACTCAGGGCGGCCAGGGCTGCGCCCACGCCGGCCCCTAGAGCAACGGGATGCCCCAGGTCGGCCAGGGTGCGTTCGAGCATGGCGATCTGTCCCGCCAGGACGGTGGGATGGGCGACCTTGCCCATGTGCCCTAGCCGGAACAACTTGCCGGCCAGCTCGCCGTAGCCGCCCGAGATCATCACGCCGTAGCGATCGCGCAAGGTGCCGCGTATCCGCGCGTCGGTCAAGCCCGCCGGCACCTTCACCGCCGTGCAGCAGGTCGCGGCGATCTCCTCGCGCGCCGCCCACAGCTCCAGTCCCAGCGCTTTCATCCCGGCGCGACAGGCGCTGGCAATCAGCGCATGCCGCGCGGCGTGGCGCTCCACCCCTTCCTCAAGCACCTGCGTCAGCACCGATTCCAGGGCGTAAACCTCGCTGACCGAGGGCGTGTACGGGAAGCGCCGGTTCTTGAGCCAGGCTTCGCGCCAGTCCAGGATGGAGAGGAAACTGCCGCGCAGCGGCGATGCTTTGCTCTCCATGGCCTGCCAGGCCGCCGGGCTGATCGACATCAGCGAGAGGCCGGGCGTGCCGCCCAGGCATTTCTGCGGCCCGGCCACCGCCACGTCCAGGTTCCACGACTCCGGGCTGAGCACCTCGCCGCCCAACCCAGAAACCGTGTCCACGATAGTCAGCACGCCGAACTCCCTGGCCACCGCGCCGATGGCCTGCACCGGGTTGACCGTGCCCGAGGGCGTCTCCGAATGGACGACCGAGAGATACTTGATGCCCGGGTTGCGCTGCAAGGCCGCGCGCACCTGCTCGGGATCGACGGCCTCGTTGTACGGTACGGCCAGCTCCACAGCCTCGCCGCCGTACTTGACGATGAAATCCTCGAACCATTTGCCGAAGACGCCCGAGACGAGGTTGAGCACCTTATCGCCCGGCGAGATCAGGCTGGCGGCCGCCGCTTCCAGCCCCAGGATGGCCTCGGCCTGCATGATCACCACGTCGTAGCGCGTGCGGAAGACCTGCTGCAGCAGCTCGCAGGTGTGGGCGAAGAACTCGATGAAAGCCGGATCGTAGTGGTAGAGCACCGGGCGCGCCATATCGCGCAGCGTGCGATCCGTCACCTCCACCGGGCCGGATGCGGCGTTGATAATAGGCCAGTTCTTCATGGCAGGTGTCCCTCTAGCCCTCGTAATACTCGGGCGCCTTGCGATAGGTCTGGTAGTCGTCGGGATCGTGCGAGTAGAAGATCTTGCCGCCGAGGCGGTGGGCGATATTCTGTATCTTGACCATGGAATGCAGCAGGTCGGCGGGGTCGGTATGCAGGCCCATGATGACCTTATCCTCAAGGTTGTGCCTGCTATAGGCCACGTCGATGGGGAAGACCATCGGCGCCTGGCTGCCCAACTCGACCACCACGGACAGGTGTCCCGCCGAGTGCCCCGGCGTCTCGATCAGGGTGACGCCGGGCACGACCGTGTAGTCGTCGCCGTTGAGCTCCAGCAATTCCATCTGGGATTGCGGCATGTCGACCAACGTGTGGTCGTAGCCAAGGCGCTCCCAGGGGTCGGGGACGAAGGCGTGGCGCAGCTCCGACTTGGAAAAGATGAACCGGGCCTTGGGGAACTTCTTGTTGCCCGAGCAATGGTCGAAGTGCAGGTGCGAGTTGACCACGATGTCGATGTCGTCGGGCGTGAGGCCGATGGCCTTCAGTTGCGCCTCGATGGTCTGCTGGGGCGTTTGCATGGGCTTCTCAAAGGGCAGCTTGCGCTCTACCCAGTCCTTGTCGAAGCCGGTATCGATAAGGATGTTGGCCTGCGGGTGGTTGATGTAAATGGCATAGACCGGGAAGCGCACCTCGGTGCCGTGGCCGTGGTTCCAGGTCATGAACGATTGATCGAGCACCAGCGATCCGTTGTCCAGCAGATATACGCGCGTTGCCATGTCTTTCTCCTTCACTCGCTGCGCGATAAACCTGTTGATGCCTGCTGCGTAGTTGGGATCCGTTCACTGTCGGCGGGCGGGGTTACCTGGGACCGCCGGCATCCTTGCCGGCCCCGTTGCCGGCTGAGCACGCGTGCTGGCCGGCGTTCCCAGGCCAATATGCCGCGCACGAACCGTCCCATGCCCACTCAGTCGCCCTCCGTCTGCAGTGCGCGCCAGATGCGTTCGGGGGTGAGGGGAAGCTCGTGCACGATGATGCCCAGGTCGGCCAGGGCATTGACGATGGCGGCCGGGACGCCGGCCAGCGCGCCCTCGCCCACGCCCTTGGCCCCATACGGGCCGGGACCGTCGCCGTTCTCCACCAGCAGGGAGCAAAAGGAATCGGGCAGGTCGGCGATGGTCGGGATATGGTAGTCGAGCAGGGTGGGGTTCAAGATCTGGCCGTTCTCGAAGACCATCTCCTCGTGGATCGCGTTGCCCAGCCCCTGCATCACGGCGCCCATCTCCTGGGCCTCGACCAGGTGCGGGTTGATCGCCTTGCCGACATCGGCCACGCTGACCAGCTTGAGCACCTGGATGCGTCCGGTGGCACGGTCGACCCGTATCTCCGCCCCTCCCGTGCAGACCTCCCAGAACACCGGGCCGGCGGCGTACGACTCCTTGCCGCGCTCCGGCCGCACCTCGCCGCGCCCGATCAGCTCGCCGCCCACCATACCGAAATGGTACTTGAACAGGTCGGGATAGCTGCGGGACTCGTCTTCGTGCCAGACCGCTCCGTCGCGCAGCGCGATCGCCGCCGGCGGCAGGCCGAAGCAATCGGCGGCGATGGCCAGCAGTTGCGCGCGCACCTCGCGCGCGGCGCGCTGCACGGCCAGCCCGGCCAGCGTGGTGGAGCGGCTGGCCCCGGTGGAGCGATCGTAAGGCGTCACCTGCGTGTCGCCGCCGGGTACCCTGATGCACTCGATGGGCAGCGCCAGCTCCTCGGCCACGATCTGGCTGAAGACGGTGCGCGCGCCCTGGCCGACCTCCGTGGTGCTGACCAGCAGCGTGGCCGTCCCATCGGCCTCCAGGCGTACCAGCGCCGTGGAGACCGGCTGTGCGCCGGCGGCGAGCAGCCCGACACCCAGCCCGCGTCCGACGTCGGGTGGCTTCGGCGCGTGCCAGTCGAGGTGCGCGGCGATCTTGCGCACGTCGCCGACCAGATCGGCGTCGAGCGGCTTGCCGCCCGGCCGCACCTGCTCGCCGGGCCGCAGCAGGTTGCGCTCGCGTATTTCCAGGCGGTCGATGCCCGCTCGCCGCGCCACCTCGTCGACCTGGCTTTCGCCGATCCACTGCAGGTGCGTCGCGCCGAAGGCCCGGTACGATCCGGCCGGCGGCGTATTGGTGTACACGCCCCAGGCGTCGACGGCCAGCGCCTGCCAGCGGTAAGGTCCGGGCGCGGCGTCGGCCGCCGTGGCCACCACGCGCGGGCCGTTATCGGCGTAGGCGCCGGTGTCCATCCAGAGCCGGGCCTCGCGCGCCAGCAGTTGGCCGTCCGCCGTGGCCGCGGTGCGCATCCGGCAGCGCATGTTGTGCCGCCGGGTCGTGACCATGGCCTCGCCGACCGAGTTGGCGATGCGCACGGGGCGCCCCGCCTTGCGGGCCAGGGCCACCGTCAGCGGCTCCATCTTGGTGTACGATTTGCTGCCGAAGCCGCCGCCGAGATACGGCACCACCACGCGCACCCGCGACACCGGCAGCTCGAACAGGTCGGCCAGCTCCGCGCGGACCAGGAACGGGTGCTGGCAGGAGGCCCAGACGGTGACGCCGTCCCCCTCCCACTGCGCCACTACCGTGTGCGGCTCCATGGCGTACTGGTAGATCGCCGGGAAAGTGTACTCGCCCTCCACCACGATGGGCGCTGAGGGCGCGCCCTCAAAGATGCTCGCGGCATCGCCCTGCACGATGGAGTGGTGATAGCAGATGTTGCCGGGCTGGGCCTTCATCTCGCCCAGGCCGTGGAACAGGCCCGCGGAGAGCGGCGTGTCTTTGTGCAGCAGGGGAGCATCCTCGGCCAGCGCGGCGTCCAGGGTCGTAGCCGCCGGCAGCTCGTCGTACTCCACCGCGATCAGGGCCAGCGCCGCGTCCGCCGTGGCCGCGTCCTCGGCGGCGACCGCCGCCACCGGCTCGCCCACGAAGCGCACGCGATCCAGGGCCACGATGGGGCGATCTTTGATGGCGTGGCCGTAGAGCCGCCCGCTCAGATCGCGGCCCGTCAGTACCGCCACCACGCCGGGCAGGGCCTCGGCCTGCGTGGCATCGATAGAGAGGATGCGCGCGTGCGGCAGCGGGCTGCGCAGGACCTTGCCGTGCAGCATGCCCGCGACGCTCAGATCGCCGGCGAACCTGGCCTCACCGGTCACCTTGGCCCGCGCGTCGACCCGCCGCACGTTCTGCCCCACCACGTTCAGCGCAGCCTGCTCATCCACCTTGCACCTCCGCCTGGGCGGCCTGCTCGACCGCCTCGATGATATTCCAGTAGCCGGTGCAGCGGCACAGGTTGCCTTGCAGGGCGGCGCGAATTTGCTCCCTGTTCGGGTGCGGCGTCTCGTCCAGCAGGCTCTTGGCGGTCAGGATCATGCCCGAGGTGCAGAAGCCGCATTGCAGTGCGGTGCAGTCGATGAAGGCCTCCTGCAGCGGATGTAGCCGGCCGTCGCATGCCAGGCCCTCGATGGTCAGCACCTCACGCCCGCGCGCCTCGTAGGCCAGGGTGCAGCAGGCGCTGACCGGCAGGCCGTCGAGCAGGACGGTGCAGGCGCCGCACACCTGCACGTCGCAGGATCGCTTGGCCCCCGTCAGGCCAAGCCGCTCGCGCAGGACGTCCAGCAGCATCTCGCGCGGCTCGATGACCGCCTCGACCGGCCGGCCGTTCACGGTCAAAGTGATGGGGAGCCGTGGCCGCTCCTCCAGGGGCTCGCCGGATGGCTCACCGGAGAGAAGCACCTGTGGATCGCTCGTGCCGGTCATGTCGCTCACGCCCTTTCCCTCCTGGCGGCCTGCTCGGAGGCCGCGGACAGCGCCCGCGCCGCCAGGACACGCACGAGATGCCGCTTATACTCCGCCGAGCCGTACAGATCGTCTACCGGGGAGACCGTTCGCGCGGCCAGGGCCGCGGCGTGGCTAAAGGCGCTCTCGGCGGGCCTGTCGCCGGCCAGGGCCTCTTCGGCCTCCCCGATGCGCAGCGGAGTCGGGCCGACGCTGCCCACGGCCAGCCGGGCCTGCTCGATCGCGCCATCGCGCAGGTACACGACGGCGGCAACCGTCACCGAAGGGCGCTCGTGCAGGGCAAACTTCTCATAGGCCGCACCCGCGTGGGCCGGAAGCAGCGGCACGGCGACAGAGGTCAGGACCTCATGTGGCTGGCGCGCCGTCTGCAGCAGTCCGACGAAGAAAGAGATGGCCGGCACGCGGCGACTCCCGTCGGTCGATGTCAGCTCCATCACGGCGTCCCACGCCAGCAGCAGGGTAGCGGGATCGCTGTGGGGCTCGCCGAAGCACAGGTTGCCGCCGAGGGTGCCGGCCGCCCGTACCCGCGCGTTGGCGACGCGCTCCGCCACCTGAGCGATCAGCGGCGCCTGCTCGCGGAGCGTGGCCGAGCGGGCCAGGGCGCGATGCGTCAGCAGCGGCCCCAGGGTCAGGGTGCGACTGCCGTTCTCGTCCTGGAGCGCCACCTGATCGAGTCCCGCGATGGTCTTGATGTTGACCAGGTGGGGATAGTGTACGAGTCCGTCCTTCATCAGCAGCAGGAGCTCCGTCCCGCCGGCATAGATCGCCGCCGCGTCGCCGTGCTCCAGCAGCAGGCGCGAGGCATCGCGAACCGTGGTGGGCTCGTGGATGCGAAACGGCGCTAGCATGGTGTCTTATGCTCCGGGCATACCATCGTCGAGCCCTTGCCGGCGCACCTGGCGGATCAAGTAGCGCCAGTAGCCCTGCACGAAATCATCACGGTACTTGTTTGGGTAGAGCAGATCGGCCATCTCGGCCGGCATCGGGCGCAGCTCCCCCAGCGTCGAGGCGATGGACTGGAACTGCACGGCGCGTTCCAGCGTCAGCGCCGTGTACACCGCCGAGGGTACATCGGCGCCCACCACCAGCACGCCGTGGTTGCGCAGCAAGACCGCACGGTGCGGACCCAGAACGCGGGCAACCGCCCGGCCTTGCTCGGGCGTGGTGATCAGCTCGCACGTCTCGTCGAACAGCGGCAGGCCGTCCTTGAACAACACGGCGTCGTGGCTCAGCATCTCCAGGCGACCGGCGGTGGCGGCGAGGGCGGTGGTGTAGAGCGGGTGCGCGTGGATCACCGCACCCACGTCCGGCCTTGCTTTGTAGACCTCCGCGTGCAGCACGGCTTCCAGGTGCACCTCGCCCTCGCCGGCCACCTTGCGACGATCCATGTCGATGGCCAGCACGTCGCTCGGCCGGACCTCGCTCAGGCCCAGGCCGTTGCGCTTGATCAGGGCAGTGTCGGCGGGTCCGCGTGCGCTCAGGTGCCCCAGCGTGACGTCCTCATGTCCGTGCATGGCCAGGATGCGGCAGCCCCAGGCGACCTGTTCGCACAACTCCACCGGCAGCACGTCGACGGTCATCGCTGTTCGGTCGGTGAGCAAGCCGGATAAGGGACGGCTCTCCCGAGACCGCCGGCTTCCTTGCCGGCACCGGAGGCCGGCTGGAAGCCGGCGGTCCCAGGGCGGCACTGCACCGTAGGGGTGTGTGCAATACGCCCTTGTCCTCCAATCGTGCAGAAGGCCATTGCCACGTCTACAGCACCCATTGTCCGTCCTTCAAGATGTAGCGCCCGTTGTCCTC